>Ga0208879_1000576_pt1 | contig 37638 bp, 32 predicted proteins | sample Knorr_S15_td_Bot_FD_185605 | JGI IMG/M metagenome (GOLD analysis project Ga0208879, IMG submission 185605) | Marine microbial communities from Southern Atlantic Ocean transect - Knorr_S15_td_Bottom_ad_5009_LV_A (SPAdes) (version 2) | ecosystem: Environmental > Aquatic > Marine > Oceanic | place... | reverse complement strand
CAATAAATCATAAATAACAATATTTACAAATGCATTTTCATTCAAATTATATTGAATTTGAGTTGAACTATTAAATGGGTTCGGATAAATAGCTAATGAAAAATTCTTTGGTAAATAATCATCGATTGTTTCCAATGGTTGGTTGGTTGACAAGGGGGTTGGTATCAAAAATGACCAGTTTTCACTTCCATCTGGAAATCTACCAAAAGAAATATCCCGTTTTATATCTTCACGATGGACAAAATGTATTTACATCTGGATTTTCTTTATCTGGGATGGAATAGCGATTGGATGAAACAGTCACTGAATTAATATTTCAAGAAAAAATGAAAGAAATCATAATGGTGGCAGTTTATCATAGTGAAAACAGCACAAATGAATACAGTCCAAAACACCAAGGAAATGAATATGCAGATTTTTTAATCAATACTATTAAACCATGGATTGATCAAAAATATAGGACTAAACCTAATAAAGAGAATACAGCAGTTCTTGGTTCATCTATGGGGGGTATTATTTCATTTAATATGGGTTGGGAACATAGTAATGTTTTTTCAATGACAGGCTGTCTATCGCCAGCCTTTATGGTGGATAGAAATGAGATTGTAAAGCGTATAAAAAAATCAAAAAATATCCCAAACTTCAGATTTTCAATCCAAAATGGCACTGAAGAATTGGAAGCACAATTCCAACCTTCTATAACTAAATTGATTAAATATCTAAATAAGAAAGGGTATAAAGAGGATTCTGATTATCTATATCGTATTTATGATGGTGCATATCATACCGAAAGCGCCTGGGCTATTCAGGTTAAAGACACATTATTATTTTTCTTTGGACTCTAGTGAAATATTATAAACTAAACCGTATTTGATTCACTAACTCTTGGGCGTCAGCTTTCGTTGGACCTTCAGCATAGATTCTCATAATAGGTTCTGTATTGGATAAGCGTAAATGGATCCACCGATCTGTCCATGTAAATTTGACTCCATCGACTTCATTGATATTCGCATCAGAAAAAATAGAGCGAGCTTTATTGAAAACAGCTTCTTTATCAATTCCATCCAATTCAACTCTATCTTTCACAATTGAGAATTGCGGCAAATTATCATAAATAGTACCTATAGGTTTATCTGTCATTGCCATACGATGCAAAATCATCGTAGCTGCTACAAGAGAATCCCGACCAAGGTGCGCTTCCTTCAATATAACTCCGCCGTTTCCTTCACCCCCAAGATTGGAGCCGGATTCAATCATTTTCTGAACGACATTAATTTCTCCAACTGCTGACCTTTTGACGGTTGATCCGTACTGTTCAGCGAGTTTTTCCAATGCAAGTGTCGTCGATAAATTTGTAACTATGACTTCAGGTTTATTCACTGTCTGTAAATACCCATCCGCTGCTATAACCAAGGTGTACTCATCTCCAGCCGGTCGTCCGTCTTCTAATATAACGGCTAACCGATCCCCATCGGGATCTGACGCAAAACCCACATCTGCTTTATTCTGAACAACTGCTGCGCTCAAATCGGTTAGATTTTCCGGAAGTGGTTCCGGTGGCCTTGCAAAGTTACCATCACCATTGCAGTGAATTTTAATCACTTCACAGCCCAGCGATTCCAGCATATACGGCAGTGCTTCAAACGCAGCGCCATTCACAGCGTCCACAACAACTTTAAAGTTCCGTTTACGAATTTCATTCTGTTGAATAAAAGATAAGCTTGCTACTTTTATTACATGTTTTTGAACGGCGTTTACATCTGGGAAATGTAATCCTGGTTCTTGATCAACATCAGAAAATTCAGCATCTATATCTACAGATTTAAATAATTGTCTGCATTCATCGGGAAGAAGGAACGTGCCGTCTTCCCGTATAAATTTTAAGCCGTTCCATTCAGTCGGATTGTGGCTGGCTGTAACAACAATCCCTCCTACTGCATCTGTATTTTCTACCATGAACTGTACGGTTGGAGTCGGAACTATATTCAAATTGATAACATCCCGCCCAACAGAAATGAGTGCCTGTGCAACATCTTCAATAAATCTTTCCCCCGATGGGCGCGTATCCCTGCCGAGCATAAACACACCTTTAGGCTGTAAAGCATTGAAGGCCTGTGCATAGCGGGAAATAGATTCAGAAGTGAATTCAGGAGCTGTACCCCTAACGCCGGAAATGCTGCGGATAATCATGGTTAGAAATTAATAGAATGCTTTGCTAAACCTGTTACACAAATTAAAAAGTTTAGTTTCAAAAATGTTACTAAAGTATATAAAAAAGGCTCGAGAATAATCACGAGCCTTTTATTTTGTTTTAGAGAGTGCTTTTAATACTGGTTATAACGGCGCAAACGAGCCATTCTACGCAGTGCTTTTTTACGTGCTTCACGTTTTGAATCACTGGGTTTTTCGTAAAAAGATTTCTTTTTTACATCCCGTAAAATACCTGCGCGTTCCCATTTTTTTTTGAAACGACGTAACGCTTTTTCCAGCGGTTCACCATCTCTAACGGTCACTTCGACCACGTGCACTCACCTCCTTTCAATTATCCTAGATATGTTCTAAGTGTTTTACTACGTGAACGATGACGTAAGCGACGAATCGCTTTTTCTTTAATCTGTCTTACACGTTCACGGGTTAAATTAAATTCTTCGCCAATTTCATTCAGTGTTAACGCATAATCGCGCTCAATACCAAAATACATTTTAATCACTAGGCGTTCTCTTTCTTTCAATGTGTCCAGAGATTGACGAATTTCATCTTTCAAAGAATCATTCATCAATGGTTCATCTGGGGAAGACTGGTTTTCATCCTTGATTACATCAATCAGGGAATTTTTATCGCCATCACGAAATGGAGCGTTCAATGAATGATGTCGTCGTGAAATACGCATGGCATCAATCACTTCATCTGGTGTCATTTCTAACTGACGACCAATTTCTTCTTCATTAGGTGAACGTTCAATCTCTGCTTCCAGCTTTTCAGCTGTTTTAGTAATCTTGCTGATCGTTCCTACTCGGTTCAACGGTAATCGCACGATTCGTGAATGTTCCGCTAAAGCCTGTAGAATGGATTGGCGAATCCACCAAACAGCGTAGGAAATAAATTTAAACCCACGTGTTTCATCAAATCGTCCTGCCGCTTTAATCAGGCCCAGATTCCCCTCATTAATCAAGTCTGTCAGGGGTAAGCCCTGACCTTGATAATCTTTTGCAACAGATACAACAAACCGAAGATTGGCTTTGACCAATTCCTCTAAAGCACGTTCGTCATTCTTGTGGATCTTTATCGCTAATTCAACTTCCATCGCCGGTAGAAGAGGTTCATAATTCCCTATTTCTTCCAGATAGCGGCTAAGGCTTCTGTTGGATTCGTTGACTGATCTTGCAGCTTTTGCCATAGTTTTCCTCTATAAATCGTTTCGAGACAAGTACGGTAATTTACACTAAAACAAAAGTTTTCTCAAGATATAGAGTGCAGTTTTTTAAATTATTTTTGAAAGTTCTGCAAACTCATTAATTGTAAGCGTTTCAGGACGGCGAGTGAAATCAATTTTCGCTTTGACTTCTTCAGAAATCCTAAATCCTGTAAGAGTATTCCTCAACATTTTTCTACGCTGGGAAAATGCGGCTGCTACAATTTTTTCAAAACGACTGAACATTTCATCAGAAACAATAGGTTCATCATGTTTAACCAGTTTTATTATAGCTGATTTTATTTTTGGTTTGGGAATGAATACTTCGGGTGGAATTGTAAAACATTTTTTTACATTCAAAAATGCTCCAATCATAACCGTTAAGCGGCCATAGGTTTTTGTTCCTACAGTACCTGTAAGTCTATCCGCCATCTCCTTTTGAACCATAAAATACGCTTCATTCCAATGGGAACGCTGCTCTATTAACCAAAATAATATGGGCGATGTAATATTATATGGAATATTACCGACAACGTTTAGCGGAGTAGGGATAGGCAATTCATTCAAATTCTGGCGAAGAACATCACCTTGAATAAAATGACAATTTTGCAGATCTTCACGTTTTTTTAAATATTTAATTAGTTTGGGATCAATTTCGATAGCAGCCAAATGTTTTACTAAAGGGAGTATTCTTTCTGTTAATGCACCTTCTCCGGGGCCCACTTCCAAAATGGAATCATCTGGGTTAGTATCAATCGTCCGTATAATTTTACGTAAAAGGTTGGTATCGGCTAGGAAATTCTGACCCCATTTTTTCCTAAATGTATGTTGAGTTTTTCTAACCACAGAAATAATGGAGATTTCTAAAGATTAAAGAGTTCAGTTGCATTTTCTGTCGTTTTATCAGCGATGATTTTTAAACTAACTCCATGAATTTCAGCCAGTTTTTCAGCTACAAAACGTGTTCGACCTGGCTCGTTTGGTCTTCCGCGAAATGGGACAGGGCTTAAATAGGGTGAATCTGTCTCCACCAATAATTTTTCCAATGGGAGCTCTTTTGCTACATCGGGTAAGTGGCTGTTTTTGAATGTGAGGTTTCCGGAAAAAGAAATGTAAAAACCCATTTCAACAAATGTTTTAGCTGTGTCTAACGTACTTGAAAAACAATGAGCTACTCCCGTGATATTCGGAAATTCCGATAATAGTTTAATCACGTCTTCATCGGCCTCCCGATTATGAAAAATAACCGGTTTTTGTAATTGTTCAGCTAAAGCCAATTGTTCACGAAAAATGTTTAGCTGAATTTTAGGATCAGAAATATTACGAAAATAGTCTAAACCCATTTCTCCCAGGGCCACCATTTTAGAGGATGTCATTAATTCGGCAATTTGATCAAGATAATCTTCAGGGGCATCTTTTGAATCATGGGGATGAACACCGGCGGAAGCATAAATGTTTTCATGAGCGTCTGCTAAAATCAGACATTCACGGGAATCATCAAGATTCGTTCCTACAGTAATAAAGCGATTTACACCTAATTCATTAGCTCGATTTAACACATTGTCTAAATCGTTTTTCAGATCTTTATAGAATAGGTGGCAGTGGGTATCAATCAATTCCATTATTTTCCGATATATTTAAAGTAAAAATAAATAATATTAATGCACTTTTTTCCCTGACTCTACCTTCTTCCCATCCACAATAATCAATGATAGTTCTTTTTTCCTTGAAGCTGCTAATAGCATTCCTTTTGATTCCACCCCACGAATAGTCGCCGGTTCTAGGTTTGAAATAATTACCACCATTTTTCCAACCAATTCTTCTGAAGAATAATGATCTGCAATGCCGGATACAATCTGTCGCTCTTCATCGCCTAATTTAACTTTCAGTTTATATAGCTTATCTGAATCTTCCACTTTTTCAGCTGTTAATATTTCAGCTGTTTTTAATCCAAGATTTTCAAAATCCGAATAATCAATAAAGTGTTCATTATTTTTATTTTTTTTCTGAACCTTGTATTTCTTTACATTAATTCGAGGGAACAACGGAGGATGTTGTTTTAACTCTGTTCCTGCTTTTAAACCACCCCATGTTAAATCTGAATCTTTCGCATTTAACGTATCCAAAACAAAATCTGTCCGGTTGGGCATTACAGGTGAAAGTAATAATGTACCAATCCGAAGCGCTTCAATTGCTGTATATAAAACTCGTCCGGCTGCTGCCTTATCTTCCTTAACTAATTTCCAAGGGGCTTGTTCGGCTAAATATTTATTCACACTTCTAATAAATTGCAGCGTCTCTTCGATGGCTTCATTTACTTTCATAGAATTGATTAAATCGTGAATCAAATTCACCGTCTTTTCGGCTGATGTTTTTATTTCAATTTCTGCATGACCATCTTCCCCAGGATTAGGAATAATGTTGTCAAAATTCTTTTCTATAAGCTTACTTATCCGGCTCAATAAATTTCCAAAATCATTGGCCAAATCACTATTATATCTTTTAATAAATGACTCAGTTGTAAAGTTTGCGTCTTGTCCCAAAACCATTTCCCGCATGAGGTAATAACGCACCGGATCAACGCCATATTCTTCGATCAAGTCAAGCGGATTAACCACATTACCTTGGGATTTACTCATTTTTGAATTATCCATCAACCACCAGCCGTGGGCAAAAATAGACTTCGGTAAAGGCATTTTTGCAGACATAAGCATTGTTGGCCAATAAACAGCATGAGTTGTCAAAATGTCTTTACCGATCAAATGATATTCTGCCGGCCACCACTTTTTATACGATTCATCATTCACGCCAAATCCTGTAGCTGTAACATAATTAATGAGCGCATCAAACCAAACATAAGTTACATAGTCATTATCAAAAGGTAGATCAATCCCCCAGCTTAATCGTGATTTGGGCCGGGAAATACATAAATCCCCGAGAGGTTTGCGTAAAAATCCCAATACTTCATTTTTCCGATGTTCAGGTTGGATAAATTTTGGATGATTATTTATATGATCAATCAGAGCTTGTTGATATGTTGACATCTTGAAGAAGTAATTTTTTTCCCTCAATTTTTTAATGTCCCTGAATTCTCCGCTTTCAGCTTCTTTTTCAGTAATAAACCGCTCCTCCGATACTGAATAAAATCCTTCATATTCATCTTCATAAATATCACCATTATCGTATACAACCTGAAGAATATCCTGAACAACTTTTATATGACGATCTTCAGTCGTGCGAATAAAATCATCGTTGGAAATATGCAGTTTCTCCCACAATTCCAAAAATCGTAGAGCCATTTCATTGCAATGAATTTTTGGGTCCACATTCCGATCTTCTGCAGCCTGTTGAACCTTTTGGCCATGTTCATCCAATCCGGTAAGAAAAAATACATCATCATTTTCTGATCGATGATACCTGGCCAAGACATCTGCCAATATTGTTGTATATGCATGGCCAATATGGGGTTTGTCGTTTACATAGTAAATCGGAGTGGTTATGTAGAATTTGCCAGCCATTTTAGGCTTTCCCTTTTAAATAATGTTGAATATCGATTAGCATATTTGTAAGTGTTAAGGGCATATAAAAATTTCTATCTATAGATGCTATTGTTGTTTCTATTACTGAATTAGCTGTCGTCAGGTTTGCTTGAGGGTAAGAAGTTGTAAATGTTTTAAGAGCTTCTCCAAACCCATTTTGTGCTAATGGAGATGAAATATTTTGACGAAAACGGACCGATTGCTGAAACCAAGTCTGTAATAAAAAAAGATGAAATTTGAAATTGTTTGGATCGCTCCGTACCATTCTGGACATATTATTAATATATGACCGCCAACCATCACCGTTTGAATTCACCACTGCTTCTACTTGATCTTTCATGGTTTTCAAAATTTCAGCAACAGTCCTATCAGCCAAAAACCGTGCTTTATGTATATTTCCATCAGCCAAGTTAGCGTAAAATTCTGCTTCACCAGAATGGATGCCTCTATCCGTTAAGTATGTACTGACAATATCATGGGAGATAGGCGGAAAATCAATTTGCTGACACCGTGATTGAATTGTGGATAAAAGCATTAATTTATGATCCGTAACTAAAATAACTGTGGTTTTTTTTGGCGGCTCTTCTAATAATTTCAGCAATGCATTAGCCGAAGCTCCATCCCCATCTGAAAGACAATGGGCATCAAAAATCAATACCATTTTATAACCAGAGTCAACAGATTTCAAATAGAGTTTTTTACGTAATTCACGAATGGAATTAATCAGTATTCTTTTTGCTCGGGGAATATTGATCTTTTGAAATGGATCTGTTCCTTTTTTTTGTAGCAAATCTGTTAAGAGCGCTGTATTGTCATCGCCAATTATTGATAAAACATCCGTATCTTTATCAAAGTTGGCTTTCTTGCGGGGCAATGGTATAATCACGTGAAGATGCTCATGCTGGAGCGATGAAAATCGCACACATGATGAACAACTGCCGCAAATTATTTCATTCCCTTGGCAGTTTAATGCAGCACTAAATGCAAGCGCCGCAGCTTCTTTTCCTGTTCCTTCGGGACCGCTGAACAAGTAAGCACTGCCAATTCGGTTAGATGAAATAATCTTTGTAATGCGTTGCCATACATTTGGCTGAAAATGTCCCGGGTTATATTTCATTTTTTTACCAACCATTTTTCCGGATCCAGTTTTTGATCTTTGCCCCAAATTTCAAAATGAAGTTTAGCTCCATTGATAGATCCGGAATCTCCCATGTATGCTAGTATATCCCCTGCCTGTACTTCACTATCTACGTTAGTTTGAATTTTAGTCACATGGCTGTAAATCGTGAAAAAATCACCGCCATGATCAATAATAATAATATTCCCATATCCACGGATAAATGTTATAGTTGTAACAATACCACCCATGACGGCAGAAATCGGTGTGCCCGGTTTTCCTTTTATATCAATACCGGTATTGTTTGTAGTTGTTTTTAATACCGGGTTCCATTTCCGTCCAAATTTACTGATTACTTTCCCGCTAGCCGGCCAAGACAACTGACCTTTTAGAGACGAAAATGATTTTGTTTTTAATGCTTCTCTTTGGCGACGGATTCGTTCTGCTCGATCTGCTTTAGCTTTATCATCTTTAATTTTGCCAATCAACTCTTCCAGTTGTTTTACACCTTCTTCTTTTTGCGTAATATATTGAGCTAATTCTGTTTTACTATTTCGAATTTTTTCCAGTTCGCGTTTTTTCTGTCTGCGCTTCATGCGCAAATCTGCCATTTGTTTTTTACGCTCTGTTTTTAAACTTATGCCTTTGCGAAGTATCGCCTCTATATTCAATTTCTTTTTACCAATATTCATCAAAAGCGATCGAATTTGTTTTTTATGTTGTCGGTCAATTTGAGAAATAATTTTCTGATACTTCGTACGATAAACAGCCTGACGCCATGAAGTAGAACTCAATACTTTTTCAATTTCGGATAATGTTCCTTTTTTATAAACTTGAATTGCACGATTTGCATATCGAATTCTTAATTCTTTCAATTTGACTTCATTTTCCCCGATTTCATCTTTCAGTTTTTTAATTTCACCTCGTGCGGAGTTTTCCTCTTTTTTTAATTCGGTAATCAGTCTCTCAACTAATGAGATTTCTTCTTCTAAATTAACAATGGTCCGAGCGGCTGATTTTTCTCTATTTTCTTTAGAACGCAGTCTGCTGCGAGTGGATTTGATTTCATTCTTAAGATCCTGAATAGCTTTTGATTGATACTTCAGTTCTTTTTGGAAATCACGATCATCTGTTTGCGCCCAGCTAACCTGACTTATTAGAAATAATATGGATATAATTCGCCTGAACATAGACCGGAAAAGTACCTAGTTCGTTAATCTTGATACAATGGGTTTCACATCATTTTAATTGAACGTATTCTTGACTAGTCTTCTATAAGGTGGTTAGTTTAGTACCTTTAAACTCGCAGGAGAGAATTGTGAAAAGTCCACTTTGGTCAAATGTATTTAAAAACTGGAATTCGCAGGAAAGTGAAAAAGTCACTGCCCTTAAGCAAGTTCCGGTTTTTGATGGTTTAAGTAATAAAGAACTGGAAGAGATTGAAAAACTCACCCATGAACGAACATATCAATCTGGTGAACATGTATTTAAAAACATGGCACCGTCCGAAGGAATGTTCATCATTATATCTGGTGCAGTTGAAATTTATTTGGATAACGCTGGTACCAAAAATGTTCTTGCTGAATTAACAGATCAGGATTTCTTTGGGGAAATTGCACTCCTGGATGAAGAGCCTCGATCAGCAGGCGCAATAGCAACAAAACCGTCTACGTTGCTGGGATTTTTCCGGCCGGACTTACTCTCTCTCATGGATCGAAATCCTGCATTGAGCAGTAAAATTTTAACAAATCTCGGAGCCGTATTGGCCGAGCGCTTGCGGAAAACAAATGAACTTTTGTCACCAAAAAGTGATAATTAATGGATAAAGAAAAAAATTATATACAGCACATATATCGATTAATGCTCGGGCTGCTTGCCATAGCTTTTTTATATGTGATTTGGCCTTATATATCATCCGTCCTTTTAATGCTGATTTTTGCATTTCTTTTTACAACTATTCTTTTGTCTAGTGTTGATGCATTAGAAAGGAAAATAAGAAACCGCGGTTTAAGTGTTTTGGCTGTTACTGTAGGTCTTATTGCAGCCATTGCTATTTTCATAGGCAGTTTTGCCACTAACCTTGCGGATCAAGCCGGAGATTTTTCCCAGCGTCTGGAAACAGAATCATTTATGGATGATTTCAATGGATTCATTGATAATACAAAAGCAAAATTACCGAATTTTGTGAAAGGCGGAGGGGATGATGTGGATGCAGCATCAAAACTGAATGAAGTAGTGGGTAATTTAATGTCCACACTGCTGACATTTGCCGGTGCACTTGGGAGTTTTGTTTTTAACATGATTATGGTGATTATTTTTACAATTATATTACTGTTGAATTATCATCAATTCAAAAAATCTCTTGTGAATTTTATTCCCAATAAATATTTTGAGGTGGGACTCAGGCTTATTTTCAATATTGAACAACAAGTGTCCAATTATTTGAGAGGTCAGCTTTTAGCCGCAACAAGTGTAGCCATCATGTCCATTATCGGATTATATATTCTCAATTTCTTTGGTGCTAATTTGACGTTGGTTATTTTTATTGGAATCATTGCCGGACTGGCAAACCTGATTCCATTAGTCGGACCGTTTATCGGCATGCTTATTGCCTTTTCAGTTGCTTTAATGAACAATCTTGGGATTGATGCGGCTCAATCTCATATGCTGTTTAATTCGATTCCTTCTCCATTTTACCTTTTTGACATTGCTTTGATGTTTATTATTGTTCAGCAAATTGATAATAATTTTATAACACCATTACTAGTGGGAGAAAGTGTTGGGCTACATCCCATCATGGTCATGATTGCGTTACTCATCGGTGGAACACTCCTAGGGCCCATAGGAATGTTATTTGCTGTTCCTGCAGCAGGTATTATTAAAGTAATTGGACAGGAAGTATCATTCGTGACCAAAAACGCTCATTTACTTTAATATAAATTGAGCGATTCCATAAAATAAAAAAGAAGAATCAGTCATTTTGCTTTAAGCGTCTTTTTCGATTTTAAATAAAATATAATCCTTAAAAGATAAATACATTTCCCCGCCGTCTTCTAATGGGTAAATCCATAATTGGATGGATGATCCCTCTTTATCTTTTTTCTGTATAATATCTTTCGGTTGCCCAAGAAGTGATTGAATATCTGGAATAGTCATTCCTACTATTAATGAGGAAGTAGATTCCTTTATAATGGCTCGTTGGCGAACCACATCCATTCGCTGATCAATTCGACTTGTCATTTCACGATCTTGATCAGAATTGAATTTGATTAATAATTCATTGAGTACTTTTTCATTTTTTTCGCCTAATCCACCCGTCATTTCACTGGCATCAACAAGCAATTGTATTGCTGCACGTAATTCAGAATGATCAGAAATTTTATTAGCCATTTCAACCAAGTGCGTAGCCACTTGATAGCGCAATGTACTTACTTCAAATTTTAAACTGCTATCTTTATGCAAAGCTTCATCAAATAATGTTAATGATTTACTGTAAAAACCAAAGTGCAATGCTTTTTCTCCTTCCTGTAGAATTTGCCGAGCTTTATATATAGGAATTTTATCTCTGGCTGCTGTAGAATAATGACTGATTTTCTCCATCAACTCTACCGCTTGTGCTGCATTACCTTCAGCAGACAATAAATCAGCCTTCTCAATTTTCAGGATAGCAATATGATCAAGTTTGTATTGGATTAACTGTCGCATTTCATTATCTGCTTTTCTCAACGCGTCTAGAAACCTAGCGATTGATTTGGATAACATTCCTTGCTTTTCAAATTCAATACCTTCTTCATAAAGCTGGATAGGAATTTTCTCTTTGGATAATGCAAGAAATTCTTCTGCTCGTTTACGATTAGTATGATTTGGGTAATCATTCAAAAAAGTTTCAAAATGTTCATAGGCAGATATGAAGTCTTTACGATAGTAATATTCCTTGGCGCGATCTCCTGTTGTTAATCTACCGCCGTAAAAAACTGAAAATGTGAAGTGGATTCCAAAATCCTGTAAATGAAATTGCTTAATCGGAGTTAAATCATCCGGATCATTTATATCATTAAATTTTGTGTACGCATAGCGTAAATCAATGCCAAATGAAAATCTGTTTGATTTACCTTTAGAAGTATTTGAATTTTTTCTTTCACCAATAATAAACCTAGGACCAATGGAAAAAGACATACTTGGTCCAAAAGCAGTTGGTGTAGACAATAATTCCTTTTTTGTATCTAAATAAAATTTTGAATACGCATATCCCCACGTATACCTTAAATCAATATACCAAAATTCAAACCATTGCAGCATGGTGGTATGACTTATTCCCAAATTGAATACCCGAGGAGAAAAAAACATTTTTCCCGGATCCCAGCTTGGGTTCACACTTCCCCACGTTTCAATTCGATCGATTTCACCAGGAACTAATAAATTGCTGTAACGGAAATTCAAACCCGTTTGCATATCAAGCCAACTAGCTCTCAATAGAGTATAAAACAAATTTGTTTTAACAAAATCGATATCTAATTGGTGACCGAACCTTGCAGTGATTGCTCCTCCGTCATAACTAGATACATCATCTTCATATCTCATCCAATCGGATTTTATTTTATCTCCATCAACACCGCCACCGCCATAAATGAATACACCATAACGAACTTCTGCGGGTAAAAATTTTATAGGTTCGTGGAATTCACGGCGGTGAAGAATTCGATCTTTACGGTAACCCGGTTCGTAATCAATATCCTGCTTGGGACTGAACTGAATTAAACCCCAAAGATAGGATTTTGTAGAATCAGCATCTGCGCCTGTCAGATTGCAAAATGATACAAATATGATTATGAATAGTGTTAACCTCGGATGCATGATAGTTCAAAATAATGCCTATATACATTTTGAACAAGTATCTTGTGACTGTAAGTATGGTAAAGGCAGTGGGTCTTTGTAAATTCCCCGCCACTAATAAAAGGAACTATCTTACTCAAATTAAATTCCACTAATAAGATGAAATTAAAATATTTAATATTAGTGTGCTTAATGATGACAACTATCATGGCACAGCATTTTACCATTGCTCGCTTACATTACGGTGGTGGTGGCGATTGGTATAGCAATCCCAGCAGTTTGCCCAACCTGCTGCATTATTTACAAACCCATACAGCTATTATTGCTGCCGATAAAGAAGCCCGGATAAAGCTGACGGATGAAAATCTTTATTCATATCCATATTTATATATGACGGGTCATGGAAATGTTCGTTTTACAGATGCGGAAATTATTCGTTTAAGAACATTCTTGCTACGTGGTGGTTTTCTACATGCAGATGATAATTATGGCATGGATCCATCATTTCGTAGAGAAATAAAACGCGTATTTCCAGAAAAAGAACTTATCCCCCTGCCCCATAATCATCCAATCTTTCATCAAGTATATGATTTTAATAATGGTTTACCCAAAGTTCACGAACATAATAATAAACCACCCCAGGCTTTAGCACTTTATGAAGATGATCGGATTCTTGTAATCTATACATATGAAAGTGATTTAGGTGATGGATGGGAAGATGCAGAAGTACATAATGATCCTAACTATATTCGAGAAGCCGCACTGCAAATGGGTGTTAATATTATTCATTTTGCACTAACTCAATAATGCAATCAATCGAAAAACAGCTCAAGCATATTCGCCGAGCCGCCCTTTTAAACGATTTCCAAACTACAATTTGGATTCTTTATTCTATTGGATTATTCTCTGCAATTACAGCCATATCGCTGGAAACCATTTTTTACTTTTCACCACAAATTCGATTTTTGTTATGGCAACTTGGCTTTTTGAGTGGGATGATTATTTTAATTAGCGTTGTTTTAGTTTATTTCCTTGCAATCAATAATCGGATTCATCGATACCGCTGGTCAACTTTGGCAAGAGCAGCCGGTAGATTGGCATTTCCGAAAGAGGATACAATTATTAACGCATTACAATTGGAACGCAGTTTGGATGAAAGCACATCTAAACAATTAAGCAAATCTTTTGTGACGGATACTATTAAAAAACTTGATGATCTCAACGAAGCTGATTTGTTTCATTCTAAACGCGCTAAACAATGGAAATCATATTCTCTCATATTGCTTTTGGGAGGAGTTTTACTCTTTTCAATCAATTGGGATAATAGTGCCCAAGCTATTTTTCGCTGGTCCCATCCCCAAACATTTTTTCCTGTTCCACAACCATTTGCAATTCAAAACCTATCCGGAAATATCAATCTTTTAGGCGGTGAGTCTGCTGAACTTGAGTTTTCAGTAATGGGGGTAATTCCCGATTCATTATTTATCGATTTGCAGGCCTATGCCATATCTGATTCCAACCAACTCCTAACAGTTGTATACAAAGATAGTTCGGATAAATTTAAATTTATTTTGGATAATGTTTCTCAAGATTACCGTTATCGTGCATATTATACTGCAGTTCATTTTTGGGAAGTATGGAAGGAAATATCATCTCCATTCCATGCACTTTCTGTTACCGATCGTCCTGTAATGGAAGATCTGACAATTACACTTACACCTCCAACTTATACACAGTTAAAACCAACCATTCAAAAAGGCAACCAAGCCGATATTAGTGGATTGATCGGATCCAATGTCCATATTACACTACGCAGCAACCGCCCTTTAAAAAAAAGTGCACTCATTTTCAATAATGATGAATTGCCCATGAACATTAATGGCAAAAAAGCCAGTGGTGATTTTATAATCAAAGAAGATGGACAATTAGTTATCCAGCTTCAGGACATTCGGGGAATTTCAAATAGAAATCCTATTCCATTTCACATAACAGCAATCCATGATCTTTTGCCGGATATAACCGTATTTCAGCCTGAACGAGTAATTGAGTTAGGTAGCAACCAAAGCATAGCCATACATTTGAAGATTGAAGATGATTTTGGTTTTTCCAACTTGCAGGTTGCCTATGAAATCCATAGACCTGCATATATTTCTATGGATCCTCTACTATCATTATTCACGATCCCAATAGATGATCCGTTAAATATTAACCAGGATATAGCTCATCTGTGGCAATTAATAGAATTAGGTTTAATGCCTGAAGATGAAGTCCATTACCATTTTGAATTGTCTGATAATGATTTGATATCCGGCCCAAAGAAAACAGTCACAAAGGAATTTATAGCAAGACTACCGGGATTAGCTGAACTTTTCACAGCGTTTGAAAATGAAGAAGAAGCCTTACTAGAAGATATATATTATTCCAAAGAAGAACTGGAAGCCATCCGCATAAATATGGAAAAACTTGAGCTTGATTTATTAAAGCAAGACAAATTAACCTGGGATCAGCAACAGGATTTACAGAAAATGTTGGAAGGCATTAAAGAAGAAATGAAAAAGATGGAGGAAGTGGCTGATGCTTTAAATGCATTACAGGAATCAGCAGAAAAACATGATCTTTTTTCGTCTGATTTGTTAAAAAAGTTCAATCAACTTCAAAAATTAATAGACCAATTGCTTTCGGAAGATTTACTGAAAAACGTTCAAGATATGTATGAATTAATGGCGGAAATGGATCCCAATAAATTACAGGATGCGTTACAATCATTAACAGATAATATGGAACATATAGAACAGGAGCTGGACAGGTTTATAGATATTTTTGAACGAATAAAAGCTGAACAAAAAATAGATGAATTGCGGAATCGTCTGGAATCATTAGCAGAGCAACAAGAAAAGATTCATGATCGTATTGATCGTACAGATGAGCAAACAGATCCGTCTACTTTCTCTAAATTAAGCGAAGAAGAGCAACGCCAAGTTGAAGAATTTTCAAACATCCGGAAGGAAATGGAAGATACTGCTGATGCTGTAGAAAAATTTCATGAAGAATCGTCTGAACGATTATTAGATCTAAAACGTGATCCATTAATGAATCAAACATATGCAAACTTGCAACGAACGGTAAATCAATTGCGCAGACAGAATATGAATGAAGCAACTGAATACAGTCAATCTGCTTTAGAAAATTTGCAGAGTATATTATCAGAAATGCAGGAGATTCAACAGGGTTTTCAATCTGCAACTACAAAAGAAATGTCTTCTAAATTTCAGCACGTAATGAGCGATATATTGCATTTATCCAAATCCCAAGAGCAATTACAAAGTGAAACTGAATCAATCCCATCACATTCTCCCAGATTAGGAGAAATGGCCAGTCGACAACAAATGGTTCAAGATCAATTGCGTCAAATTATGGAACAGTTAATGGAATTATCCCGAAAAACGTTTGCTGTAACACCCAAAATTGGCAAAGGTATGGGAATGTCTAATGCTATGATGCAAGAAGCAATAAACGCTTTGTCACAGCGAAATGGACGCGGTGCAGCAAAAAGCCAGCAACAAGCCATGAAATCATTGAATGAAACAGCCATGGCTATACATCAATCTATGAAACAGATGCGCTCATCCGGGTCTGCAAGCGGTTATGAACAGTTTTTGGAACAAATGAAAAAAATGGCAGGTCAGCAACAAGGAATAAATAATCAAAGTATGCAGTTGGCCATGGGGCAAATGGCCGCAGCTGCGCAACAAGGACTTTTGCAAAAACTACTGCGAGAACAAAGACAGGTTCGTAAATCTTTACGGGAAATGATGGATGAGATGCGGCAATCCGGCGAAAAAGGGCTCGGTGATATGGGTGGAATAGCGCACGAAATGGATGAAGTCCTTAAAGATTTAGAGCGCAGGAGAATTTCCAAAAAAACGGTTGATAAGCAACGGCGAATTCTCTCGCGCATGCTGGACAGTCAAAAATCCATGACTCAACGAGGTGAAAAAGAAGAGCGTAAAAGTGAAACGGCAACTGAAATATTGACCAGTGGCCCAGCTGGTTTACCCACTGATTTAGGACAGCGTCGAAGCCTTACTTTAGAAGCCATGAATCGCGCTCTTAAAGCTGGATATCCCCGGGATTATCAATCCATGATTCGTAGATATTTTAATGCCATCAGTGAAAATAATTTTATTACGTTGCAAACGGATACGTTGAATGCGAATTAAATTTTTCATTTTTATCATTTTGTTGTCCGTTTGCATAGCTCAAATCAACGTTCAAGCTTTAGATAAAAGTGGTTTGGAAAATGCATTGTTAATGGAACGCAAAGGAGATCTGCTCGAAGCACAAATAATCTATGAATTAATTATGGAAACAAAGCCAAAAAACAGGCAAACCTACAATCGATTAAAAAATATTTATAAACGAACAGGAAATTACAAGGCCGCAGCTGAATTAATTAGCAATTGGTTAATACATTCTCCCCATGATCTGCAACAGCAAATTGAACTTGGAGACATTTATTATAGCAGCGGTAATCAGGAACAGGCAGAATATGTCTGGAATGCATTTATTCAACAGTATGGTCAAAACTCAAGTGCATACCGCATGTTGATACACACATTCAGCCGATTGGGGTTGGGTGAAAAAATGATAGAATTAGTTCATACAGGAAGAAAACAATTTTCCGATCCGGATTTTATGGCAATGGATATGGGGAACTATTATCAATCCAGACAACATATAGAAAAAGCGTTAACTGAATATCTAATTTTTGCTAAATACAACCCTCGTCAGCAAAAAATGATACTGGATAAAATATTAATATTTAGCGATGAAGAAGAGTCCATTCCCATCATTGAAAATCACCTTTTGAAAAGTACAGGTGAAGCTCCCGAGAATATTCACTATTTTCTTTCAGCTCTTTATTTCAAAGTGGGAAAATATGATGAATCTTTGCAGCAGCAATTGGCTATATCTGTAGATAAGCAAACTCGCTGGAAAGGTTTAAATACATTTGCAGAAAATTTGCGCAAAGAAAAACAATTTACCCTGGCTATTCAAGCTTATCAAATTTTGATACAGGAAATTCGCAGAAATCCTAATGAAATAGAATCGAAAGAATTGGGGAAAGTTCTTTTAGGCCTTGGGCACGTCTATGAAGACCAAATCCTCCCTCATCAAATAAGCAATTCCCTAGTTTTAAACAGCATTAATAATGTGTTTTTCTCAAGCGGGTTTTATCAGGCAAATACAATTTCCATGGTCTCAATGGAGCAGGCAATTATTTTATATAACACAATTTTAAATGAACTTGAATCAACAACCTTTCCCCCCAAAGCTCACTATAGGTTAGGTGAAATCCAGTTTAAAGTCCTGCAGGATTTAGACGGTGCATTACGGGCATATAATACTGCTTTATCATCTAATCCTGATCAAAAACTTGCTTTCAAAATTCACTCTAGCTTAATTGATCTGTTAATTGCAGAAGGTAAAATTAAAGAGGCACAATTTTATATCAACCGGCTTCCCTTAAAAATTGCAAAAGAGAATAAAACTCAAATCCTTATCAAATTCTTAAAAACTGCACTGTTCGATGGTAAAATCGATAGTTCAATTATAATGATTGACAAATATATCATGGACTTAACGCCCATTAATATTCATTTCAATGACTTTATGGAATTGCAGTCAACACTCCATTCACATGTGACTGATGGATCTGAATCTGACAAGGAAGCTTTGCGTCATTATCTGTTAGGTGAAAAACTATTAGCACAAAATAAATTATCAGAAGCAGTAACTGTATTCGCAAATATGCGTATAAATCAACCCACCTCAAAAATTACAATTACAGCTGCGGTCAGAGAAATATTCAGTCGTTTACAGCTGGGACAAACAATTGAATTAAAGCAAACATTGCAATGGTTAAATGAATCAGCGGATGGTGATAAAGGCCTTGTGCTATCTGGGGAGATTTCTGAATTCATTGAAAACGATGTTGATTCAGCAATTGTTTTTTATGAACAACTCTTACAAAACCATCCCAATTCATTAATGATAGAGCCTGTTCGTAAACATATCCGTGAATTAAAATCTAATCTGGAAAGCTGATGAAACGATTTTTACTTTTTTGCTTTTTGGTACATTTTTCTTACAGCCAAAAATTATTGATCCCAATGGACATGGGGCAGCGCGATCATTTGAAAGCATACGGATTAACTTTTTGGATATTGGAAAATAATGTCAATGTTGAATGGTTATTGAATTATCGGGGTGGAACGTTCATGACAGATTCAAGTCCGGCAATTGAAAAAGAGTGTCGAATTCGCGGTATAAACTATGAGCTGATTAACGCATCAGAAACCATGGCTATATACAGTCATATTGAACAAAATAACATGGATGTGGTTCTATTGGAGAAAGCGCCAAAAATTGCCATTTACACACCGCCAAACAAGCAACCTTGGGACGATGCGGTTACGCTGGCCCTTAAATATGCAGAAGTCCCATATGAAACACTATGGGATGAAGATGTTTTTCAAGGGAAATTAGAAAAGTATGATTGGCTGCATTTACATCATGAAGATTTCACAGGACAGTATGGAAAATTCTATCGCAACTATCATTCTGCACCTTGGTATATCCAACAGCAACGGGAATTTGAATCCATGGCAACGCGACACGGTTTCCCCTCTGTTCATGAAGAAAAGAAAGGTGTAGCCAGGGCCATAAAAGCTTTTGTGGGTACGGGTGGTTTTCTCTTCGCCATGTGTAGTGCAACGGATTCGTATGATATTGCATTGGCTTCTGAAGGCGTTGATGCTGTTCATTCAGTATTTGACGGAACTCGCATTGATCCAAATGTTCAGAAAAAATTGGACTATTCAAAATCATTGGTTTTTACAGATTTTACCCTCATGTCCGACCCTATGATTTATGAATTTTCCGATATCGATTATCCGCCGAGTCATGCTCCTGTACTCCGCGGCGCAGAAGCTGACTATTTCACGCTCTTTGAATTCTCTGCTAAATATGATCCAGTCCCCTCTATGCTCACACAGAACCATGTTCCCGTTGTTAAGGGGTTTATGGGACAAACAACCGGTTTCCATCGCGACAGAATTAAACATCATATTGTTATCATGGGTGAAGATCCTACCACGCCCCAGGTGAAATACATTCACGGAAATTTTGGTAAAGGGACTTATACTTTTCTCGGTGGTCATGATCCGGAAGATTACCAGCATTTTGTTGGTGACCCGCCGACAGATTTATCTTTGCACCGCAATTCACCTGGATATCGCTTAATCCTAAATAACATCCTTTTTCCGGCAGCCAGAAAAAAAGAACGTAAAACATAAAGACTGATTGTTTGATTGAATGACAAAACTTAAATGAGATATTTAACTCCAACACTTTCAGATTTAGAAAAAGCAGCAGAGCGAATTGCTCCATTCGCTGAAATAACACCCATTTTAACGTGTTCGGCTATCAGTGAAATGGTGGGTGCTGAATTATTATTCAAATGTGAAAATTTTCAAAAGGTAGGGGCCTTCAAATTCCGCGGTGCCTGCAATGCCGTTTTCAGTTTAACTGATGATGAAGCAGCCAAAGGTGTCGCAACACATTCATCAGGGAATCATGCTGCAGCACTTTCATTGGCAGGAAAACTACGCGGAATTCCCGTTCACATTGTTATGCCCAGCAATGCACCGGAAATTAAAAAACGAGCCGTAAAAGGATATGGCGGAAGAATTACATACTGTGAACCGACCTTAAGCGCCAGAGAAAGTACTTTGAAAATAGTCATTGAGAAAACGCATGCATTTGAAATTCATCCGTTTAATGATGAGCAAATAATCGCCGGCCAAGGCACTGCAACTTTGGAGCTTTTAAACACAATTCCAGATTTGGATGTTATTATTGCACCGATCGGTGGTGGCGGATTGATTTCCGGAACGTGCATTGCTGCAAAAGGAATAAACCCAAATATTACCATTATGGGCGCTGAACCCAAAGGAGCTGATGATGCGTACCTATCTTTAGCAAAGGGTGAAATTGTTCCCCAAACAAATCCCAACACTATTGCAGATGGATTACTATCTTCATTGGGAAAAAAGACATTCCCCATTATTGCAGAACACGTTTCAAAAATCCTGACTGTCAGCGAGAAAAACATCATTCGAGCCATGAGGCTTGTTTGGGAACGGTTGAATATTATTATAGAACCATCTTCCGCAGTTGTATTAGCTGCATTGTTGGAGCATCCAGAAGAAAACAAGGAAAAGAAAGTTGGTTTAATCTTCTCCGGTGGTAATACAGATTTAGATCACCTTTATTGGTAATGATTTGATTATAATTCACGAAAACCAATTAGAAAATGCTATCGCTCTTTCTATACAGATTCCTGAATTTGAACGACCGTATGAAATCGAAGAATACGAAAAACGTTTGAAAGGGAATCATTTAATTTTAACAGCTCATGGGGATGAAACTACATTTGGATTCAAAATTGGATATGACCGTTTTTCTGATGGTTCATTTTATAGCTGGATGGGTGGTGTACTTCCGGAATTTAGGAGACAGGGCGTTGCAAATACATTGGCTGATTACCAAGAAAATTGGGCAAAAGAGCAGGGTTATAAATCCATTAAATTAAAAACCAGAAATAAGCATGAGAGCATGATTACCTTCGCCTTTGAACGTGGATTTGATATAATTGATTCTGAATCAAATGAAGATATCCGAGAAATGAGAATTTGGTTGGAGAAACATTTGTAGAGCGAGATATGCCTCGCCACTATAAATAAAATAATGGTAATTCAAAATCAAATCATTTTACCTTCATTCCCGCGGGGATTTCATATTATTACAGACGAAATTGTAAAGGAAATTCCGGAGATAAAGGATATTTCTGCCGGTTTACTTCATGTTTTTATTCAACACACATCTGCATCACTGACCATTAATGAAGATGCAGATTCAACGGTCCGAGACGATTTTGAATCGCACTTTAACCAAATGGTACCAGAGAATGCGCCTTATTACCGTCATACTTTTGAAGGCTCCGATGATATGCCAGCCCATTTGAAATCAGCCATTTTGGGTTCATCTGTGAGTATTCCCATCACGGACGGAAAACTAAATTTGGGAACGTGGCAGGGGATATATTTATGTGAGCATAGAAACCGTGGGGGAAGCCGCAAATTGGTGGTGACAATTCAAGGTGAATAGAAAAGTAACCAATGCACTTGGAGCAATTGGGAATACACCCATCGTGAAACTAAACAAAGTCGTTTCTGACCACGCGGCGGATGTATGGGTAAAGTTAGAGGGTGGGAATCCCACCGGTTCATACAAAGACCGTATGGCCTTGGCCATGATAGAAGGTGCGGAAGCTCGTGGTGAACTTAAACCAGGAATGACCGTGGTAGAATATACCGGTGGCAGTACAGGTTCCGGACTGGCATTTGTGTGTGCTGTGAAAGGGTTTGATTTTCATGTGATTTCTTCTGATGCGTTTTCTAAAGAAAAATTGGATACCATGCGGGCTTTCGGAGCCAATTTGGAAGTGATTCACAGTCCGTCTGGAAAGATCGATTCGAATCTCATTAATCAAATGATTGACCGGGCAAAAGAATTAGCAGAAAGAGACGATTATTATTTCACTGACCAATTGAACAATTCGGATATTATTAAAGGATTTGAGATCATGGGACGTGAGATATTGGAGCAAATGGAAAACCCAATAGATGCCTTTACCTGTTCTGTGGGTACCGCAGGTACTATCATGGGCGTATCTAATATCTTATTTAATTCCAGGCATCATACGAAAATCGTTGCATTAGAACCGGCTTCAGCGCCCTATTATTCTAAAGGTAAATCAGGCGGGAAGCATCATGTGGAAGGGATTGGCCTTGGATTTGAACTACCCCTTTTGGATAAAAATAATTACCATGAAGCACGGGGCATTGATGAAGGTGAGGCCCGAGAAATGGTACGGCGACTTGCAAAAGAAGAAGGTATTTTTGCCGGCACATCCAGTGGAATGAATGTGGTGGGCGCTATTCAGCTTGCAGAAGAATTGGGAGAAGGTAAATCGGTAGTTACGGTTGCTGTGGATACGGGATTGAAGTATCTTGATGGAGATTTGTTCTAAAAAAACCTAATCCTTTGGGCCACAGCTCATATTTGCTGGAACAGCAATATCAAATTTACGTGGGTAAGAACGTTCTTTCCTTTTTTCTGATTCTATAAACTCCTCTTCTTTTATCACATCGCCCACATTGGGATTCCATTGTCGTTCTTCACCAATTGTTGAAACTGTTAGTCCTTCATAATTATGGGCTGGGTAAACCAACGTTTCGTCCGAATATGTAAAAAGTTTGTTTTTACAACTAGAGTATGTATCCTTTGCTGAACCACCTTGGAAGTCCGTTCTCCCCGTTCCCCCAATAAATAGAGTATCTCCTGTAAATAGTTTATTATCTATATAATATGTTATACTTCCTTTTGTGTGTCCTGGAGTATGGATTGCAGTTATATTTTCTTTTCCTAAATTTATTTGATCTCCATCATCTAACAAGACATCCGCACCCTTTACTCCAGATTTAGATCCAAAGTAAATTTTAACATTCATATAATGTCTTATTTTGTTTGCTGCCGTAATATGATCAGCATGCACATGGGTTTCCAGAACGCCAACAAGTGTAAGTCCTAATTTTTTAATCAGCGTTGTATCTCGAGTGAAATTTTCTAGGACTGGATCAATAATAACAGCTTCTTTTGATTCATCATCAAATATTAAGTACGTATACGTACAGGTGTCTTGATCAAATAATTGTCGTGTTTTAATCATTTTAAATTCCTTACCTATACCAAACAGTTCTTTAATTTAAAATGGGGGTGTTTCAAAAGATTACACATTATGTGTTTTGTTTCACCTCATTCCAAATATCATCCATTTCCTCCAAATTTGATTCTTCCACTGTTTTTCCCCTCTTTTTTAATTCCTCTTCTACTCGTGCAAAACGGTCGGTAAACTTTTTATTGGTTTTTCGTAAAGCATCTTCAGCTGGGATATCTAGAAATCGAGCCAGGTTTACAACAGAAAACAATACATCACCAATTTCTTCGGCAATGTGCTCTTTCGTGTTTTCGGATTGCGCTTCTTTCAGTTCCTGAATTTCTTCGTGAATTTTATCCCAGACTTGTTCCACTTCATTCCAATCAAATCCGGCATAACTTGCTTTTTGCTGAAGGCGTTGAGCTCGGATCAATGCGGGCAATGTTTTGGGGACACCATCTAATCGTGATTTTCGATTTTTCTCTTTATGCTTTTCTGCTTCCCAATTTTGTTTAGCTTGAAATGCTTCATCTGCTTTGGCATCTCCAAAAACGTGGGGGTGTCTTCGAACCAGTTTTTCATTCACATGATCCAATGAATCATTGATACTGAAATGACCATTCTTTTCTGCAAGTACTGCTTGAAAAACGACATGAAGCAAAATATCGCCCAGTTCTTCTTTTAGTTCCGGCCAATTTTCATTATCCACGCTTTCAATAACTTCATACACTTCTTCTAAAAAAAATGGTAATAACGATGCATTCGTTTGCTCACGGTCCCATGGACAGCCATCCGGTGCTTGTAAGCGCTTAATAATTTTGATCAGTTCATCAAACTTTTCTGTCGCTGAATTATTCATCGATTATTTTCCTCCATTGGCATTGCTGTAAATATTCATCTTCTTTCCCTGTCATTATCGCTTTATCAGCTGCTGTTTGATCATCATAATTCAAAAGATGTAAACCACCATGAATAATCAATCTTCCAATTTCTTTAGCAAAAGGCTCGCTAAATTCAATTGCATTTTCTTTAGCTCGGGGAATGCTGATATAAATTTCACCTTCAATACTTTTATCTTCGTAATCATTCAAGCGAAAGGCAATTACATCCGTAAGTTGGTCTAAATTAAAAAAATCCTTCTTCAGTTTATTCAATAGACTATCATCACCAAAAACAATTGCAACATCATCAGCAAGATATCCTTCTTCTTCAAAAACTGAATTAATTATTTTTTGGATAATGGATTGATTAAATCCACTGAAAGCTGGATCTACATCAACTGTAATTGGCATTAGACAGCGATTTGTTTTTCTTCTGGATATTCAATGCGGATATGATAAATTCCTCTTAAAACCGGCAACATGCCCGTTTGACCATCCACTCTACCTTTGATCCTGCGCAGATCATCAATAGTTAATGGGCACTCGTCCAATTGTGTATCATCCAGACGCATTTTAAAGATTTTGTCAATCATTTCTTCCACTTTGAAGATATCCGGTTCCTTTATGGATCGCACAGCAGCTTCAATAGCTTCACAGAGCATAAGAATGCCTGTTTCTTTGGAATTTGGTTTGGGACCGGGATAGCGAAATGCATATTCATCTACAGCTTTTCCATCAGATTTTTCCAATGCTTTACGGTAAAAATATTCAACGCGAGTTGTACCATGATGCATTGGAATAAAATCACTTATAATTTTTGGTAGTCCGTATTCTTCTGCAAGCTTCAGCCCTTCACTTACATGATTACGGATAATTTTGGCGCTCATTGATTCCGTAAGTCCATCGTGTTTGTTTTCACCGCTAAACTGATTTTCTATAAAATACTCCGGTCGTACCATCTTACCGATATCATGGTAATAGGCACCCACTCTGCATAATAGAGATCTCGCATCAATAGCATCTGCACACGCTTCGGCCAGGTTTCCCACCACAACACTATGATTGAATGTGCCATTTGCATCGCGCTGCATTCGCTTCAAAAGAGGATGATTGAAATCCAGTAATTCCAAAAGAGTTAAGTCAGTCGTAATACCAAATGTGACTTCAACAATTCCGATCAATCCATAAGTAATTATGGGTGTAAGTAAGCTGGCGACCATTAGGTAGATCAGATCAATCTGCATATCAGGCCACACATGACCTTTATAAAGCCCGTGGGCCAACACCACAAACAAGCTGGCAACCATCATGGCAATGATAGTTGTAATAAATTGGCTTCGTGTTCTCAAACGGCGCACCATATACATGGCGACAGATGAAATAAAAATAATTGTAATAATGAATTCCAGATTGTTGCCAATTAAAATACCGCTTAAAAGAGTGATGGAAATTGTGCCCATAAACCCAATCCGGGCATCAAAGAGTATTGTTAGCAGCATGGCCGCAACACTAATGGGGATTAAGTATTCTGAAAACTCAAATCTGAAAACAAAAAGATCTGTTAAACCAATAATAATTGCAAAAATTAATGCAATAAGTAAAACCAATTTTTTATCACTAAAAATGTAACTGCGATACGTGAGTAAAAATGTAAAGAAAAATGATATGACCACTGCAATCATCATTAAACGACCGAGGTAAGAAATTACCTGATCCCAACCTTTTTCACGATTTTCCAGTTTACCTATGGCAATAGAAAGCGATGTAAGTTTTTGATAAATATCGGGAGTAATGCGCTGATTCGCGTCAATAATCATTTCATTTTTCAGCATAATTCCCTGGTTTCGCGGAACTATGTCTAGGCGATTTTTCTGGCGTCGTTCTGTTATTTCTTTACCATATATAATATTGGGCTTCATGAATTCCACAAGAATGTTATACCCTAATTCTCGGCGAATATCCGCTTCATCACTGTAGAGTGAATTAATCTCTTTTTTAGAGTGCGTCCAAGCGATATTGAGATCATTCAATTCTTCTGGTTTTAATAAAATGGGTATATCGCCCTGATCAATTGACACTTCATCACTAATTATTGCGGCAACATCAATATCGACAATCCCTTCAGCCCATCTATTTTTACAAATCTGCAATAATTCTTCATAAAACTGATCCAATGATTGATTAGACTGAAAAGGTTCTTGAGGATCTAATATTGAGAAGCGTTCATTTTCAGTTGCTAATGTAGGATAATCTTTTTCGTATTGATTCTGCAGTACAACACGTGTAGTGCTATCAGCGCGATACATTGATCGGACTTCTTCATATTTTTCATCGTGGCGGTAGCGGTAGAGCAGTTCTTTTGTTTTATCCAATTGATCTGATGCAGATCGAATTTTTGTAACCAAAAGAAAATACTCTCGCAAAGCAATTATTTGATACTGTACTCCTTCCTGATTTCGTTGAAAAAGATAGGGTTCAGAACGAAGCGCTTCATCCAAATCAATCTTAAGTTTTTCTTCGGTTTTCAAGATGGGAAAATTAAAAGGAGCTATAACAGGATCCCGTGCTATATCATCCACTTGATAACTATATTGCAATCCTCGGCCCTGATGAAAAAACAAAGACACTACGATGACTAAAACAATAAGTATGCCTATTTGTACTGAATTTTTCAGTAAAACTTCTTTTGCATTCGTGATGGAATTTTGAATTTGTTTTGAAGTAATCACGCTACTTTACTAAATGTTTTAATCAATTCTCTGGAAATAATTATGCGTTGAATTTCACTGGTGCCTTCTCCTATTTCCAAAATTTTCGCATCCCGAAAAAATCGCTCAACATCATATTCTTTTACATAGCCATAACCGCCATGGATTTGGATGGCTTCCGTTGTAACGCGCATGGCTGTTTCGCTGGCGAAGAGTTTTGCCATGGCTGCTTGTTTTGTCACATCCCTCCCTTGGTCTTTCATCCAGGCAGCATGGAATGTTAATAATTTTGCTGCTTCTATCTCCGTGGCCATATCAGCCAGTTTAAATCCGATTGCCTGAAATTTATGGATTTCTTTCCCAAATGCTTTCCGTTCAGTAGAATATTGGAGTGCTTTTTGATAGGCACCTTCTGCTGTTCCGCAAGATAATGCAGCAAGAGATATACGTCCACCCGTTAATGTTTTTAAAAATGTTTTAAATCCTTCGGTTGGCTGTCCCAGTAGATTTTCTTTCGGCACGCGCATATTTTCAAAAAACAACTGTCTTGTATCACTAGCGCGCCAACCCATTTTCTTTTCCTTGGGACCAATTTTTAATCCCGGGTTATCCGTTTCAACAATGAGTGCGCCAATACCTTTATTTTCACCATGCTCAATAATATTTGTTGTTATTGTTAGCAATCCTGCAATACTTGAATTTGTAATAAAGATCTTCCCGCCATTTATGACATATTCATCCCCATCTAATTCTGCAGTTGTTTTTGTAGAACCGGCATCACTCCCCGCAGAAGGCTCTGTAAGTCCAAAAGCGCCTAATATTTCTCCTGAAGCTAATCGTGGTAAATATTTTTTCTTTTGTTCATCTGTCCCAGCAATGGCGATAGGTAATGAGCCTAAAGACGTATGAGCTGCCATTGTAATCGCAACTGACGCATCCACTTTGGCTATTTCCATCACAGCAGCAGCATAGGCAACAGTATCCATACCAGCTCCGCCGTATTCTTTTGAAATGGGGATACCCATGAGGCCTAATTCAGCCATTTGAGAAATTATTTCCTTGGGGATTTTACCCTTTTTGTCCATGTCTTGTACAATAGGAGCAATCTCCGTGTTGGCAAAATTTCTAACCATTTTAACTAGCATGGTATGTTCTTCGTTGAAAAATAAATTATCCATAAATCAATTTTACCACTTTATGGCGGCTGACGCCCATGAAAAACCAGAACCAAAAGCAGCTAAAATAATATGATCTCCCGTAGAAAATTTTCCCTCCTCAAACGCTTCGCACATTGCGATGGGAATTGTAGCGGCTGTTGTATTGCCGTAGCGATGGATATTGCTGTAAACTAAATCCAAGCTAACACCCATTCGTTTAGCGACTGCTTCCGTAATCCTTTGGTTTGCCTGATGAGGAATTACTTGTGCTATGTCATCCAGCGTCAAATTATTTTCATCCAGCGCTTCTTGAATAACTTCAGGAAACCGCCGTACGGCATGTTTAAAAACTTCGCGACCATTCATCATAAGTCGGTGGCGTCTTTGCTCAAGCAATTCATCTCTAATCCCCCGGTCCTTAAATTTAGAACCGGGTATTTCAACCCATAAAGCCCGCATATACTTTCCTTCGGAATGAAGATGGGTGGATAAAATTCCACTATCATTTTCAGTTTGCTGCAGGATTACAGCTCCGGCACCATCACCAAAAAGTACACCCACGTCGCGTCCAGCTGGACTTTTTTCCAGAATGGAAGACAATACATCTGTCCCAACCAATAGTATTGTTTTACACTGGCCACTTTTAATGTATTGATCCGCAATGGATAAACCATAAATAAATGCGGCACAGCCAACACGAATATCAAAAGCACCAATTGTTTGCATGCCCATACGTTCCTGTAGTTGGACAGCAACGCCGGGGAAATAATAATCAGATGAAACTGTTCCGACAATTATCATATCAATATCGTCAGTTGTAACTCCAGCTTGGGACATGGCTTTTTCACTGGCAAGCAATGATAAATCAGATGCGCCTTCGCCTTCTATAACCCATCTGCGTTCTTCGATGCCACTGCGGGTTCGAATCCATTCATCGTTTGTATTCATCATTTCTTCTAAATCTTCATTTTTGATGATTTGATCCGGGACTGAAAAACCCATACCTGTTATTGTTGTTTTTATCATGTTTTAGCTCGTTTAATATCTCTTACATTTAATTGAATTGTTGTATTTCCTTGCCATTCATTTGTTTCTACGACACAGGCAATATCGACTGGTTGACCTGTAATCAGCAATTCGTATTTGCTCGATAAACCGAAACCGACCGCTTGAAATGATTTTAGACCTTGTTTGATTTTAAATCTTAAGTGCTCTCCTGTTTTACCGATAACTTTTGGAGCACCGTCTATATCTACATTTCTAATTGCAAACTTCGGACGCATATTCCCCGGACCATAAGGGCTTAATTTATCTAAAAAACCCATAAAGCGGGGTGTAATATCCTGCAAGGACATTTCACTATCCAATGTTAGTTTAGGCTGTAGATCTTCTTTGGTCAATTGTTCATTTGCAATCCGAATAAATGCCTTTTTAAAACCACCCAATTTGTTGGAAGAAACAGTCAGTCCTGCAGCCATAGGGTGGCCTCCATAACCGGATAAATGCTGCTGACATGCAGAGAGTGCTTCGTATAAATCAAAACCGGGGATACTCCGCGCCGATCCTTTACCTACCCCATTTTCCAATGCAATGATGATAGTTGGTCTGCTGAATTCTTCTTTAATCCTAGAAGCTACAATTCCCACAACACCATGATGCCAGCCTTCATTGGCCAATATCAGAGCATGCTCATTTTTCAAATCTGCTTCTGCATTTACTTTTAACAAAGCTTCATCCACCACCGTCTGTTGTATGAACTGGCGGCGTTTATTTTCTTCATCCAATTCTTTCGATAATATCCGAGCACGGTGTACATCATCCGTTACTAATAATTCGACCGCTCTGTTCGCATCTCCCAACCGTCCGGCTGCATTGATCCGAGGGGCAACACTGAATACTAATTGGCCAACAGTAATATTTCCTTTCAAACCTGCCAATTCCAATAATGTTTTTAAACCAGGTTTTTTTAATTGATTCAACATGGATAAGCCGTAATAGACTATGGCTCTATTTTCATCTTTTATAGGGACAATATCTGCAGCAGTGCCTAATGTAATAAACGGTAAAATTTCTTCATAATCAGTAAGAGGAATATTTAATTCATTTCCTATTGCTGTAATTAATTTGAATGCTACACCACCTCCACACAATCCTTTAAACGGATAGTTGCAGTCTTTCCTTTTAGGATTTAAAACTGCAAACGCATTGGGGAGTGTTATATCTGTGGTGTGATGATCCGTAATAATAATATCCACATTTTTATCATTGGCATAATCCACCTGTTCAAATGCATTGATACCACAATCACAGGTGATAATAAGATTAATATTATTATCTTTTGCAACATCAATGCCCTGAAAAGATAAACCGTAACCTTCCTCTGCCCTATCCGGGATATAATATGACACATCAGCACCAAATTTTTGGAATGCACAAAACAGAGAGGCTGCTCCGGTTGTGCCATCCACATCATAATCACCAAAAACCATAATGGGTTTGCCTGATTTAATATTTTTTAATACGCGTTCAACAGCTTTGTCCATATCCTGCATAAGAAAGGGATCGTGAAGCATATCCAAACTCGGATTAAAAAAAAGATTTGCTGAATCCAGATGCTGAATTTTTCGATTGGCTAAAACGGTGGCAATGATTTCCGATGTTCGAAATGTTTTTCGAATGGAATCCACACGTTGTTTTTCAGGATGTAAGATTGACCATTTCATTAAAGTTTAAAAGCGTTGATCATTGAAAAATATAGAATTTATTTAGTATCCCGAATATCAAAAAATAATGTGATGACAATTTCTGAGTCGACCTATAAGCCGAGTTCTGTACCTCTCGATCCGCCAGTGGCGGACGAGAATCAGTGGTCATTTCTCTGGACCCAACCTCGCGATTGGATTCTAGCAATCTACCCGCCCCTAATAAGGGACTGTGAAATAAGAACATTCACATCTTACTTTGCTCTTTTGCTTATTTTCTACGTTTTAAACGTATTAAATAAACTGTGGCTATATGCAACGTTTATGCCTTGAAAACAAACAAAATACCTACGTCAATTTTGCACATGTTATTATTTCACAATCCCTAACAACGCGAACAACGTCTTGGAGCCTATTCGATCTTGCACCGGATGGGGTTTACCTAGCCCCCGATATTGCTATCGGAGCTGGTGGTCTCTTACACCACCGTTTCACCTTTATCCCGAAATTTAAATATCGGGAAAGTCTACTCTCTGCTGCACTATCCATATCCCAAGTAAAATTGGGACTCCTCCCGTTAGGAGGCATCCTGTTCTGCGGTGCCCGGACTTTCCTCCCCGATCCGTCCCGATAATCGGGACAAATCAGAGTAACCACTCAGTCGACTCAGTTTGTCAATTAACTATGAAATTTACTATATATAAGAAGTATAAGAAAAATTAATCATTTTTTTTTGCCGGCCAATACAAAAACCGACTGCACACATCACAGGTTTCCAAACTTTTAGCTAGTTTTAATTCAGCTATTTTTTGGGGAGGAACGATTGACCCGCACCCACCACATGATGTACCCATTGTTTCAATAACTGCCATGCCGTCGCGCACTTCAAATACACGATCGTATTTTGCAATTACAGATGCTGATAACTCATTTACGATTCCCTCGCGTTCGGATTCAAGACTGGTTTTCTTTTCTGAAGATTCAGCTAATAATGTTTCCAAATTTGTTTTTCTAATATGGAGGCTATCTGTCAATGATTCTAAATTATTTTCACGTTCCGCTGTTTCAGCAGAAAGAGTATCCTTCTCTTCGATCAATTCGAATTCGTTCAATTCTATATCATTTAATTCTTCTTTCAGAAAATCAATTTCATGGGATAATGCATCATATTGTTTATTTGTTTTAACCAAGAATAACTGATCTTTCAATTTATCTATTTTACTTGTGAGCTGTTTTACCTGTAAGTCTTTTTTAGAGACCTGCAATTTAATTTCCTTTATTCGGGTTTTACTTTGATCAATTTCTTCTGTTATTTGCTGTTCTTCTTTGGTTAATTCTTCAACTTTTACAGGTAAATCGCCCAGTAATTCACTAATCTCCAGCAATTGGGTATCCACTTCTTGTAAATTAATTAAAGATGATGTTGAATTCATTTAATGACTCCTAGTTATAGATACAAAAAATGCACCTGTGCAGGTGCATTCAAAAATGGGTTTGGAAAAATGTTCCGAGGTGTTTGTTTAGCATTCAATTAAGAACACCCCTTCCTTTTTGATTAATTATTTTCATATAGACGGTAAATTTAAACATATTTCACTTTATTATAAATAACCCATTTCCTTAATTCTTGAAATAATTTCTTCTACAAGAACTTCAGGGGTCGCACCTGCAGATGTAATTTTTATTTCTGGGTTTTTGGGTTCTTCATATGGATCGTCAATCCCTGTAAATTGTTTTAATTTTCCTTCACGGGCCAAGGCATACAACCCTTTTACATCCCTATCTTCACATACAGCCAAAGATGTATCCACATAAATTTCAATGAATCCGCCTAAAGGTGAAATTAATTCACGATTATAACGACGGTCTGCGTGATATGGGGCTATGGGAGCACAAACGGCAATACCGCCATTTTTTGTAATTTCACTGGCAACAAACCCAATTCTTCGAACATTAATTTTGCGATGTTCCTGGGAAAAACCTAATTCGCTAGACAAATTTGTTCGGACAATATCGCCATCCAAGAGTGTAACCGGACGGCGACCATCTTCCATAAGTTTGACCAATAAACCGTTGGCCAAGGTTGATTTTCCCGATCCTGACAGCCCGGTAAAAAATACAGTGAAACCGCGTTTATCCAATGCAGGACGAAAGCGGCGCAATTCAGCAACCACTTCGGGATAGGAAAACCATTCGGGGATTTCTTCGTCATTTCGCAATCTATCGCGAAGGTCTGTACCGGAAATCATGTTGAATTCTTCATTTTCGCCTAATTCATCTTTGGGGACGTAGGCATCTTTAGATGGTACATATACCATAAGCTGAAAGGGAACCATTTTGATACCCAGTTCTGCTTCATATTCTTTTAATAAATCTTGAGCGTCATAGGGCCCATAAAATGGCTGTCCATCTTTGCCTGCGCCGGGACTTGCGTGATCGCGACCGACGATAAACATATTACAACCGAAATTCTTGCGAATGATAGCATGCCAAAGAGCTTCTCTGGGACCGGCCATACGCATTGCTAAAGGGAGTAAACTCAACATGGCGAGATCTTCTGAGTATTTTGGCAAAACATATTTATAACATCTTACTCGAGTATAATGATCTACATCACCGGGTTTGGTTAAACCAACAACGGGATGGATTAACACTTTTGCATTATGTTCAGCTGCTGCGCGAATAGTGAGTTCTACATGGGCTCTGTGCATGGGATTTCGAGTCTGAAAAGCAACTATATTGTCCCAACCGTTTTTATGGAATAATTCCCGAACTTGAACGGGTGTACGGCGTAGTTCCGTATAATCATACTGCTTGGGCAACATGAGTCCTTTTAACGGTCCGCCTATATAGATTGGATTGGATTCGTTTAAGAGGTAATTGACAGCCGGATGGCTGTCATCTGTTGTTAAAATGACTTTTTCTGCTTCAGTTGTTTTATTCGGTGTCCAGATAGATTCAACAGACATAACAGCAATGGTAAAACCTTCTTTATCTTTGAGGGCTATTTCATCTGATATATTTATTTTTTCTGCACAGTCTTCAGTGACATCTAACGTAATGGGAATGGGCCAAATTGAGCCATTCTGCAAGCGCATATTTTCCAACACTGAATTGTAGTCCGCTTCATTCAAAAAACCATTTAATGGTGAAAAACTGCCATTAAGTATCATTTCTAAATCGCAAATTTGGCGATCATTCAATGTCCATGAAGGCAATGATTTTGCTTTATTTTTTAATGCGGATGCTGCTTCTGAATCCAGAACTAAATTGCGGAGTTTTCCGCCGTGTGCTTCAACTAATGACATAATAATATATTTATACTCTTTTTATTGGTTTAATAAGGCGCGGAATTTATAACATAATCCTTTTAAGTTGATATTTTTTTAGTCAAAAATTATGATGCTTTATGTTACAAAGATGCAAGGAGATTAACCCGATATCCGTCAACTTACAAATCGCAATGACAAGTTTTTTTCTTTTTTATTATAAACATTATAATTGTCATTACGAGGAAAGTAATGACAAAGTAATCTCCTTGGGTATGTAAAAGTCCGGAGAATCATGATCCCTTTACGTTTACTGAAAGAAGGAGATTGCCGCGTTCTTCAGAGTCGGAAAGACAGTTTTTTGTATTTTAATAATAAGCAACCATTTTGTCATAGCGAGGCGCGATGTCTCAAGGAGGAAGTTGCGCAAAGACTGTATTATTATTATTTTAGTCAAGCAGGGATGCTTGACCTACAATTAAATTACACCCTATGAAAAAGGTGATTTTGATTGGACTAATCTTGATTTTCGTTTTATTCTTTAACCAGGTTGACTGGAACAGTGGAAATAATACTGCACATTCTCTTGCGCAATTCAATAACGATATAAAGGAAATGGCTGTATTAACTCACACAGATTTGTACAATAAAGAATTGCAAAAATTGTCTTTTCAATTTAATCAAGAACCCTTTTTACGCATGAGTCAGCGTTATAGCCGAAAAATACTTTCTTCTTCTAAAGCTAAAAAAACACATGTTATTGTACCATCTGAAAAAACTGTCATTGAAACTGTTGTTAAAAGAACAGAGCCTTTAAAATATACTCTGCAGCGGATGGAACTATTATCGGGATCATTCAAACAAGCAAAAATCTATGTCACTGTAAACAGTTACGATAAAACTGCATTGAGTAAATTATGCAGGCGAATTCGGGTACAATATGATGAATACACCAGTTTGGTTATTTGTTTATACAGTGAAACTGAAACAGGAATAGCTCTGGCTAAGGGAGAAAATGCACATTTTTCCGGAAAAGATATATTTGAATCATGGTTGATTTTTTATTCATATCACCCAGTTGAAGGTGATTATTTTGACGATGAACCGGGAAAGTATTTAAAGATGTAAGATGGATTAAAAGCCACAGAGAACACAGAGACATAATTAAGGAAAAATGGACAAATTCAGAGATATAAAAATTGATAGTGAATAAGCATCATATCGTTTTAGCTTTGCTTTTTATATCATATGGTTAATTTCACTTTTTATCATTCGAGGAATAACGTGCGGACACTACTTATAATCTGCTTATTCATTTCTGGCTTATTCAGTCAGAGTAATGAAGACATCAAGAAAAAAATAATAGAATCTGGTTTATCTGAAACACAGATTAGGCAAATGGCTAAACAGAGAGGCATGACAGATGCCCAGATAGATGCCAAAGCAAAAGAAATCAAGGGAGAATCCAGTGCGGGTGAAGCACCCCAACCGGTTATAGAAGATATCCCGGAAGTTGGCATAGATGACGTTAGTCTGGAATTAGGTGCCAAAGAGACAGCAGCTAAATCTGATATTGAACAGGTATCGCAAGTCCAGCCCGGCAAACAACCACTCGCTTATTTCGGATATGACATTTTTAAACGTGATCCCGCTTTATTTCAAGCATCCGTTTTTGGTGCAGTAGATCCCGATTACAATATTGGGCCGGGAGATGAAATTATTTTTATGCTCTGGGGTGAAACACAATTCAGACAAGTATTAAGTGTAGATCGAGAAGGATTTATTTTTATACCGGAAGTAGGCCAGGTTTTTGTCAACGGCTTGACTATGGACTTATTAGAATCGAAGATGTTTAAGGTGCTTTCCCAGCGTTATTCGAGCCTGATACGTTCCAATGGCGGCAATCCAACTACCTTTCTAGACATCAGCCTGGGAAATTTGCGGCCTTTACGCATATTAGTCGTAGGAGAAGTTGCCCAGCCGGGAGCATTTAGAGTGAGTCCTTCCACAACGCTTTTTTCATCCCTTTACTATTTCAATGGCCCTACAACATTGGGATCACTGCGGGATGTACAACTTATACGCGGTGGGAAACAAATTTCGTCCATAGATTTTTATGATTATCTCTTGTCCGGGAAAAAACTGGCTGATGTACGCCTGCAACTGGATGATACTATTTTCCTCCCGCCACGAGGGAAAACGGTTTCTATTGAAGGAGAGATTAACCGGCCGGCTATTTATGAATTAAAGGATGATGAAGGATTGCTGGACATCCTCAAACTGGCCGGAAATTTGAAAGCATCGGCGTATTTAGACCGCATTCAGATTGATCGGATCGTTCCTGTTGATAAGCGCGAAGCCATGGGAATGGACCGTATGTATGTGGATATAAATATAAAGGCATTGATTGATTCAAATAATGATTTTGCATTATTAGACGGCGATGTAATTCAAGTCTTTCAAGTGATGGATCTGCGGAAAAATTATGTGGAAATACGCGGGAATGTAGAAAGGCCGGGAACATATGAAATTGAAAATGGATTACGTGTTAGCAATCTGATTGAGTTAAGCGACGGACTTATAAATGATGCTTATTTGGAGCTGGCTCACTTGATTCGTACTAATGAAGACTTAACTCATGATTTATTTGAAATCGATTTAAGTGCTGCACTTAAAGGAGATGAAAATGCAGACATGGAACTGCAACCATTCGATGCTATTCTTATCTATAATAAGAATAGCATTTTCAATGCATTTAAAACAGTTGAAATAAATGGATCCGTGAAACGTCCTGGACGGTATCCTTTTTTTGAAGGTATGACAATGAATGATTTATTGATTCATGCCGGCGGTTTTAGCAATAATGTATACCGCGTAAAACTGGAAGTCATGCGCGTTGATCCTAATACACCAGATGAAACACGATTTGGCAATATATTAAACACCCCGAACTTTTTTACTGTTGATGATTTTGGAAATAATTTTCACAATGATGAATTGGGTACCCTGCAAGCACACGATGTTCTCTTCGTAAGAGCTGATCCTAATTTTGTATTAAATCAACGTGTTAATATTACAGGAGCGGTCGTTTATCCGGGAGAATATGCAATAGTAAAAGCAAATGAATACGTATCAGATATTGTTAATCGTGCCGGCGGGCTTCATATAGAGGCATAC
>Ga0208879_1000574_pt1 | contig 37661 bp, 31 predicted proteins | sample Knorr_S15_td_Bot_FD_185605 | JGI IMG/M metagenome (GOLD analysis project Ga0208879, IMG submission 185605) | Marine microbial communities from Southern Atlantic Ocean transect - Knorr_S15_td_Bottom_ad_5009_LV_A (SPAdes) (version 2) | ecosystem: Environmental > Aquatic > Marine > Oceanic | place... | reverse complement strand
ACGGACCAGACTGGCCTCGATCATTAACGGTGGAACATTTATCGGCGGGGCCGGCGGGCGGGCCAATTCCGCCACTGCAGATGCGGACGGAGGCATGGGGGTTTTTGTTTTCAGCGACACCCTTGTCATCACAAATGGTGTCTTCCAAGGGGGTGTGGGGGGGACGGCTTTATCCTCCACCACCTCATCGGCCGATGGCGGCAACGGGGTTTATGTAGAATCTGGAACTTTGACGATCCAAGGCGGCACCTTTTCTGGTGGAAGGGCCGGCAATGCCACAGGCACGAATGCAACCGCCCAAGCGGGTCGCGGCGTGTTTTCCATGGGAGGGGACGTGACCATCAACGATGTAACCGGCACCAACACCCTGGTCAACAACGGCATCTATTTCGCGAACGCCGGAAAAGATCTGAGAATTAATGGCGGCACCATCAACGGTGAAATCCTGTTTGACGGCACCGGAACATCCGGCTTCATCCTATCCACCAATGCCAGTATCGAGGGCATCGTCAAGCAACAGGGCGGAACGGTAGAGGTTGAACTCTCTCAGGCCGAGGCCAGCAAACTCTTTAAGGAGGTGTCCATCAACGGCACGATGTCCTTCGACAAGGCTTTCGAATCGGCGAACAACGGCCGCTTCAACTTGGCAGGCACCAGCACGCTGGAGTTTTTGAACTCCCTGACCCTCTCCAGCGGATCAAGTATTGGGATTGGCAACGGAACGGTCACCACCGGCGGCGATATGGATATGGGCGCGGGTTCCAGCCTGACGATGTCCTTCAACGGCCTGACCGGGTTGCAGGGCCGCGTGGATTTGGGCGGCAACTCATTCGCGATGTCCAATTCTACCGCGCGCATCTTTTTCAACGGCGCAGCCGCCGCACCCATGGGATCGGTTCAGGTTCTTACTGCCGGCTCAACCTTCTTAGCCACCAATATCTCGACCATGGTTCAAGCCGAGCTGGGCTGGCTGGTCAACGAAACCGCTGTTACAAACGGAGGCATCCGAATCGACTTCGACTACAACTCGTTGGCCAACTCAAGTCTCGGAACCCTCGGCGCAAATATCATTACGGCGCTTGATATGGGCATTCAGGGAGCGGCATCAAACGTATTCTACAACCTGAACAACCGCGGCGAAGCAGCCGGCACGGCGATGATCCGCCACACGGTATCGCAGCTACCCGATGTGGCCGATGCCTCATTCCAGACCCAGCAGCAGGTTGCCGAACAGATTGCCGCCCGAGGAACCGAATTCCGGGCGATGAACGGCTTTGCCTCCTCGAAACATGCCTTTGGCAACAAGCTGGGCCCTACCGGCGCAGCCGGCCCGCCCCCCGAGGAGAAAAATGTCCAAGGATGGATTCGTGCATACGGTGCCTGGGCGGAGAAGAATAGCGATGGAACCTTCCCGGAATATGAGTCAGGAACATATGGTACCGTTATCGGCATCGACAAAAGCTTCGGGAATCTCCTGATTGGCTTGGCCGGTGGCATTGCCTCCACCGATCTCGATGCGGCAGACGCCTACCGGGCCGATGTCTCAACCTATCATGGCTCGATCTACTCCACCATCGGTGGCGACAGCGCCTTCCTGGATCTGGCATTCACCTACGGCCACAGCAATACCGAGGAACGAAATGATACCATGGACGGCGATTTCGATTCCGTCACCTACTCGGGATACATCGGCGCAGGCAAAAAGTTCAATGTCTCCAGAAAGATCGCCGTCACACCAGAGGCGTCCATATTGGCTTCATACTATGACCAAGCGGCCTACCAACGTAACTTCCTGAATACCCCGACCCTGAAAGTGAACACGTACGATGAACACTCCTATCTTGGATCCTTGGGCATCAATATCGCATCGAGCCATCAGATCGATTGGTTCAACCTAGGCTGGGCGATGATTCCCGAGTTGCGTGTACATTGGCTGCATGAATTCAATTCCGAGCTGGACGACTTCAGCTATATCATTGGCGGAAGTTCCGAGACCTTCGGCGTTCGTGCGCGCGAAGAAGATCTGCTCAAACTGGGCTTCGGGCTGGATGTCTGGAGCTGGAGAAACGCGGGCTCAAAGTTTGAAATTGACTATGACGGCCTCTTCTCCAGCGACTATACCGAACATGGCATCAGCGGAAAGTTCACCTTTAAATTCTAGAACTCATAAGAATTTAAACGAAAAGGCGGCCCAACCCGGTCGCCTTTTTTCGTGCCCTGTATTTTCAGGCATAGAAAATAAAAAAGCTCCCGCCGAATGACGGGAGCTTTCTGGTTTGTTGCTGAACGGACCGTTATTTGTCGGTCAGGGCAACAATGCCGGGGAGCTGCTTGCCTTCCATGAATTCGAGGGAAGCACCGCCGCCGGTGGAAACGTGGCTCATCTGATCCGCCACACCGGACTGGTTGACCGCCGCAACGCTGTCGCCGCCGCCGATGATGCTGACGCTGTCGGACTTGGCCACCGCCTTGCAGACGGAGAAGGTGCCGTCCGCGAACGGAGCCATTTCAAAGCAGCCCATCGGGCCGTTCCAAACGATGGTCTTCGCGCTGGAAACTACGTTGCAGTAGAGCTCGATGGTCTTCGGGCCAATATCGAGCGCCATCCAGCCGTCTTCAATCTGATCGCCAACGACCTGGGTGTTCGCGTCTGCCGAGAATGCATCCGCCGCCATGTTATCGACGGGCAGCAGGAGCTTAACGCCCTTTTCTTCGGCCTGCTTGAGGATTTGACCGGCCAGTTCAACCTTGTCATCTTCAACCAACGATCCGCCGATGTTCTTGCCCATCGCCTTGTAGAAGGTGTAAGCCATGCCGCCGCCGATCAGGATGGCGTCGCACTTGTCCATCAGCTTGGTGACCACGTCGATCTTGCCGGAAATCTTGGCGCCGCCAATGATGGCCACGAAGGGCCTTTCCGGGGCTTCGAGCGTTTTGCCGAGATATTCGATTTCCTTGGAAAGCAGGAAGCCGGCCGCACACTGATCGATGTATTTGGTGACGACGGCCATGGAGGCATGCGCGCGGTGCGCGGTGCCGAAGGCGTCGGAAATGTACACATCACCAAAGGAAGCGAGTTCCTTGGCAAAGGCCTCCTGCTCTTCCGCGGTGCAGCCTTTGCCCTCTTCTTCCTTATAGAAGCGAACGTTTTCGAGAACAAGGATTTCGCCGGCCGGCAGGGCTTCAACCAGCGCTTTGACTTCGGCGCCGATCACGTCGGGGGCCAGAGTCACTTTGGCGTCAACCAGCTCGGCCAAGCGGTCGGCCGCCGGCTTGAGGGTGAACGCCATGTTCTTTTCGCCCTTCGGGCGTCCGCAATGGCTCATCAGCACCAGCGAACCGCCGTTTTTGAGCACATGATTGATGGAAGGCAGCGCCGCAACAATACGGGTGTCGTCGCCCACCACGCCGTCCTTGACCGGCACGTTGAAGTCGACGCGCATCAACACGCGCTTGCCCTGCACATCCAGATCCTGGATCGTTAATTTATTCATTGATTAACTCCTTTTAGCTTAAACGTCCTTAAAAACAAGCCGCCGACTATAAGCATATCCAAAAGCGAGTCAAACGAAAGAAGCGCGCGCTCCGCTTTGCAGAGAGCCCGCCCCGGACCACAAAAAAAAGCGCCCCGCAAACGGGACGCTTTTTTGAATCGCAGGGAACGCGGCAATTAGCCAACGATCACGTTGATCAGGTCGAGAACCTTGCAGGAGTAGCCCCACTCGTTGTCGTACCAGGAAACCACCTTCACGAAGGTGCCGTCGAGCTGGATGCCGGCGTTGGCATCGAATACGGACGTGCATTCTTCGTCGCGGAAATCGGTGGCAACCACCATGTCTTCGGTGTAGCCGAGGATACCCTTCATGGCGCCTTCGGAAGCTTCCTTCATGGCCGCGCAGATATCTTCGTAAGACGCTTCGTTCTTCAGGGTGACGGTCAGGTCAACCACGGAAACGTCGGAGGTCGGAACGCGGAACGCCATGCCGGTCAACTTGCCGTTGAGTTCCGGGATCACTTTACCAACCGCTTTAGCCGCGCCGGTGGAAGACGGGATGATGTTTTCCAGGATGCCGCGTCCGCCGCGCCAGTCTTTCATGGAAGGACCGTCAACGGTTTTCTGAGTGGCGGTCGCCGCATGAATGGTGGTCATCAGACCCTTTTCGATACCGAACTTGTCGTTCAGAACCTTGGCAACCGGTGCCAGGCAGTTGGTGGTGCAGGAAGCGTTGGAAACGATGTCCTGCCCCGCGTAGGAATCGGTGTTAACACCGCAAACGAACATGGGGGTGGCGTCCTTGGACGGAGCGGACAGAACCACTTTCTTCGCGCCGGCTTCGATGTGCTTGCGAGCGGTTTCGTCGGTCAGGAAGAACCCGGTGGATTCAACAACCACTTCAGCGCCGATGGCGTCCCACGCGAGGTTGGCCGGATCACGCTCAGCGGTGATGCGAATTTCAGAACCGTTCACCACGAGGGAACCGTCCTTCACTTCAACCGTACCGTTGAAGCGGCCGTGTACAGAGTCGTACTTGAGCATGTATGCAAGATAGTCAACGTCCAGCAGGTCGTTAATACCTACAATTTCGATGTCTTCGCGGGCGGCCGCTGCGCGGAACACCATCCGTCCGATACGGCCGAAACCGTTAATACCAACTTTAGTAGCCATGTTTAGCACCTTTCCTTTTAGGTTTAGAAACTCGTGTTTCTGTTAAAAATGAGCCGGAACAGTACCCAACGCGCTATAGGCCGTCAACCATCGGCAATGCTTTTTTCACGTTACACTTATGAATGCTCAGCCCCCTTATCGCCGCTGGATTTCCCGCTATTCACTTGCGTTGATTCGTCAGAAACCCGTATGTTGCGGCGTCCTTTTGAATATGGAGTTAAACGATGCGGTTTAGAGGGTTGTATATAGGCCTGATCGTGCTGAGTGGCGCGGCGGCGTTGGCCGGCGATGTCGGCCATGCGATTGATGCCGCGCTGGCCGGTCTTGACGCCCGCGCATCGGACGAGCCCTACAACCGGGCCATTGAGCGGATGTATATTGGGTTCGACGACAGCGGCCGCCCCCAAACCGGCCTTGCCTACCGCGAAATCGAATCGTTCAAGCCCATCACCGGGGTCGTGATCGTCGACCAGACCGCCATCGGCTTTGTGCTGCGCGAAGCCCTTTTTCCGGACATCGCCAAAATCAAGAATGCCAAGGATCGGAAACAGGTTCTGGCCGTGCTCAAGCAGTTTAAAAACATCCCCTTCGATCCGCACGCCGAAAAGTCGGCCGTCGACGGCCTGACCGGCGCCACACGCTACGGCATTAAAGCCTCCGGCTATCTCAACTACATGGCCCGCCGAATTGCCCTCGAAATGGAATCCAATCCAACCTGGGCCAAGAAATAATCCCCCATGCTGCGTCGCATTAAAATCGACTGGGCGGACCTTCCCCAGATTCAACCGCTGGAAACGCCGTTCGCGAAACCGGAACGCATTCTTCCGGGGCTGGAAGAAATCGATCCCGGCCGCTTCCCCGACTTTCTCGATGAAATCGGACACGTCGGCATGGGCGGCAGCGGTTTCCAGACCTCCGAAAAAATCCGGAACTGCATGGGTGCGCATACTCTCGTCATCAACGGCATCGAATGCGAACCCGGCATCACCATCGACCAATCCGTGTTGATGTACGAATCCCGCTGGGTGCAAGCCGGCACCAAGGCCTGCGCCCAAGCCGTTGGCGCACAGAAGATCGTGATTGCGGCAAAAGACAAGGGCGATCAGATTTCCCAACTGAAGGAGCTGTATCCCGACTACGAGGTGGTCCCCTTCCCCGACCGCTATCCCGCCGGCGCGGAAAAACTGATCCTCAAAAAGTTGACCGGCACCCTTCCACCGCCGGGCACACGTCCCTACCAACTGGGCTTTCTGGTTCAAAATGCCGTCTCGCTGCGCGCGATTGGCCGCGCAATCGTTGATGGGATTCCCGTCGTTGAGCGGCCCCTGAGCTTGGCGATGCCCTCCACCGACTTCTACAAAAATATCATTGCTCCCGTCGGCCGACCGATTCGGGACGTTCTGGCGGCCTATACCCTACCGTACGACGCACGCATCCATCTGATTGCCGACTCGGGATTAATGATGGGGCATGAAGTGGGCCTGGATGACCGCATCGATAAAACAACGCTTTCCCTCGTCATTTTGGAGCGCGTCCCGGCTGAGAGAAAGGAGCGTCCCTGTATTCGCTGCGGTGCCTGCAATACCGCCTGCCCGCTCGGGTTGCATCCCTACACGCTGGTGGAGCGCATCCAAAAAGGAAAAACCACAGGCGCGGCCTTCCAGGCCCAAATGACCGAATGTTTCCTGTGCGGCGTCTGTTCGGCGGTCTGCCCATCGGATATCCCGCTCGTTCAAACGCTGCAGGAGGGCAAAACATGTCTGTAGCCAACCCCTTCCAGCGCATAGGTGCGCGTTCATCCGGCATGGCGGCGTGGGCGTTGCTGGCCTTGATGGTTCCCAGCACGATCTACAGCCTGCTCTACCGCTCGCCGTTCGCACTCCACCTGCTGGGCTATGCCCTGCTCGGCATGCTGACCGAAGCGGCCTACACCTGGGTGCTCAAACGAAAAATGCGGCTCAGCAACATGGGGTCGGGCCTGACGGCTGCACTCCTTGCCGCAAGTGTGCCGACCAGCATGCCGTTCCTGCCCATGCTGTTCGCCATCCTGATCGCGGTCGGGCTCGTAAAACTTCCCCTGGCAGGAGCCCCCCTGCGGCTCAATGCCGCCATGGCCGGGCGCTTGTTCCTGATGCTGGTCTATCCCAGCCATATTGTTAATTGGGGCACCCCCACTGCGGACGTCATCTCCACCGCCACCCCGCAGGAACTCTACCGCTCGGAAAGCTTCGCGCTGGAATGGCCTCAGCTATTGTTCGGTCGCATCGAAGGAACCTGGGAAGGGCTGTTCCTGCTGGTGCCCGGCAGCCCCGGCGAAACCTTCCCGGTCCTCCTCCTGTTGCTCGGCATGTTGCTCTGCTGGAAAGGGATCATGGCGTGGCGCACGCCGCTCGCCTTCTTGCTCTCTTTTGGCATCGCCACTGCGCTGTTTGGAAATTCTCCGCTGTTCGACCTGTGCTCCGCCGCCACGATCTTCAGCGCCGTGTTCATTGTTTCCGACCCGGTCTCCACCCCCATGAGCAAAGGCGGAAAAATTGCGTGCGGCATCATTATCGGTGTGAGCAATGCGCTCATTCGGAACGTCACCTACTACACCGAAGCCATCGTCTATGCCGTGCTCATCGGCAACCTCTGCGCTCCGCTGCTCGACCGGATCGCCTTTGAATGGCAAGGGCGCCGGCTCGCCAAGCGCATGGATTCGAGAGCTGGCGTAGACGGAGCTTCCAGCTCCGTTTGATTGGCCAACATCTCTCGCCATAGCTAACGGAGCTGGAAGCTCCGTCTACATTACCGCAGGATGCTTATGAATCGTCGGATGCCGGCGCTTCAGGCTCGGGCTTGGCGACCTCGTCTTGCACCTCGTCCTGGCCCTTGCGGATTTCCTTTTCCAGGTCCGCCTTGCCCTTCTTGAATTCGCTGAGGCTTTTGCCCAGCGAGCGGGACAGTTCGGGCAGCTTCTTGGAACCGAAAAGCAGCAGGATGATAAAGAGGATAACGAGTACTTCCGTACCGCCTTGCATACCGGGAATGAGGGCCAGTGTATTCATTTTAATGTCCTAGTTGGTTTTCTGCGGTGTGGGCGCCGGCCGGAACAGGATGAACACCTGCGTGGATCCGGTTCCCTGAATCGCACGCACCTCCACCTGATCGCCCTGCCGTGTAGCCATCAGCCGGAATGATTGTGCGGCGACTTCCGTGTGATCCATGGCCCAGCCTTTGCCGAGCAAGAGGTCCTGAATCTGCTGCAACACGTCCTGCAGGCTGCGGTCGGCTTTCAGCTCGACCCCAACCAGCGTTGTGCCGGGAATGCGCCCGTGCTGATCGAGCTCAAAACCCTCCAGCAACAGATATTCCGGAAAAAGAAGCACCTCCGGCCGCAAATCCGGATCGAGAAACACCAAGACCTCCGCGTCGTCGATAACGGTTTCGGCAACGTCGTGCGTCGTGCAGGCGGCAAGCAACCCCATCGTCGGGAGCCATATAAAAAGGGCCAACCGTGTGGAGTTCATCGTTTTCCCGACCCCCTGCGATTCCGCACAAGAACCGAACCCGTGCGCACCGCGCATGGGCAACCACGATACGATCCGCATCACACCTTTTAGAATAAACTTAAGCATCCGATCATGGTTGCAAAAACAGGGAAGGCGACGCAACGACATTATTATGCGCAAGCCCGGACTTTACTACATCGCCCAATGGGCTATCGTCTTTCGCATGATAACCATCCGAGAATTTGAAACGACCGACGCATTGATTGCCGCGACCGCCGACCTCCTGCGCACGACCCTTGCACGCCCCGGAACCCTCATGCTCAGTGGCGGTTCAACGCCCTACGTCGTCTACCATCAAATCGCGCAAAACCCCTCCCCGGTTCATCCCGGCCGCCAACTGTTCCTCAGCGACGAACGCATGGTGCCCGCCGAATCCCCCAGCAACAACGCCAACAACCTCATGCCCATGCTGGACGCGTTGTCGTGTGCACCCCAGTTCATCCGCGTCGACACGGCGCTTTCCCCGGCAGAGGCGGCCGCGGAATTTGCGGCCGAACTCGAACCCTTGGACCACATTGACATCGGCTTCCTCGGCATGGGTTCCGACGGGCATACCGCCGGATTCTTCACCTTGGAGCAGGCCCACCGGACGTCCGGCCCGCTCACGCTCCATACCGACCGCCCCGACGGCATGCAGGGCGTCAGCGTGACGCCGGCCCTTTTTCTGCGGACTGAAAAAATCATCCTGCTCGTCACCGGCGAATCCAAGCGCGCGATCATCCACACCCTGCAGACCGCGCCCGAAACCATCCCCGCCGGCATCGCCCTCGCCGACCATCCACAGGTGGAACTGTGGACGGACATCCGGCTCTCTTAATTATCCATAATGGTTTCGCCCGTCGGGCCTGATTCCTGTAATGGTTTTCGATTCAACCATGGAGCAGTCAATGAAGAATTTTGAGTTGGTACGGACCGAGGACGTCAAGGAACTGAACACGCAGGCGAAGATCTACCGCCATATCCCGACCGGGGCGGAGATTCTTTCGATGGAGAACGACGACGAAAACAAGTGCTTTGGCATCGGGTTCCGCACGCCGCCTTCGGATTCGACGGGCGTGGCGCATATTCTGGAGCACACCGTGCTCTGCGGTTCGCGCAAATATCCGGTCAAGGATCCGTTCGTGCAGTTGCTCAAAGGATCGCTCCAAACCTTCTTGAACGCCTTCACCTATCCCGACAAAACCTGCTATCCGGTCGCAAGCCAAAACCTGAAGGATTTCCACAACCTGGTGGACGTCTATCTGGATGCCGTTTTCCACCCGCGGATCACGCAGGACTTCTTCATGCAGGAGGGCTGGCACTACGAGCTGGAATCGCTGGACGACGAACTCAAGTTCAAGGGCGTGGTCTACAATGAGATGAAAGGGGTGTATTCCTCGCCCGATTCGTTGCTGATGGAAGCCTCGCAGCAATCGCTGTTCCCCGACACCACCTACGGGCTGGATTCGGGCGGAAGCCCGGAAAAAATTCCCGACCTGACGTACGAACAGTTCAAGGCCTTCCACAAGGCGTTCTACCACCCCTCCAACGCCCGCATCTTTTTCTACGGCGACGATCCCGTCGAGGAGCGCTTCGCCCTGCTGGAAGCCTATCTAAAGGACTACGAGAAGGTCGACCCCCAGTCCGGCATTGAACTCCAGACCGCCCTGCCGGAACCCGTGCGCATCGAGAAACCCTATGCGGTTTCCGCCGACGACGAAAACCCGCGGCCCATGTTCACCGTCAACTGGCTCCTGCCCTCCCCGACCGACGCCGACCGCGTCTTTGCATTGACCCTGCTCGACCACATCCTGCTCGGCACACCGGCCTCGCCACTGCGCAAGGCGCTGATCGAGTCCGGCCTGGGCGAGGACATCACCGGCGGCGGAATCGAAACCCACATGATCCAAATGTTTTTCTCGATCGGGCTCAAGGGCGTCGAAACCCGAAATCTCGAAAAAGCCGAAGCGCTCATTTCCCAAACCCTGTCAGATCTCGCGACCCACGGGATTGACCGCGACGACATCGACGCGGCGCTCAACACCTTTGAATTCGATCTGCGCGAAAACAACACCGGTGGTTTTCCGCGCGGCCTGTCGCTGTGGCTAAAATCGCTCAACGCCTGGATCTACGATGCCGATCCGCTCGAACTCATTGCCTTTGAGAAACCGCTGCAAACCCTGAAACAGAGCGCGCAGAAAGCCGGCTTCTTCGAACAGATCATCCGCGAACAGTTCCTTGAAAATAACCACCGCTCCACCGTAACGCTGGTGCCGGATGCCGAGCAGGCCGCCCGGATCGAAGCCGAGGAAAAGGACCGTCTGGCCGCCATCCAGGCGGGCATGGATGAAGCCGCGCTGACGGAAATCATCTCCACCACGAAAAATCTCCTGAAACTCCAGGCGACGCCCGATTCGGACGAGGCGCTGGCCACCATCCCGCTGCTGAGCCGCGATGATCTCGACCTAAAGATTCGCACGGTCGAACGCAACGAAATCAACCTGCACGGGGCCTCGGTGGTTACGCACGACCTCTTTACCAACGGCATTCTTTATCTGGATATCGGCCTCGACCTGCACGGCCTCGATCAGAGCGACATCCCCTACGCCTCTTTGCTCGGCAGCATCCTGCTGGAAATGGGCACGAAACAGGAAGACTATGTGTCGCTTTCCCAGCGCATCGCCAAAAAGACCGGCGGAGTCTACGGTACGCCGTTCCTTTCGGCCCTCGAGGATTCCGACAAGGGCATCATCCGCTTTTTCCTGCGCGGAAAATGCATGGTGGACCAAACCGATGAACTGCTCGATATCCTGCACGATGTCCTGCTCCAACCCGATTTCAACAACCCGGAGCGCTTCAAGCAGATTGTTTTGGAGCACAAGTCCGAAATGGAAACCGCCATCGTACCGCGCGGCCATTCGGCGGTCATGAGCCGGTTGAAGGCACCTCATCACGAAGCTCATTGGGTTAGCGAACAGATGGGCGGCGTGGAATCGCTGTTCTTTATCCGCCAGCTGGCCGCAGACCTGGAAAAGGATTGGGATTCCATTTACCAACGGCTCGAAAAAATCCGGCAGACGCTGCTGGACCGCAACAACATCGTCATCAACATCACGGTGGATCCGGCGGCCATGCCTGAAGTGCTGCAATCGGTGGACCGTTTTGTCGAAAAACTTCCAAGTACCGGAACCTTTTCCTCCAAGGACTGGACCCTCGGAGAACTGCCCAAATCGGAGGCGCTGACCGCCCCGACCCAAGTCAACTATGTGGGATGCGCAGCCAATCTGTACGATGCCGGCTATACGATGCATGGCTCGGCGCTGGTGATTACCCGCTATCTGCAAACCGCTTGGTTGTGGGAAAAGATCCGCGTGCAAGGCGGCGCCTATGGCGGCATGTGCGGGTTCGACCAACGTTCCGGCGTGTTTACCTTTGCGTCCTACCGCGACCCCAATCTGGAAAAGTCGCTGGATATCTACAAGGCCACCGGCGACTACCTGAAAAACCTGACGCTCAGCGAGGATGAACTGACGCGCGCCCTGATCGGGGCCATTGGCCAGCTCGATTCCTACCAGCTGCCGGATGCCAAGGGCTTTTCCAGCTGCATGCGCTATCTGATCGACTATACCGACGAGGAGCGCCAAAAGCTGCGCGACGAAGTGCTAGCCACCACCCAGGAACATTTCAACGCCTTTGGAGATATGCTGAATAAAGCCTTCGAAGACAGCGCGGTGTCCGTCCTCTGCTCACCGGAATCAGCGGACCGATCCGGATTGAAGACCAAAACCAAAGTGCTGTAAGCAAAAAAAAACGCCCGGCAAAGCAGGGCGTCGAAAGAAAAGCGGAAACAGGCATATCCGTTGCCTTACTCGCCATATTCGGCTCGGTATTTTTCCAGCAAGTCCTCTTCATCGTCGGTCATGTAGTCGGTGATGTCTTCAATGATGGATCCATTCCCCTTGGTTCCCCTCCAGATTGGCCCGAATTGGTCGTTCAGAATCTTATTGGCCCTTAGTATTGATTTATCGACGTCTACTTTAGCCAACACAACCACATTGATGGTTGGCCATGTTTTCTTGTCTGGTCCGTAGGTATTAAGGAACATCTTCTTGTAACCGGCCAACATCTTGGAGGGTTGCCCGTTAGCGCCCCCTCCCCAACCGTCAATATAGTTGGTGGTCAAAACAAAAATAGCATCCGGTTTCTGGGTCAGGATGGCCCACGCCACCCCGCGTCCCCAATGCTTGAATCCCTCTGCGCCGGGAACATATTTTTCTTCCAGTTCCTCGGGAACACGATAGGGATAAGCCCATTTCATGGAATAAAAAGGCAGGTCGTCCACCCGGGTGGGCCAGTTCGCCTTGGCGTCATTAATTCGCCCCTTGGCAGGCCCATAACTCAGGCAATGCCCATAATCGCCTTCCAGCGGATTGACCGGTGCCATCCACTCCATAACCTTTTGCTTGTTTTCAGGATTAGCCGGCATCATATTGGAATTGATTGCCGCCGCCTCGCTCGCGAAGTAGGCCATCACATTGAACAAGGTATAATCCGGCAAACTCGAGACCATATCCTCAAGGCGCTTGCGGATGGTGTAGCCCGTCATTCGTTTAAACGGGTTATCTCCGATCGTGGCAGGTCCAAAGTGAACGATAAAACAAACCTTTTCACCCTTGGCCTTGGCACCGAAGAAGTCGATTTCCGGCATGGAAAAGCCAATGCCTGCCATACCGCCCCCATCGCCCATGGCTCCCAAACCGCCCTTGACGCCGGTGATTTCCGGCATCTTGAAATCCGGCGTCTTGCGGTCAACCCTTTTGGCAAGCAGCCGCTTGCGCAACTTGGGCTTGGGCTTCTTCTTGGTTACCTTGACAGGCACACGAAGTTTCTTCAGAGGCTGTTTGGGGCGATGTACCTTTTTGGCTTCGAACTTTTTTTCCTCTTTGGTTACCACGGTCACCGCGACAAACGTCGCCGCGACAAGGATCAAAACCGCATGAACCGCTAAGCTCACCAGCATGGCACTCGACTTCGCGTGCTTGGTAAAAACCCGCTTTTTAGGCTTATCCGACATGCTTCCTTCTGCCCTACATGGTCATGCTGAACGACATGTTCTTCACATTGGCCGCCGCGCAAGCATCCATCACCTTCACGATTCGGCCATGCAGGGCCTTGTCGGCGGGCAGGATATTCACAATCAATTCACTGGCTGACGAATCCGCCGCCTCTTTAAGTGAAATCAACTGCGAGATGAGGTCGTCGAGGTTTTCTTCACCCTGGCCAAAAATCATGCCTTCGATGAGGATATCGCCCAACTCGTTCACTTCGATCAACACCTCGATCGGCAACGAGATCGGTTCCGACGAATCGACCTGGGCCGGAAGCATGAAGGAGAGGTCTGCTTCCTTTCTGACCAACGATGCCGTCACCATGAAGTAGATGAGCAGCAGAAAGACCACGTCGATGAGCGGAGCGATCTGCAGCTCCGCCTTTTGATTCATCAAATCATCAAGCAGTTTCATTACGAGTCCTCGAAGGTCGCATAGATGAGGTCGGACGCACCGACCTCACCACATGCAATCATGATCTTTTTGTTGGTTCCGAACTCAACGAGTCCATCGGCCCGGATCAGAACCTTGAGATCTGGATTCGAATCCAGCTCGGCACTGATGAGTTCCTTGAGTTCGGCAATCGTCACCGGCACGATGCCGGCATAGATTTGGTTGTTGGCATCCACCGACAACATCATCCGGCCCGTCGTATCCTCTGGAACCTTCGCATAGGTCGCCATGGGGATATCCACTTCGACCTTATCGAGTTCCGTCACAACGGAGGCCACCATGAAGAAGATGAGCAACAGGAACACCATGTCGATCATGGGGGCCATATCGACCGCCACATCCTCTTTTTCTGGTTGTTTGAGTTTCATATCTAACCTCCCGCAGCAGGATATTATTCAGATTCGACGATGGGGGCGGACTGACCGGCACCCATTTCTTCGAAACCAAGCGGCAGTTCGCCGGATTCCAGAGTATCCAGCAAGGCCCCGATGTTGCGGCCCAGCGTGGCGGTGCTCTTGATGAAGTTGTTCCGGAAATAGTAGTAGGTCAACATGGCCGGAATGGCGATGATCAGCCCCGTTGCGGTGGTTACAAGGGCCTCACCAATGTTACCCGCCAGTTTGGCGGGATCGCCCATGCCCTGGGAACCGATGGTTTGGAAAGCTTTGATCATACCGGAGACCGTACCCAACAGACCCAACATCGGCGACGTGGCGCCGATAATCGAAAGATAGTCGATTGGCTTCATGTATTGCGTCATTTGCTCGGTGCTGGCTTCTTCGATGGCTTCCTTCACCTTGCCGAAGTTAATGTCGCCACTGCGCGAGCAACGTTCCAGACCGGCGGCGAATACATAGGTAAAGAGGGTTTCATTTTCCTTGCACAAGGTGTGGGCTTCGAGCACTTTACGATCCTTCATGAGCACGATGAAGTCCGGCAGCATATCCGGTCGAAGGAGTACTTTTTCGCGCAGGGCCAGACCGTTTTGAACGATAAAGTAGATCATGCCCACGGAGAACAGGCCGAGCGGAATCATGGACCAGCCCCCCTGCTTAATCATGCCCAACAACGTGGTGGTCTCAACGTTGCTCGCGGCGGCGGCGGCTTCAGTAGCTTCCTGGCCAAAGGCTGCAGCGCCGGCCATCAGGCTGAAACAAACGGCCATCTTGAGTGTTTTCTTATTCATCTTCATGCTTCTCTCCTTCAGTTAGACTTATTCAGATTCAAAATTCTCATTCAATTCCTGCTCGGCACGCAGTTGCTCGATACGCAGTTTCAATTCCTGCGCCTGGTCATATTCCGGCGTATTCTTATACAGTAGCGAAATTTGCCGAATCACTTCTTCAGCGGATTCATACATAGCCAATTCAGTATACACCTCGGCGCAAAGTAATTCTGCCGGCTGCATCCACTGAGGGTCTTGGCTGTTGAACGCAATCACCTTGGCCACCAGTTCCATGGCTTGGTTGTATTCCTTTTTCAGGCTCATCAACTTGGCGGTAATGTAGAGTTTTTCCGGGGCCGCATCGTCGCTGATATCCTGATCCCAGCCATATTTGCTGAGCAACGCTTCGGCATCGTCCGACCGGCCGGCATCAATCAGCGTCAAGGCCTGATAGATTCTGCTTTTTTCCTGTAGGGCCGGGTCGCGGGCGTCTTCCGCGAGCCGCGACGAGATGGCCAGCGATTCTTCAAACTGCTGGGTGCGATAATACAGTTCCATTAAAACAGCGTTGTATTTGCTCAGGTTGGACGGCACATCGCTATACTCATGGAAGGGCTTCATCGTCCGGGTGAGAACCGATATAATCCGTTCAAACTCCCGGTCATTCATCCATTCCTGGAGCTTCTCCTCGTCGATCTTAACCTCGAAGCGCAGTTCATGAATGGTGTTGGCGCCGATTCGAATCGGCTTAGCGGTTCGACCGGTTGTAAACTCAATCCAATCGCCATCGCGGCCAACCAGCTGCCCTTTCCAGGAACGGTCGCCCGACATAACGAGCTCGACATTCAGCGGTGCCGCAATGGCGCTCGCGCCCATCACCAGCGCACCCATTAACGATAAATACAACAGTGGTTTATTCATTGATTACGCTCCCCCGTATTTCTTGAGCATATCCCGGGCTTCTTCCGCAGCCGGCAATTCATTTACATATTCATCTTCGAGCAGGGCATTCCAGGTATTGACGGCATCGGCGTCCCGGCCGAGTTGCACCAGACAATCGGCCGCGGCCATATACCCCATCAAGGCCCATTTTCCTTCGTCATAGCCCTTGAAGAGCAGGTAGGTGCGCTGGAAGAACGAGTGCGCCGTTTCAAAATCGCGGCGGGCCACACGGCATTGGCCCATGCCATACATGGCCTCGGCAAAAACCCGCCCGCGCCATTCGGCAACCCCCATGATCATGTTATAGGCTTCTTCGGCTTCCACGTATTTCCGCATGTCAAACAGGGTCTGGGCCTTGCTAATTTGCGCCCAGGCCATATAGGCATCCGCGCCAAACAGGCCTTGGGCTTCTTCAATCGCGTCCAAAACAGCTTGCGGGTCCTGAGAAACCAGCAGGCTGTTGACCTGGGCCCGATAGGCGTGCCACAGCAGGTCGGCTTCTTCATACATGGAGACAAAGTAGTCGAAGAGGCGGTCCATCTGGGCCGCATCGGAAGCCGCAACTGCGGCATCGCACATGATCGCGAGCGAAACCGGCGTCGTCTTATCGAGGTTTGCCGCCGATTGAAGCAGCTCCGCGCCAAGCTGGGCAACGGCCGCTTCGCCTTCGAGCTGGGCCAGCGCAACCTGCAGGCGAATCTTGAGCACCTCCAGCCGCTCGTCCAGGGCGCTCAGTTTTAGCTTAACCTTGGTAACCAGCGCCGCCCGGTCTTCTTCGTAAAGGTATTGGTCCGCAATATTGACCAGTTCAACAATGATTTTGTCCACACCCTCCTGGCTGACTTCATTCCCGAACCGTTCAATCGCATCCAGATAGGCGGTAATCGCTTCTGGCACCTGATCCATCTCGATTTGCGACTGGCCGATCCAGTAGACCGCCTGGGCCACGTCGGCTTTATCGTCCCATTTGTTCATGTAGTAGTTCATCAGATCAATGATTTCCTGCCACTTGAACTCGAGCTTAAACACCTTGGCGGCCTGGAAGGCGGGATAGGAGGCCTGCAGCTCCGTCGATGCCGTATCGATGCCCTTGCGATAGTCGGCCAAAGCGCGATCAAGGGTGTGCGGATCGTATTCATTCACGTCCGGCGTCGAAGGATCGTCGTTGCCATCTTTGGCCCCTTCAATATCCCCGCGCATGCTGTAGGCTTCCGAAACCAACGCATGGTCGGAATAGGTGCCAATAAATTGGGTAAAGACAGCCTCCGATTGAATGGTATCACCCAACCCGAAGAAACAGACCGCCTCGCGGAACATGCTGGCCGGAAGGTGTTCGCCGCTCTTGTATTTGTTCCGGTAGCTGACGAAGTCGTCCATGGCCTCCTGATACTTGCCCTGCATCATTTCGCCCATGCCGTGATAGAACAAGGCATCGCTGTAGTTGGAACTGTTGCTGTATTTTTTATCCCGGATTCGCTCAAACTGCTCGGTGGCCAGCGCAAACTCCCTATCCTGAAAATAACCAAACGCCAGCATATAGTGCAGGTCGGCCTGCAGCATGAGCTCATCCTGCTCCTGCGTCGAAGGCATGCCCTCAATGTGGTCCCGCAATCCGATCACATCGCTTACTTCCTGCTTAATCAGGTTGTCGCGGATCATCATGGACAGCATCGTACGGGCATATTGTCCGTCGGGCTTCTCGTTGACGTATTGCAGGATCCGTTCTTCGGCGCGCGGAATTTCAGCGACATCATACAGAATCAAAACGGACTGCAACATGGACGCTTCGCCGATGTCGTTGTTCCGGTCCTGTTGATACAGCTTGTTGAACAACACATACCCTTCCCAATAGCGCTTCACCTCGGCGTAGATCTGGCCAATGCGGAAGGTCACTTCGTCTTCGTACGCGGGAAGGTCATCCAAGATCGCCATCGATTCCCGGAGATCGTCGATGGCCAGCCGGCGCGACTCTTGGTCGGCCTTCTTAATCCCGATCCGGACATCGGCGGCGAGCTTTTTCGCCAGCGCGTTGACCTTGTTGCTGGAAAATTCAAGCAGCTCTTCGCGCGGCAAGACCATGCGATAAAGCAACAGGGCATTCAGATAGTCCTTCTTGTTATTGGTCCGGCCCGCTTCTTCATACCGGGCCTTGCCGGCCTTCATCAACGTCAGGTTCAGCGTGATGTCGTATTTGGCATCCGTCCGATAGAGGACGGGAATCAGACTAAAGAGGTCTTCCCAGTTTTCCGATTCCACCAGTGCCCGGACCATCATGATGCGGGTGCGCCCGCGGGTGCGTTCATCTTTTGTGTGGTCAGAGGCATAGGACAAGGGTGCGACTGAATCCGCCCACTTCTCCTGCCGGAACAACGCCTGGCCAAGCAGGAGATTGCCGTTATAGACATCTTCCTTTTCCAAGTCGGGCATATTCAACAAACGCTGGGCAACGGCCTCGATCTTCTCCCATTCGCCCGAATCAAAGAAACCCTGGGCCATCAAACGCAACGCCGTGCGCTCCTGGCCGCGCGGCTCATTTTCCAGATACTTTTCAAGAATTTCCACACCCGAGTCCGGATCGTCGGTCAGGTAATAGGCCCGGCCCAACTGGAACCGGCAGGTTTGCACGGTGGTCAGCGTTGCGGGAGAGCCATCGCCCATCCGCCGCAAAACCTCTTCCAGTGCATTGATGGCCCCACGATAGTCGCCGCTCCGTAACATGCTATCGGCCGAACCGACCACCGCAGAGATGCCCATTGAAGAATAGTCCTGCGCCATGCCACAGGTTGCGGTAAATACAGTGGCCAGCAACGCCACCCGCAAAAGACGTCCACTCGAACGAATCGTAAAGCTCATATGGTTTTTCCTCATATCCTGCCTTCAAAATCATCAGGCAGGTCAAACAACAAGACCCGCCCTTTTCCCATCTGGAGGAAGCCTCCATCGACAGAAATAGCAATCGGACCAGCCTATAGACCCCCTTAAACATTTCAAGCCAATTACGCTTAAAAACTCACCCAACAACCGCCAAACCGCCCAGTTTAGACCCCGCCCAAAAAAGGCGCAATTAACACTCATGATTCCCCTTCCCCAACCGGCTTGTTTTAAATCGAACATCCCGGTCACATTAAGGTCCAATGAATGGAAAAGGAGGATGTTATGCATGTGGCACTGACATTCAAGAACTGGATGCATCACGTACATGACGATACGCTGAAAGCGGCCCAGAATACCGGACAGATGCTCCACCAAAAAAGTTTCTGGGGCATCGTGGCGATCGTGGCCCTGATTGTTTCCTTGTTTATGCTGATTGCCTTTTTCGGCGACAACACAATCATGGACTATCAGACCCCACCTTTGCCATATGGTGGTTTCTAACAAATAGTTAGCGGCTTTCGGGCCAAGCGGATCGTGCTTCGGGAGGCGAAGCAGGCTGAAGGACGCGCTCGCCAACGCACTTGATGGCGATGGCACCGAGCGGAGCCGTGAAAACGATGCTTAATACGGCCACCGCCAGTATCACTTCGCCCGGTTGGGTATCCATCCCGGCCGCACTCATGGCCATCAGCGGCACCGCACCAATCGCCGCCTGAACCGTGGCCTTCGGCCAGAACGATACCACGGCGAACCAGCGTTCCCCCGCCGTCAAAGGACTCCCGACTAAGGAGAGCAAGACGCCGGCACTCCGAGCCACCAAGCCACAAGCAATCAGCCCCAACCCGGCAAACCCCGTCTGCCAGACCAGCGAAACATCCACTTGAGCTCCCACCAGCGTAAACAGCATGATCGATGCAAACACCCAGAGTTTTCCCAGCTTGGCAGAAATCTCGTGCGCCATGCGCTCACGCTTTTCGAGAATAATGAAACCGGTTGCCATCACAGCCAAGAGGGCGGCAAAAGGAAGAACGCCGGCCAAGGCTGCTTCAAGGCGCACCAGCAAGATGGAAACACCAATCACAATCAGGGTTCGCTTCGTTGCCCGCGGATCGGCCTTTTCGAAAAACTTGAGCAACAGGAACCCAATCAACAATCCGCAAACCACACCGGTGGCAATCGAAACGGGAATGCCGGCCGCCTTCAGCAGCAAGCTATCCGCCGAGCCCGTGTAGAAACCGAGCAACGCGGAAAAAATCACAATCGCAACCACATCGTCGAGCGAGGCCGCCGCCATCACCAGGGTCGGGATGCCCTTGGCCACACCCATCCGCCGCTTGATGAAGCCAATCATCATGGGCACCACCACCGCCGGCGAAACCGCCGCGATAATAAAACCCAGCAGCGCCGATTCCAAATGGGTCAACGGTAAAAACATCGGACCCAGCAGCGCGATCGTCGACCCCTCCATGATTCCGGGGACAAACGAAAGAAGCAGGGCCTGCACCCCCACCCGGTTCAGCGCCTCCCGGCTCAGCTCGAATCCCGCGCGCAGCAGGATAATGATCAGCGCCATCATGCGCAGGTCCGCCGAAGCCTCCAGAAACCCCGGCTCCATCAGATCGAACACATGCGGGCCGAACAACACCCCCAGCAATAGCATCCCCAGCAGGCCGGGCAACCGCAACTTACGGAACACCCAATCCATCAACAGACCCAGCAGGATCATCTCGGCTATGCTAAACGCCATCCGGTCTCCAATTATTTATTCGCGCGGAAGTATTCAATGAGGGCGTTGGTGGAGGCGTCGTGCGCCAGCGCGCGGTCATCCTCCAGCTCCGGCAGGATTTTCCGAGCCAGAATTTTACCCAGCTCAACCCCCCATTGGTCGAAAGAATAGATATCCCAAATAATGCCCTGCACGAAAACCTTGTGCTCATAGAGCGCAACGAGCTGGCCGAGCACGGACGGGGTCAGCCGTTCGGCCATGATGCTGTTGGTCGGGCGGTTGCCCTCGAAGGTCTTGTGCGCGATCAACTCGGCCGGTACGCCTTCGGCCTCCAACGCTTCCCGGGTCTTGCCAAAGGCCAACGCCTCGGTCTGCGCAAAGAAGCTGGCCATCAGCTTGACGTGGTGGTCGCCCAGCGGGTTCTGCGACTTGCAGAAGCCGATAAAGTCGCACGGGATGAGTTTCGTGCCCTGGTGGATCAGCTGGTAGAAGGCGTGCTGGCCATTGGCGCCAGGCGCGCCCCAGATGATCGGCCCGGTCTGCCACTCCACCTTTTCGCCGGACCGGGTGATGGACTTTCCGTTCGACTCCATATCGCCCTGCTGGAAATAGGCGGCGAAGCGGGACAGGTATTGATTGTACGGCAGGATCGCCTGCGACTCGGCCTCGAAAAAGTTGTTGTACCAGATGCCCAGCAGCGCGAGGATCACCGGCATGTTTTCGGCAAACGGCGCCGTGCGGAAATGGGTGTCCATTTTATGATAGCCCGCCAACAGGTCGCGGTAATGGTCCGGCCCGATGGCCATCATGAGCGGCAGGCCGATGGCCGACGTAAGCGAATAGCGGCCACCGACCCAATCCCAGAAGGCAAACATGTTGGCGGTATCGATCCCGAATGCGGCGACCGCCTCCGCGTTGGTGGAGAGCGCCACGAAATGCTTGGCCACGGCCGCTTCGTCCTTCAACGCATCTAGGCACCAGGCCCGGGCGCTGTGCGCGTTGGTCATGGTTTCCTGCGTGGTGAAGGTTTTGGACGCGACAATGAAGAGGGTTTCGGCGGCATCCAGCCCCTGCAACGCTTCGGCCAGGTGGGTGCCGTCGATGTTGGATACAAATACCACATGGAGGGCGCGCTGGCTGTAGCACTTGAGCGCCTCGTAGGCCATCACCGGACCGAGGTCGGAACCGCCGATGCCAATATTGACGATATTCTTAATGGATTGGCCGGTATGGCCTTTCCAGTCGCCGGAACGAATCTGATCGGAAAAGGCCTCCATTTGCTCGAGCACGGCATGCACCTTCGGGATGATATTCTCGCCATCAACCTCGATCACGGCATCCTTTGGCGAACGCAGCGCCACGTGCAGGACGGCGCGGTTTTCGGTGGCGTTTATTTTTTCGCCGGTGAACATCGCTTCGATCCACGGCTTCAGGTCGGCGGATTCGGCCAAGCTGAGCAAAAGTTCCATCGTTTCGGTCGTGATGCGGTTCTTGGAATAATCCAGCAGCAGATCGTCGGCCTGGAGGCTAAACCGCACGGCGCGGCCGGCATCGGAAAATAGATCTCGCAGATGCGCGCCCTTCATTTGGGTAAAGTGGCTTGCCAGCGCTTTCCATTCTGAACGTTCGGTCAGTTTCATAGTCATAGGAATCTTTGGGTACATTACATTCAATGGCGAAGAAGCTACATTCATCCGCCCGCGGATTAAAAACAAAAATCGCTTAATCTATGCGCCAACGCGGGCTTGTTTTAATACGGCCCACCCGATAACTTGGTTTGGTTTATTTACGGTTTAAGGAAGCTTTTTATGAAATTGAAGCGATATATCGCACTGATTCCCCCCAGCCTGCTGGCCAGCACCATGCTGTTGCTCGTCGCATGCTGCTCGAAAGAATGTCCGCAACCCCCCGCCCCGCGGCCGGAAGCCGGCACGGGCGTTCCCGCCACAACCAACGCAACGGAACCCACCGGCGGCCCTTCGGCCCATGCAGCGCTTGCGGTGGACACCCGGCTTGGCGCGATGGAAAACCCGCGCGAGTCGCTCCCGGAAAGCAACCTGGACGTGAAGCGGATTTCCCGCGCCGTGGCCTATTCGCTCCCCCTCTACCACTTGAACCAGCTACCGATGGACGCACACATTGCAACGAACGCCTTCAATCAGTTCATCGATTCGCTCGATCCGGCCCGCAGCTACTTTCTCCAATCCGATATCGATACGTTTGCCGGGCCGGCGGAAACCCTGAATAAAACGCTGCGCAAGGGCGACATCAGCTTTGCACAACATGTTTTCGACGTGCTCCTGGACCGGATCGAAAACCGCCTGGCCTTTACCAACCAGCTGCTGGATCAAGGGTTCGATACCGAGCTGGAAGAAACATTCGTCTGGGATCGAAAAGAGGCCGCCTGGCCAAAAGGGGACGCCGAATGGGACGAGTTGTGGCGCAAGCGCATCAAGAACGACTACATCGCCCGCCTCGTCGCCCAGCAGGTGTATCCCGATGTGGAAGACGCTTTAACCAACACGGTTGACTCGGCCGAAACCAGCATCACCAACCTCGTGGTGGATGGCCCCTGGGAATACGATGAGTCCATGGAGGATGAAAAGCTCACGCCGGAAGAGTTCATCCGCGAACGCTACAAGCAATTCAAGCTCACCATGGATTCCTTCGACGAGGAAATGCTGCTCCAACGCTACCTCTCCTCCTTCTCGCAGGTCTACGATCCGCACAGCGACTACATGTCGCCAAGCAGCGTCGAGGATTTCGACATCAACATGAAGCTCTCGCTGGTCGGCATCGGCGCCATGCTGCGGCCAGCCGACGGTTTGGCCAAGATCGTGCGCATCATTCCCGGCGGTCCTGCCGATAAAGATGGCCGGCTCAAGGCCGGCGATAAAATCATTGCCGTGGCCCAGGGCGACGCAGAACCCGTCAGCATCCGCCACTGGCCGCTCTACAAAGCCGTCCGACTCATCCGCGGCGAAAAGGACACCAAAGTGGTGCTCAGCATCATCCCCGCCTCGGACCGGTCGGGCACGCGCACCAAGAAAATCGACCTGATCCGCGACGAGGTCAAACTCGAAGAGCAAGCCGCCAAGGCCGAGCTCAAGGAACGCGACGTGGAGGCCGAAGCGACTCGCCGCCTCGGCGTGATTATCCTGCCCGACTTCTATGCCGATTTCAAAGCCACCAGCAAGAATGAAAAGGATGCCCGCCGCGCGTCCACCGACGTCCGCCGCCTCATCAATGAATTGATGCTGGAAGACATCGAAGGGCTCATTCTCGACTTGCGCAACAACGGCGGCGGCTCGCTGGTCGAAGCCATTGAAACCGCCGGACTCTTCATCTCCTCCGGCCCCATTGTCCAGGTCAAGGAGCGCGGCGGCGTGCAGGTCCTGCCCGATGCCGATCCGGAAATAAGCTATGACGGCCCGTTGATCGTGCTGGTGAACCGCCTGAGTGCTTCGGCCTCCGAGATTCTCGCTGCCGCCTTGCAGGACTACAAACGCGCTATCATCATTGGCGACAGTCAAACCCATGGAAAAGGCACCGTCCAAACGCTGATGCCGCTGGGCAAGCGCCGCGGGTCGCTCAAGCTGACCACCGCCGGCTTCTACCGCATCAACGGCGGCTCCACCCAGCTCAAAGGCGTCACGCCCGATATCATCCTGCCGTCCTACCTCGACGTCATGGACATCGGCGAGGACTCGCTCAAGCACGCCCTGCCGTGGGATACAATCCGCCCGGCCATGTATCGCATCCAAACCGGCGTGAGCGAACTGATTCCCGTGCTCGCCGCCCAGTCGCGCGAGCGGCTCGAAACCAACGAGGAGTTCCTGGCCTTCATCGAAAAGCGGGATCGGCTTAAGCTGCGGTTCGAAACCAAAACAATTTCGCTCTCGCTGGAATCACGCCTGGCGGAAGCCGCCGCCGAAAAGGAACTCGACGATATCCAGAGCGGCGCCTTCCTCGATGACGAGGACGACGAAGAGGAAACCACCGACATCATCCTCGAAGAGGCCCTCAATATCCTCTCCGATATGATCGACCTGAAGCAGGCCAATCAGTCCGAACGGCTCGCTCCCACCATGAGCTCGCGGGCCGGGTCTCCGGCTAAATAATCAATCTCGTCCGTATAAACGCCGCACTGTTGCTTGTGCCAGCAGAGCCAGAATAGACCAGCGTCCATGCTCGAAGGTCGGCACTGTTTTCAACTAATACTATATCGCTACAGAACGGGCTCCCGCTGGTAGCCCCTCGAAGCCCCCCCGCACCTATTAATCCATTCTAAAGCGGAAGAACTTCGTATCACTATCGGCGGGTACATCTAACTCTAATACATGAGGTGTGTTACTCCAAGATGAGGTTAGATCGCTACTTTCATCGACATACATACGAATCTTAGCTGTATTATTAGATACGGTGAAGGTTTGGCTTCCCACGCGGAGGTCACGCATGATTGATTCTGCATCTGCAAGAGTCACTCTATTAGACATCGCATTATAAACTACCAATGCAGATTCCGCATTTCTTGGATTTGTTCCTATTTCCGCTTCTTGGGTATTGAGAATACCATCGCCATCCGGGTCATTTGAGAAATTTGCAATCACTGACGTATAATTTAAAATCATTATAGTTTTATTTGTTGCATTGTAATCGTCGTCCGAAACAGATCCGCTCCATCCAGTAAATAGCCATCCTTCATCAGGAGTTGCAGTCACAGTTACGTTAGTTCCAGGCATAAAGGGTCCACTACTTGGAGAAATCATTCCGTTACCTGTTACAGATGTAACCAAATCAAAGTATGGATTAGAGGAATAAATGCGAACAAGGCCCGATTTGTAACCATTTGCATCATTGCGCGGTACACCTACAGCCACACGAGATCCATTAGCATTTAAAGCAATAGAATCACCTAAATTATCGTATGAATCACCCGATATTATCTCATCATATTGATACCAATCCGTGTCTATCCAATGATATATGGTAGCCGTACCGGTTCGAGTGCCAGAACTATTTCTGCCATAGTTAGCTCCTATTGCCACAATAGAGCCGTCTGCATTCAAGGCAACATCTCCCCCAAAGAAATTAACAGCACCAGCCCCATTAATATCGGTACCTAATTGATCCCAGTCTGTGCCATTAAATTCATGAACACGTACATGGCCAGCGTTATTTCCATTGTCATCATTCAGTAGACCGCCTATAGCAACTATATTTCCATTAGAGCTTATAGAGACGGAGCATCCAAAAAAATCACCTGAGTTTTCGCCAATAATATCAGTACCTAATTGATTCCAATCCGCTCCATTCCAGGCGTAAATACGCGTATATCCATTAGTATCATCTGCAGTAGCTCCGACAGCAAAAATTGAACCGTCCGAGTTCATTGATACTGAAGTACCGAGCCGATCTTTATAGATAGTACTAGCGATCTCACTACCTAACTGGATCCACTCAGAGGTAGAGCTGTCCCATGAATAGACACGTACATGTCCTGAATAGGAATAATCACCACCGCGCCAGCTCCATGGGGAACCAATAACTACAAGATTTCCATCATTGTTTAATGATACGGAGGAACCAGAAACATCGTTAGTTCCTGTACCATCTATATCATCTCCTAATTGATTCCATGTTATTCCATCCCATTCATAAATACGGACATGTCCAGCATGCTCTGGATTATTTCCATCATCATTATTCATTCGAGCACCGATAGCTAAAATGGTGCCGTCAGAATTTAGTGAGATAGCTTCTCCAAAATAATCACCACTAACTTCTCCATATAAATTAGAACCTAGTTGCGTCCATGCTGCGGCTAAGGTGTCCCATTCATAGACACCAACATGTCCAGAATTATTATAAGGAGATCCAATTGCAACAATGGTGCCCTCATTATTTAATGCTACATATTTTCCAAATTGGTCCTCTTGTGATGAGTCACTTATGTCGATACCTATTTGGTTCCATGCTGCGAACACATTTAATGAAAGGCTTGCTGCAAAAAGGGTCGTTAGTATCGTTTTCATCACAATCTCCAGTAAAGACTTATTCCACATCTCGAATTTTCAGGGAAGTTCCGAGGGGTCTAAATACTATATCGCTACAGAACGCGTTCCCGATGGGACTCCCTCAGAACTCATCATCCCCTAAATCATCGACTACCACATGCTTTGCTCCGTAACAGTACAAAGAAAATGCAATCGCAACCTATTTTCCTATGCCTAATAGGACCCACATTGCATATTACTGCATTGATGGAGTTTTATTCCCGCCTTCACAACCCATTTGTATTATTTAAGTTGCACTACTTAGACGCATCAACATCACTAACACTATTCAAATAAAGCGTCTGGGTCGGGAAGGCAAACTCGATGCCCGCGCCGTTGTAGCGCTTCAACAATTCGAGGTTGATGCGCTCGGCATGTTCGAGATACTTCCAGTATTCGGGCGGGTGGTACCAATAGATCACCAGAATGTTTAGCGAGCAGTCGTTGTAGCCGTTAAAGAACACGCGCGGCGGATAATCCGCCTTCATGCCTTCATGGTCCTTCAGCAGCTCCTTGAGAATATCGATGGCCTGCTCCACCTTTTCCGGCGGCGTGTCGTAGGTAATGCCGACGTTCATGACGCGCTTGATATAGGGGCGCTTTCCGATATTCTGGATTGTCATGTTGGCCAGTTCCCCATTCGGCACGGTGACCAAATGACCGTCCAGCGTGCGGATGCGGGTTGAACGAAACCCCACTTCCTCCACCCCGCCGTCATGGCCGTTGACCACAATGCGGTCGCCCAGCTCGAAGGGTTTGTCGGCAAAGATGACGAGCGAGCCAAAGAAATTCTTGATGGTGTCCTGCGCGGCCAACGCAACGGCCAAACCGCCCACGCCCAGACCAGCCAGGATCGATGTGATCGGCTTGTCGCTGAGGATCTGCGCCACCTGAACCAGCGCCAGCACCACGATGGTGATGCGCAGGCTCTTGCGCACCATCGGCGCCATCATATCATCCATCTTGGTCTTGGTTTTGCCCGCGAAGTGCATAATGACATAATCCAGCACATCCACCAGCGAGTAGATGAAGAACGTAACTGCCGCCGTCAAAAGCACCGAAAAGGAATCGGTCAGCAGCCCCTGAACATTTTCGCCGAAATCGAACACCTTGAGGCCCTGCCGCAATCCGAACGTAAAGAACAGGAACACCACCGGGCGCGCAAACGCCTTCAACGCAACCTGCGCCAGATGCTGCCCGTCAAACCGCTTCGACTTGCCGAGGTTGGAGAGCAGCCCCTGAACCAGCTTGCCCACCAGCATCGTGCCCAAAATCCACCCCAGCAGGATCAGCACCTGCCCCCACGTCACACCTGTAAAAACTTCTTCGCTCAGCATCCCATCAATCTCCGGTTGGTTCAGAAAATATATGTTTAAAAATAAATCCCTGCCTTGAAAATCCAAGTTTCAATGTTAGAAAGTTTCGGCCCTATGTTGACTCTAGGTTCCATCAGGCTCTCCGCTATTTATGGTCGGCGGTGTGCGGTTGCCCGAGGCTTGCAGCTCGAGGGCGGCGGGATGGGCGCGATAATGGGCGCGCACCGCCTCGGCCAGTTTTAGCTTCACCGCTTCATCCACGGCGCAAACCCCTTCGTGTGGCAAGGCCCCCCGCAACTGATCCAGCAACAGATCCTGCGGCGCTTCCATGCGCGATCCCCAGGAGGCCAGCAGGTTTTTATCGACCTGTGCGGGCAGGGACCCCAGGATGCCGACATCGTTCTGGTTATGCACCAGCAGGCCCGTGGTGGTGCCGCGGTCGAGCGTCAGCACCTGGAAAAAATAGAGCGTGTGATACGCCAGTTGAGCGGCCAGCTCATCCGGCGAAGGGATCGAAGCATCCCGGACCGCCTCTTCCAGCAGCTCCAGATAGCCATCGATCGCCGCCTCTCCCACGCCCTGCGCCAGCGCCCGGTCGGCGTCCGGATCTCCGGAGTTAAAGTTTTCGAGATAAAAGTGCACCACGCCCCGATGACGGCTCAGCGCGGGGATGAAAAAATAGCGATCGCCCTGCTCCACCGCCGCATCAAACTCATCGGGTGCGGCGCGTTTGAGCGCGGCCATGAAACCTTCTTTATGTTCCGGATTGGGCAGCGAAGGGTTGAGGTCGGCCATGATGCGCCAATAGCCCGCGCCGCTCTTCATTTCCGTCCAGCTCACGTGAATATGGACCGACGGGGCGTGCGGGTGAACGGGATGCACAATGGTGGAGATGGCCGAAGCAGAACCCAATTTACGGTCCGGCTCGTCGTCGTAGTGCACCTGCGACACATTGACCGAAGCCCGCCCGAACCATTCACTGTCCGCAATACCATAGCGCCGGCCGCCGCCGTGGCGCCCCTCGTCGCGACCCCATTCGGTGGATACAAAAGGGGGTCCGCCGAGCTGTTCCAACCCCTGGACAAAACGCCGTTGCAACGACTCGACCACTGCGAGCGCCTGGGCGGCCTGTTCGGATTGTGCGGCGATTCGATTCATTATTCCCCTTGGATTTCCTGGATATAGCGGAAGCCGACATCGCTCGGAACAACCGGGGTGTCGGAAGCATAGCAACACGGAAGAAAGGTGGGCGGCGTGGAAGCACTCCCGCCCTTGATCTGATAGAACGTATCGCTGCCGGGTAGTTTGGTTGTGGTCATTTCGCGCACATTCCCCGCCATATCGTAGGCATTGTACACACTGATATCGCGCGGAAATTTACCCGGCGGGGCCCACAGCGGGAAGCGCGCCTTGCCCTTCTTGTTGTTCTTGGTCAGCGTGAGGTTTCCAGTATCCGTAAATCCGTTCCCCCAGACATACTTGCGCCCATCCACCCCGCGGGCCGCCTTTTCCCACTCGAACGCGGTCGGCAACCGGATGGTGGTGCCCGTCTGCTCGCTCTTCCATTCACAAAAGGCCGTGGCAGCTTCCAGCGAAACCCCGACCACCGGATAGTTCAGCTGCAACCGTTCGTCGGTCAGGTTGCCGGCGGGATCCCAGGCATCCATATCGCGATGATCCTCGTCCGTAAAACGGATGCGGCTCATGTATTTCGATCGTAGCCGCCGACTGCTCAGCGTCTTCCAAAATCCAATATATTCCGCAAAGGTGGTTTCGTGCTTCTTGATGAAGAACGGCGGCAGGCTTCTTTTGTTCCGGCGATAGAAGCGCGACTCCATCCCGCCATAGAAAAACTCGCCGCCCGCCACAAACACCATTCCTGCGGGAATCCCGGCTGGGATCTTGAGCTCCACCGTCTTATTTTCACTGTGATCAATGAAGATCGGAACCGGCATCAGCCCGCCGTCTTCACGCGTAACCATCAGCAGGTAGGCGCCCTTCTCGATCCGCTCTCGTTGGAGCGGTAGTTTTCCGCGGGCGACCGCGTCGCCCTGAACCAGTCGCGGACCATCGGCCACCACCGGCCACACCATGACCTCGCGTACGCCGCCATCGCCCGTGATGGTCAGGCTCCCGTCGCCGCCAATGCCATATTCAAGAAGGCTCAGATTCTGCCATATATCCAGCGGAACCGGCCGAACCTCCTGCTTGAGGTGCAGCAACGCCGTTTCCAGGCCAACCTGGGCCAGATCATATTGTCCGCAGTACAAAGCGAGCTCGATTTCTTTCAAGTACAGATCACTCAATCCGCCATGCAGGTACTTCCGCTTGCGATAGGGCTCGGGAATCCCCTCATACAATGCCTTGGCGATATTGAACTGGGCCGCCAGCCCGGCTTGTTTTTGGGCCAGCAGCTGATCCAACTCCATTTCACGGGGTGTCTTCGCCTTCAACTCCGTTTGTCCGCGCACCCCCTGCAGTTCGTCGTAGAGGGTGGTGATTTCATCCATCAATACAGTGCCTTGGCCTCGCAACACTTCGGCCCGATCATAGTTGGATCGATACGCCCCGTACAACATGGCCCGCTGGGCCCCGAAAGCCAGCAGCAACGCCACCACCACGCCCATCGTAACGCTCGCCCCGATCGGATTGCGCTGGCAGGACTTCCAAAACCGAACCACCCGCGGGGCCTTGTAGGCATGGACCCGCTCATGCCCGATATAGCTTCGGATGTCCTCGGCAAGCCGTTCAACGGTGCTGTATCGGCGCACGGGAAACCGCGACATCGCCTTCAAACAGACGGCCTCCAATTCGCGCGGAATCTTCAGCTTCGGACTGCGTACACGCGGCGCTTTGAAGTGCCCGACTTTAACACTTTCAAGCAGCCGCCCCAGCTGCATCTTCTCGAACGGAGCCACATGGGCGAGCAGGTGATACAGAATGGCTCCCAGGCTATAGACATCGCTCTGAAAATCAATGGCATCCACCCGGCCTTCGGCCTGCTCGGGCGACATATAGTTCGGGGTGCCGGAAATGGAGCCTTCCAGCATTTTTGAATCCGCACCGAGTTCATCCATTTGCAGCTGCACACTGCTGGCGGCCGCGTCTTCCGCATCGGCCTTTTTCACGAGCCCCCAGTCGAGAACAAGGACCTCGCCATATTCCCCGATCATGATGTTCGACGGCTTGAGATCCCGATGGATCAGGCCCTTGCTGTGTGCAAACGCCACGCCGTTACAAACCGAAAGAAAGATTTCGAGCAGCAAGCCCAGCGGATATTTTTTAAGATAGAACGAGGTCTTCGATTCGAGGCGGTCGAGAATATCCTGGAGCGTTTCGCCCTGGACATTCTTCATCGTAAAATAAATGCCCAGCTCGTCGTTCATCCCCAGCTCATGCACCGGCATAATGTTGGGGTGTTCAAGCTGGGCCGTCGCGCGCGCCTCCTTCAAGAAACGGTCCACCACCTCCGGTTTATCGCGGTAGTGCGGCTTGAGGAACTTGATCGCCACGTTGCGGCCCAGCAGCGTATCCTGAGCGCGGTGCACCTCGCCCGACGAACCCTTGCCGAGCGGCGTCATGGTGGAATAGTGCGCACTCGGCTGCTCCAGCTTGGCCGAGAGCCCGGCCCGCACTTTTTCAAGCGAGCAGGCCGAGGCCGTCCCGTTCGCGGCATCGGTGTCGCCGGCTATATCCTTAGATGGTTCTGCATCGGGTTTCTCCATTCAATCCTCCGGTGCGGCATCCTAGGGAAAACCACCAACAGCGTCACGGCCTTTCAGCGAAAGTTTAGACGCGCTGGTCGAGCCCGGCCGACGCGTACGAAAGCACCGCCACCAGATGCGCCGCCTAGAGCAGGAACCACAGATAAACACCGATGGACTCGGATTTCTTCAACTATTTTATAATCCATCCATCCGCGTTCATTTGCGTTTATCCGTGGTTCAAATTCCCCGCCTGACCCTTTATCCCGCTCAGACCATTGCTAATTTGCCTAAAATAGGTACACTACCGTTTAGGGGGGACAGACAGCCTACTAAGGAGGAAAAGATGAAGACCTCTATATTAATAACCTTGTTGACCTGCCTACTCCTGTCGGGGTGCAAAGCCCCTCAGAATGTCGCGTGCCTTGCCCCCCGGGTTGATAGGTCCCCACGATCGGAAGCTGAACTCCTGGACGAGGTCGAGTGGAATTCGCAACTCCCGGTCGTAGTTCATTCGAGGGACTTAATCTGCACGCACATACCCATCCTGCCGCTTTCCCGTCATCGCCAAGTCGCCTCGATCGAATTCGACGAATATCAAAAGGAAATATGGAGGTCTCTTTTGCAGGAGTCCGACACGCCGGCAGGCCTCTCTATTGAGATAATGGACTCCAAGACGGGGAAAAGCACGCAATCAGATCAAGTTGCCACCCCGCCCCTTTTCACTCGATAACTTAAAAAGGTGAAGTGAAGTAACCCCAGTTTAATGGACCCCCGTCAATAGACTGGCTTACGCGTATTAAAACCTCTTGCATGGTGAAATTCAAACCGGCCTCTCAAAGCGCTTCGGAAATGAATTCGTATCATTTAGCCTCCTCCGCTGATTCAACCATTAAAGGATTAAGGATGCTTGCATCCATGACCGGCCGACGGTTTAAATCCAATGCACCGAAAGGATGGCTATGAAATACATCGCAACATCGTTTGCCGCACTTTTGATCGCCGGATGCTCACCGGAAAAAAGCCCCGACACAAACAGCAACAGGCTTGTTTTCGTGGGCGACTCCCCCAATCGGGTTACTGAAATACTTGGCAATCCCAGTATTGAATTCCCACGGGATGGAACATTGGTTCGATGGTATGCCGGCTATGAAATCGTGTTCAGCAACAACGTGGCGAATAGCCGTCAAGAGCCGGCCGCTCATGAACGAGGCCGAGGCCTTGGAAAAAGAGCAGCGCGCGCGGCTTGCCAATGAACGGTTGATGAGCGCCTACAAGGCCGTTTCCAAAAAGGAACGAATCGACTACAACGCGTGGCTCGAGCGCGAACGGAAACGTGAGGCTCAAAAACAGGCCGAACAGGCGCGGATCGAGGCCTACAAGGATCGTAAATCGGAAGAGAAAAAACGGCCATCTATGCCGAAGGCTTGAAGAAATCCTGCGGATGCGCCCACCACGTCCACTGTTCGCACACGCATTAATGGATGCAGAATCAAGCGCCGGACCGACCGCCCCTGCGCTACACAAAAAAGAGCCGGATCGTGAGATCCGACTCTTAAAATGGTGGGCGATGACGGACTCGAACCGCCGACCCTCTCGGTGTAAACGAGACGCTCTAGCCAACTGAGCTAATCGCCCTTTCCTCGAAAGGAGCGCACATAGTACCCATCTGCAGAATCGAGTCAAGAGACGAACTTGAAAAAACTACACTTTTTCAACCTACGACCACGCCGATCCACGTTTCGGCCAGGAGCGCATGCCCCGCAACGGTCGGATGAACGCCGTCGCCCGCCCAATAGGATGGGATGTGCCGTTGTTCCACCGCGACAAATGCCGCATCAAAATCCACCCAGACCGCGTCAAAATCGGCCGCCAGTTTTTTGATGATTTGCATCTTGGGCTCGAGGTCTTCGCGCATGGCGACCACGTACGGCTCGGTATGGAGAATGAAGGGGGAACATAGAATCAACCGGGCCTCCGTTTCCCGGACCACCCGTTCCAGCATCGAACGGTATTCCGCTTCAAACACCGCGTCGTTCGTCGGATCGTCGCTGTCGTAGCGCCGCCAGGTGTTGTTGATCCCGACCAGGATGGACACCCAATCCGGCTGGAGCGCAATGCAATCCTCGTCCCAGCGGGCCAGCAAATCCTGCGTGCGGTCGCCGTTGGTCCCCCGGTTGACAAACTTGAGGTTCAACTCGGGATAGTCCTGCCCCAGCCGACCGGCCAGCATGGCCACATAGCCCATCCCGAGCGTCTCCGGCACATTCAGATCGCGGCCGCAGTCCGTGATGCTATCGCCAATGAACAGGATAGTGTCGTTTTTCTTGAAAGGAATGTTCATGCCAAGACCTCCTTGAGTGCGTTCACTACTTGCTGATTTTGTTCCGGGGTTCCAACGGTGATGCGGACCTGTTCGGGCAACCCGTACGGATCCATCGGCCGCACGATGACCTTGCGCTTTTGCAGCTGCTCGAACACCTCGCGCCCGCGGCCGGTTTTCGCGAGGATAAAGTTGGCGCCGGACGGAACGGTTTCAACGCCGAGCGCTGACAGTTCGTTTTCAAAGAACGTCAAACCGGCCCGTACCATTTCGCGCGTTTCGACAATATGCGTGACGTCGTCGAGGGCGGCCATGGCCGCGGCTTGCGCCATGGCGTTCACGTTGAAGGGCTGGCGCACCTGGTTGAGCAGTCCAATCAAGTTGGGATGCCCGATGGCATAGCCAATCCGCAGCCCGGCCAGTCCGTAGCCCTTGGAAAAGGTGCGCAAGACCAAGACGTTTTCCCGGCCGGCGCGGATATGCTTGAGCACGTCGGGCTTCATGGCTTCGGGCATGACTTCGAAATAGGCTTCGTCGATGATTGCAACGACGTGCTCCGGGAGCTGTTCAATGAAGCGGTCCAGCGCCGCGGGCGCAACCATCGTGCCGGTCGGGTTGTTGGGGTTGCACACGGCCACGAGGCGCGTCTCCGGCGTGATGGCTTCGAGCAGGGCGTCGAGATCGTGCGTGTGCGCCGGCATGGGCACGCGAACACATTCGGCGTTGTACAGGGCCGCCACCAGAAAATAGACCGCAAAGGCCTCCGCGCCCATCACCAGGTTCCGGCCCGGCTCGAGGAATACATGGGCGAGAAAAACAATCAGTTCGTTGCTGCCGCACCCAAACAGCAACTGGTCGGGCGCTACGTCGAGCTTTCCGGCCAGCTTACGCTTGAGATGGAACGCCCCGCCATCGGGATAGCGGTGCATTTCGGGAATGGCCGCCTGCATGGCTTCGATGGCCATGGGCGATGGCCCCAGCTCGTTTTCGTTCGAGGCCACCTTCACGATGGCGGCCACGTCGTCGAAGCCCAGGTCGCGGGCCACCTCGTCGATCGGCTTGCCCGGCTCGTACACACGTAAATCGGAAATAAAATCTCTTGGCGTCATGGTTCTCCCCTATCGAACATAGAGAAGCCTATCAGGATCAAAATCCGATATCCACAGATTTCACCCACGACACGGGGCCGGTGGACGAGATTAATCGTGGACGTTCGGCGAAAGTTCGCGCAGGCGGCCAACGATGCGGGGCAGTTGGTCCAGCACATAGTCGACGTCTTCCTCGGTGCTGTAGCGCCCGAGGCTGAACCGGATGGACCCGTTCAGCAACGGACGCGGCAGCCCCATCGCCTTCAAGACATGCGACGCTTCGATGGAGCCCGACTCGCACGCCGCGCCGGTGGAGGTGCAAATGCCAACATCGTCCAGCATCAGCAGCAGGGCTTCGCCTTCGAGATGCTCAAAGCTAATGTTGGTGGTGTTCGGCAACCGGTCCGCCGGATCGCCATTGACCGTCGCCCCTTTGCAGGTGGCCAGAAGGCCGCCTTCCAAGCGGTCGCGCAGGCGCTGTTCGCGGGCGGCATCCTCTTCCATGCGTTGCATGGCCAGTTCGCACGCCCGGCCCAAGCCCACAATGTACGGCACGTTTTCCGTGCCCGCACGGCGCGCGCGTTCCTGATGGCCGCCCAGCATCAACGGATTCAATCGGGTGCCCCGCCGGACATACAGCGCGCCAATGCCTTTGGGGGCATGCAGCTTGTGCCCGGAAAGGGAGAGCAGATCCACCGGCACGTTCTGCACATCAACCGGAAGTTTGCCCACCGCTTGCACCGCATCGGTGTGAAAAAGCCCCTCGGCGGAATGAATCAATTCCCCGATTTCCGCCACCGGGAAAACCACGCCGGTTTCATTGTTCGCCCACATGAACGACGCCAGCACCGGGGCATCCCCCTCGGCCACGGCCGCCTTCAGCGCATCCAGATCCAGGTGGCCCTCTCCATTCACGGCAATGTGGGTGAGCCGCCCCCCCTCTTTTTCAAGCAGGGCGCAAGGGGCCAGTACCGCCGAATGCTCCACCTGCGAGGTGATGACATGCGGGGGGTTGCGCAGCGCCGAGGCCGCGCCGCGCAGGGCGGTGTTGTTGCTTTCGGAACCACAGGACGTGAACATGATTTCGCTCGGGTCGGATGCGCCGATCAACGCTGCGACCTTTTCGCGCGCGGTATCCATGTGGCGTTTGGTTCGGTTGCCAAAGGTGTGCAGGCTCGACGGATTGCCCCAGTGGGTTTCAAAAAACGGAAGCATGGCTTCCACCACCTCGGGAGCGACGGCGGTGGTGGCGTTGTTATCCAGGTAGACCATTGTGTGCATGGCTTATCTTTTAGGATTAGTCGGCGTAGGGGTCAATCTCTTCGCCCGTAATTCCGCCGATGATACCGGCGATTTCCGGGCGACACCGCCCGCAGCCGCCGCCGGCACTGCAGGCTTCCGTAACCTGCTCGACCGCGGTCAGGCTCTTTTCCTTCACCACCTCGGTGATTTCCGATTCGGTAACGCAATAGCAATGGCAAATTAAATCAGCGGAAGCAGGCATCGGTCATCGTCCTTTAAATAGCGCAGGAAGGGGTTCTATTGAATGGCCATCATGGCGTCGATGGATTTCTTGGCCTGCGAGCGGATGGGCTCCGGCACCACGATGCGATGCTGCAGGTCTTCCAGCGCCCACAGCACTTTTTCCGCATCGATCTTCTTCATGTTCGGACAAACCGCACGGTCGCTGACGGAATAAAACTTCTTGCCGGGGTTTTCGTTGCGCAGGCGGTACAACATCCCTATTTCGGTCGCAACGATGAATTCCGTGTGGGCCGACTCCTTGGCAAAGGTGCACATTTGGCCGGTCGAGAGCAATTCATCCGCGATTTCGCGGATCCCCAGCGGGCATTCGGGATGGGCAATGAGCACCGCATTCGGATGGTCCTCCTTCTCGCGCAGGACATCCACCTCGCGAATCCGCGAATGGGTCGGGCAGTAGCCATCCCAGATAATCATTTCCCGCCCCAGCTCTTCCTGCACATAGTGCCCAAGGTGCGTGTCCGGCACGAAAATAATTTCCTGGTCCGCGGGAATCGAGCGAACCACCGCCATGGCGTTGGAGGAGGTGCAGCAGATATCGCTTTCGGCCTTGATGGCGGCGCTGCTGTTTACATAGGTAACGACCTTCGCGCCGGGATGCTGCGCCTTCCGCGCCCGCAGTTGGTCGGCCGTAATCATGTCGGCCATCGGGCAACCCGCAAACGGGTCCGGCAACAGAATGGTTTTTTCCGGGCTCAAAATTGCCGCAGTTTCCGCCATGAAGTGCACACCGCAAAAGACGATGATCTCCTCGTCCAATTCCGCCGCCTTTCGGCTAAGCTCCAGCGAATCGCCGGTAAAATCGGCAATCGCCTGTACTTCGTCGGGTTGGTAGTTGTGCGCGATGATGATCGCGCCGCGTTCCCGCTTCAAATCCTGGATTTTCTCTTCGATTGATTTCATGGTAATTCCTTCAGAAACGGCCGTATATAAAATGAACCCCCAACAAAAACAAACAAAAAGGATAATATTTCAACCGGAACCGCCGCATTTCCTCAAAAAATGGAAACCCGCCCCGCCCTCCGACCTTGAGGGAGAGCCGCTTGTTTCACCCCTTCGGGGGCCGCGGCCGGATCTTTCTCCACGTATACCTTCAGGATCGGGCGGCCGTGAATGCATATCCCGGTGCCAATGTCGCCATCAGCCTTGAAAAGGGCTTGTGGGAAAT
>Ga0208879_1000568_pt1 | contig 37923 bp, 38 predicted proteins | sample Knorr_S15_td_Bot_FD_185605 | JGI IMG/M metagenome (GOLD analysis project Ga0208879, IMG submission 185605) | Marine microbial communities from Southern Atlantic Ocean transect - Knorr_S15_td_Bottom_ad_5009_LV_A (SPAdes) (version 2) | ecosystem: Environmental > Aquatic > Marine > Oceanic | place... | reverse complement strand
GGGAAGAAGACGCCTACGCCTACGCGCGCGAGTGAGAATAATGCGTGCCAGCTCTCACATCGATGCGGGTTCGGCAAGCAACCAACGATAAGTAGTGGGTATCCCTCCCTCTATTGAGCCATCCTTACTTTTCTTATTCTGAGTCCCTTTGGAGACGATTTTAACGAGGCCGTATACCTTGAAGTCATCAATCATTCGGGAAACCTGTTTTGTATCCAGCCCCATTCGGTAGCCGAAGTGGGTCATGGGAATGGTTAACTTCATGTCTACACCTTCGGCATATGCCAGACTGCGGCAGATTCGGAAAAAGGATTTCTCCCGTTCCGTGATAGCTGAATAATAGTCCTGCTCTATGGGAACGAGCCTTGATGGGTAGTCTGAATCCAGTCGCTGCCAATGTTCTTCTGCTTCTCTCATGTGCTGTTCCAGCGTGTCGTTGAAGCACATGGCATTTGCCTTGTAGAAGTGTTCAACAAATTGCATGGCAACCTCTTTGCATACGGAGTCGTGCAGGAAGGTGATTGTTTCGATCAATCGCTCGTTTCGCTTTCCCTTCTCGGCTTTGAACCGATCAGCAACAAGGCGGTTGTAAATGTGGTGGAGTTCAGGATGGGACTCCCTGAACATTTCCTTTGCCCGTGCCATTGCCCTGATCTGCTTTCCGATATTCGAGGTGGTATCATCTATAATATTTTTCTCTATATCTTTATCTCTATATGCCTTTATCCCTTTATGCTTTATGACATCCTGCTTCTCTATCCATTCGGTCAATGATTGCAGGGTGATTCGTGATTTTGTGGTCTCCACCTTTTGGCAGATCTTTCCTCGCATACCTAATGGAAGTCTGCTCAATCCGCATCGATTGGTTAAAACCTTAGAGTCTGCTTTAGGGAATATCAGCTTCAGGTTGTTGGCTATATCCAGCCATGTTTCACTATCTACATTTTCCTCACAGCGGATATAGACATGCAGCGACTTATTGCCAGAGAAGACGCGCAGGGTGTGGGGCATGTCGGACTGCTCCCAAAGCTGCCGTTGTTCTTCAATTGGCATCTCATCAAATTCTATAACCCAAGTGTGGAATTGCTGGACGTTATCTTTGCGTCTGGAGCTGCCAAGTCGAAACGAATTCCCGCAACAAAACTGCGCCTTGGGCTGGATGGTTACCTTTCCTGCCAGCTTCATTGGCTTGGTATACCTCCAGTCATCAACAATCAGGATGTGCTCATCATCATCCCAGAGTAGGCGGCGAACCTTAATCCATTCGTTTATGCCCATTATCTACCTCTGCTTTATCCGTGTCGGACTTGGCTTTTTCAGGGTTCAATAAATCAGAAGCAGGCAACAGTTTTCCACTTTCAATGAGATCCATGACTTCGGAGGAGTGCTTTATTTCCGAACCTTTTGGTATGGACGCCTTTTCCAAAGAGGACACGCATATGCCGTACATTCACGAATGGCCTGGGTTTCGCCCCAGCAGCACTCGATGCATTTGGCTGTAATGGCTGAACGCAGAGACCCCTCGTAAGACTTCCGAAAATGGTTTAGCTTGCTTGGGAAGTCTTCTGATACCTGTTGGAGCATCTTTTGCCGTTTGGCGTCGATTTCGTTTTGCTGGTGTTCACGTTTTTGGGTCGTTTGATTCATACCGCAACCCCTTCCCGTGCGAAGCGGATGATTTCGGCTTCCTCGAATCGGATTCGGCGTTGCGTGAATTTGATTTCACGGATCAAACCGCGCTGGATGTAACGGTCGATTGTCTTGGTCGAGCAGACCCGTATTTCAGCGGCCTGAGCGTGCGTGTACTGCGCCTCTTGCCTGTAAGCTAGCTCTGCTGGGTCCTCGGCCTTCGTCGAGTCTCCATCGAACATCGATTTGTTCTCAAGCACAGCATCTACCCGTTGCATTCCGTCTTCGTCCCGGGGCCTATTATGCTCGGAATCTACCGTCACTGGCTGGGGAATTACACCCGCGTTCAAACGCTCTTCTACTTGTTCCCTTCTTAACCCCGTCCTTTCGATCAAGTCGTCTAGTGTGTAGGCAGGCCTGCCGATCAACGCCTCCGCAAGTTTAGTATTACCGTTGGCCTCTCCGAGATCGGCCATTATCTGCCATATTTGGCCAACGGTGATTGGTTCGTTCATGTCTCTGCCCTGCAGGTCTGTAATCATTTTGTATCCCTCTTATGCGCTTAATTTGTGTTGTTCTAGGAATTGATCGAGTTCGTCGATGCGGAAAACCGTGGTGCGCTCTCCCAGCTTGTAACAAGGTACTTTTCCCTGTTCTGCCCACGTTCGCATCGTCCTCGGTGATACGCCTACATACTTGCTAGCCTTGACTAGCTTTAGATGCCCTTTCTGCTCTTCCATTATGCTACCTCTATTTATTTGTAGTTTTATCTATTACTATTCTCAGTCTGGTGCTATATATACTTCCCAGAGGGATAGTGCTTAAAGATATTAAGCGCTAAAATAGAAGTTACAATAAGATCAATGCTTAAGTCAAGTATTTTCCATCTAACACAAGCTAAATAACTGGCAATAAAGGTGTTATCAATACAAAGGAAAACCCACCAAAGCACAAAAAAACCGCCCACGAAGGACGGCTTATCAGTTAATGGGGTGCGTCTTTTAACCGTCTTTGAATTGTACCACCTTCTCTTTATCTAGACCGATGTTGAAGTACTCCTCAGCATCCTCCTTTAGATTCAGCGATGGAGACAGGTAGTGGTCAACGATGAGTTGAGATGATTTGTGGCCACTCTCCATCATGGTCTTTTCCACTCCGAACTTGGCAACGCTATAAGTACAAAATCCGTGTCTAAATCCTGAGTGGATGTTTCTGATCCCATGAGCCTCTCTAAGCTCTCTCAGACGCTTCTCAATGGTTTTGACTGGCATATTGCATAGCAACCCTTTGTCGGTATCAGGGCGGTGTTCGGCAAGTATCTTGGCAAGGTTTGGTTTCATGTGGAGGATGCGTCCCCGCCTACCCTTCGTAGCTTCCTTGGGCAACTTGATTTCATTAGTACGCCATGAAATGTATTCGTAACGTATGCGAGTTGCTTCCGTCGCTCTGGCTCCCCCAAACAACTGAACAGCCATATACGGCACTAGTTCCTTCGGTGTGTTTTTCAACATGGTCTTTACCTCGGCTACGCTGTAAACGTCTGGGTCATCCTTCTCTTGACGTATGGAGCGTGTTTTCGGCATTGGACTAATGGGAAGAACATCGTGGTGTTTTTGAACCCATTTAAAGAATCCGCCTATATACGTCTTGTGGCTCTTTCGATTTGCTACACCCACCTTCACGGATTGCCCATGCTTATCTTCCTTAACGAATACCAGTGCATCTAGGAAAGCATCGATGTCTTTGTGGGTGATCGTATCAATAGCACGCTCCCCAAACGTATCTTTAAACCCTTTCGAGAGGAATTGTCGGCAACTACTCAGCGAGGTTTCCCGCAGCTCTCCAAGCTGGAATCGTTTTTCCTGTGCGCCCAGGTACTGTGTGATTAGTTCCCCCGTCTTGCGCGTGTGATCGGTAGTGCGGTGGTGAACTTCAAAGAACAAAGCCATTTCCCGCAAGGTTACGTGCGACTTCCCGCGGGGGAATTTCTTTGCAATCTCCATGGCTCTGGAAGCGTCTAGCTTTTCAGTGTCTGTTAGGGTGAAAGCCTGCTTTCCAATCCTGTCGCGCTCCTTGTATTTCTCGTTAGCCCACTGGCGAGCCTCGGCTATCGTTTCAAAAGGTTCCCGTATGTGCCTGCCACTACTACGACCGCAATCGACTTGATATTTCTTGGTGCCAGATTGCAGTCTAATCCTGAAGCCATCGGGCTGGACGGGGTGAATGATGTATCCATCATCTTTGAATGTTGCGGTTAGTTTCCGTTTCATCGTACCCTTCCTTTCCTGGTGGGTTTGTTTTCTTGGTGTAGAGAGAACCTGCTAAATCTAAGTGGTGGTTGCAAGACCGTTCATAGAGATAATAATGAATTATTGTAAGTAACAGGTAGTAAGCTAGTACTGTATTTGAGGAAGCATGATGTCGAATCATGGAATTAGCTCATTTATAGTGTCACGATTAGCTAAGGGTGTTGGAAATGGCTGCACGGAAAAAGAATACCAAACAAAGCAAACCACAGTATGTCAGGGGGCGAAAGCGCAAGGGCGCCGCCGCGTCCTCGCTGACACGCCGCGCAGTCTCCATCGGAATATTGGTGCTGCTACTGGTCGGCCTCCTGTGGGGGCTCAAGGCGGGCTACGAAGGGATCCATCGGATGCTCTTTTCCGCCAACCCCAGCTTCGAAATACAGCATCTGGTGATTTCCAGCGACGGCAAGCTGACGGAAGACCGCATCCGGGAATATACCGGCCTCTCCGAAGGCATGAACCTCTTTGAGACCTCCTTTAAGGATATCGAGGAGACCTTGGCGGATGTGCCGGTGGTGGAGTCGGTTTCGATCGAGCGCAAGCTGCCCCATACCTTGCTGGTTAAAGTGAAGGAACGCGTTCCGGTGGCGCGCATCCTGGGGCGGACCAACCGCAAGTTTCCGTTTGTGGCCGACCGCTATGGCTATGTGCTGCCGCCCCGCCAAAGCGCGGCCAGCCTGCCGCTGGTCAAGGGGTTGGATGAAGACCTGAAGCTGGGCCTGCCGGCCGCGCACCCGGATATGGAGCCGGCGCTTAAGATCATTGCGCTGTGCGATAGCGTCGGCTACTTGCAGACCTATGTGCGGGTCGAGAGCCTGGATGTGAAATATTCCGACTTTATTGATATGCGCCTGCACAACGGGATTCGCGTCCGCATGCCGCGCTTTTCCATCAAGTCCAAGCTACAGAACCTGGCCACGGTCATCAAGATCGCGCACGGGCAGGGTCGCCGGGTCAAGGAAGTCGACCTCACGCTCGATTCGGCCAAGGTGCCGGTAACCTACTACTGATTCCCGGGAACGCATGGCGATCGAAACCACCGCAGTATTGGAAATTGGAACCAGCTATGTCCGCGTCTTGGTGGGCGAACTCCGCGACGATGGTATGGTATCCGTCGTCGCCCTCGGGGAATCCGAAACGCGCGGCATCCGTAAAGGCGAAATCATCAACCGCGACCATGCCATTGCCTCGGTCCGGTCCGCCATCAAGGCCGCCGAAGAAAACCACCGCAAGAACATCCACAGCGTCACGCTGCTCACCTCGGGCGGGCAGGCCGAAAGCAAAACCAGCACCGGGATTTTAAAGCTGGTGGACCCGGACGATAATCAACGCTCGGAGATTGGGGCGGACGACCTGCAGGAGGTGATCGAGGTGGCCCGCAAGATTGCCTTGCCGGAAAACCGCATGCGACTGCACACCCTGCAGCAATATTTCCAGGTGGATGATGTGCTCGATGTCACCAGTCCGGTCGGCATGGCCGGCGAGGAACTGCGGCTCGATATGCTGACCATCCACGGCAAGCGCAGTACGGTCGATAATTTCCGCAAGATTGTGGACGACGCGCCGATTGAATGCACCGACGCGGTGTTTAGCGGCTTGTGCGCCGCGCTGGCGGTCGTGAACGAGGAGCAAAAAAAAGCCGGCGTGCTCGTGGTCGACATCGGCGGCGGCACCACCGATTTTGTGCTCTACTACGACGGTCTGGTACAAACCGCCGGCTCGTTCGCGGTGGGCGGCGACCATGTCACCAACGACATTGCGGTGGGGTTGCAGATTCCCTCCGGCCAAGCGGAATACGTGAAGGTGAAAGAGGGTAGTGCCCTGACCAACCTGATGGAGCGCGATCATAATATTTCGATTCCCGCCCAGCATGGCTTTCCGGGCAAGATGGTGCGGGCCGTTACGCTCAACACGATTATCAATGCCCGCATGGAAGAGTTGCTTACCTTGGTCAAGGAGCGCGTCGAACAGCGCTGCCCGAACGTGCCGATGAGTGCCGGCGTCATGCTGACGGGCGGCGGCGCCTTCCTGAACGGAGTGCGCGATCTGGGACAAAAGGTGTTCAACGCCCCCTGTATACACGGAAAGCCATTCGATGTGCAGGGGTTGCCTTCGGCCTCGCTGGCACCGCTGTATGCGGCGCATGTGGGGTGCATCCGCTATGCGGCCTCCCACCATACCACCGAGAAAAAGCCATCGTTGGGGAAAAGAATGTTGAAACTGTTGTGGGGTGGGGCCGATGACTGATCAACCAGAACAGACTCCGCTGACCGCCCCTCGCATTCTGTTGATGGGGGTCGGCAGCAGTGGCGCGCGGACCGTGGAAAGCGTGGCCGCAGCCACCCCGGGGCTCAACCGGGTGGTCATCGATACCGACCAAAAGGAACTCGAAAGCCTCCGCCCCGAAAAAATCATTCATATCGGCGAGGCCGTCACCAATGGATTCAGTGCCGGCGGGGATGTGGAGTTGGGGCGCCAATCGATCGAAAAGTCTTCCGCCGCCATCCGCTCGAAACTGCGGCCAATCGATTTGCTCATTATCGTGGCCGGCTTGGGCGGCGGGACCGGATCCGGGGCCGTGCCGGTTATAACCCGGTTGGCCCGCGAAACAGAAACGCTCGTGCTCTGCCTGGTCACCATGCCCTTCGCCTTTGAAGGCCAGGCCATTGCCGGCAAGGCGGCGGAGGCGCTGAAACGGATTCGAACCCATGCCGATGCGATTGTCCGGATTTCCAATGAAATGCTGGTGGACCGGTCCGATGCCGATTTGCCGTTGGAAGACGCCTTTGCCCGCAGCCGGAAGGTGGCCACGGAGGGCGTTGCGGCGCTGTGGCGCATGCTGTCGCAAACCGGCGTCTGTGGGCTTGATTTTGCCTGTATCCATACCATGTTGAGAAACTGCGATGGCTTTTGCCATTTTGCCGCCGCCGAAACCGCGGGGGCCAACCGCGGCCCTGCGCTGGCGGAGGAAATCAGTACGCATCGGTTGCTCAACAACGGCAAGATGCTGGGCCGGGCGGCCGGGATTGTGGTCGGGATTACCGGAGGGAACGACCTGCGCTTGAGCGAAGTGGAACAGGTGATGAACCAGATCCAGGAAAAGCTGCCTGAAGACACCTGGGTGAATTTTGGCGTGGTGGTCGATCCGGCGTTCGACAACCGCTTATCCGCCCTGGTCATGGTGGCCGAGCAGTGGAAAGAACCCTTGGTCGATGCCGCGAACCGTCAAATGGGCTTCACCTATAACCGCCGCCTGTCGCTGGAACAGGGGGAGCTGCCGCTGGAAGCTGCGGGCAAGGGGCGCTTTACCAACCTGGACCCCACCATCCACAACAACCAGGATCTGGATGTGCCGACCTATCTGCGCCGCAGCATCAAACTTCCGCGCTAGAGCATGTGGAGGGGCCGAGGCCTCTCGGCCCTCCAATGCGAGGGCCCTTAATCGGGGAGTTTTTGACAGGATTTACAGGATAAACAGGATTTTATTCAACGGCATCCGGTCCATCCTGTTTATCCTGTAAATCCTGTCAAAATAAGTAAAAAAGACCCCCTTCTTCGGGAAGGGGAAATTGCAACGAATGTAGGAAAAGTAACGAATCTAAATCGTCCGGGGCATTCGCTGCAAATCAAATTCGCGCGCAAGGGGCAGAACCGTCTATAGGCGGGACTACATACGGTTGATAAAGGGGGCATTCGGCGGCTCGGTCGCAGAGGCCTGCGCCCCTCCAATCGACAGGAATATTCGTTGCCGATCCATTTCGTGCGCAAGGGGCAGGAGCTCTTATTGCATGAAAAAGTTGGTCGTGCGCTCGATCCCGATGGTGGTGTCGGAGCCGTGGCCGGGGTAGACATGGATATCGTCCGGCAATTGCTTCAGCTTTTTCAGCGAGTCCTTCAGGTGGCGGGCATTGCCGCCCGGCAGATCGGTTCGGCCGCAGGATCCTTTGAACAGCGTATCGCCGGCGATCATGATTTTTTCTTCCGGAAACAGGAGACAGCACGACCCTGGCGAATGCCCTGGTGTTTCTATGCATTGGAAATGCAGGTCGGCAAAGTGCCAGTCCGTGTCGTTTTCCAGCAGTAGGAATTTATCAATGTCCGGGCGGCGCGGCATGGGGTAGTGCGGGGCGATCTGGTTGGCGGGGCTGAAGGCCCATTCGAGATCGTAGGAATGCATGGCGATCGGGGCGGGCCGCATGTCATGCAGGTCGGCCAGGGCGTTGATGTGGTCGGCGTGGCCGTGGGTGCAGATGTATGCGACGACCTCCAGGTCATGCCGTTCCAGCTGGTCTTGGATGAGCTCAAGGTCGTGCCCGGGGTCGAACACCAGGGCTTGTTTGGAGGCGCCCCAGACGAGATAGCAGACTTCTTCGTAGGCCCCGGTAACAATCGCTTCAATGTTCATCTACTTTGCGGCCCCGCTTTTCGCCGTCCGCGTGTACGCGCAGTGGATGACCATGTTGCCTTTAAGTTTGCCGGTGTTCTTGCCGACGGGGGTGACGTTGAGCGATCTGACATCGTAGCGCACCCCTTGTTGCTGCAGGTCGGTGAGAAAGCCGACCATGGCCTCCAGCTTGCCTTCCCAGGTGCAATTGATGCCCAGTTCGAAAAGGTCGCCGATCTTTTTTTCGGCATGGGGCTGGCTGCGGGTGATGTCGAGGCCATGCTTTCTAGAAATGGCCTTGATGGTTTTCATCCATTCCGGCGCGACGGATCGTTTTTGGGAGCTGAAGACGCGCAGGTCTTTTTGCAGCGCCTGGAGGTCGTCCAACCAATCCGCCTGCTTTTTGATCGCGCTTTCGTGCAGGATGATTTGTTGCTGGAGCTTTCCGATTTCGGCCTTTTTGCTCTGCCACGCGTCCATCTTGCGGTCGACGGTGTACCAGGTGAATCCCGCCAAAACGGCCGCCAAGGTTGAAACGGCCAGCATCATTTCGCGTTGGGAAATCTTCATCTTCCGCCCCCCTCGGATTTCAGTTCCAGGTTTGCGGAAAAGATGGCGCGCCGAACCCCTTTGGTGACTTTGCTATTCACGGATTGGTCTTTCAGCCGTTCAAACAGCTTGGAGGTGGTCAGCGTTTCGAAAAAGTCGTATGCAAGATCGTCGCTGCCGGCCGTTCCCCGCAAGGTCACCCCTTTGTCCTTCTTGTAGTTGAAGGAAACAAATTCGATGTCGGTATCGGGCAGCATGCGCGTGATTTCGCGCAGGCATTCGAGCGAGGAATCGCTCCGGTCGGTATAGACCTGCAGCGCCTTGAGCTTCTGCCGGTTTTCCAGGGCCTGTTGCGCGGCGGGCGCAAGGGCGTCGGCTTCGCGCTGCACCCGCGAAAGTTGGATGTCGCGCGCTTTGTAGATGCTGAAGAATACCAGCAGCACGCAAAGCCAGACCGCGGCGATGGCGCCGGCGATCGTGGCGAATTTCCGGATCAGCTGCTTCCGGTTTTGGAGTTCGACCCATTCCCGCGGAATCAGTTCAATGCGGCTGGCGGCGGCTTGCGAGCGCCGCAAGATGCCTTCGGAAAGCGGCGGGAGGGTTTCGAGATCGTGCGGCTCGACCGCCAGGCCGCTTTTGGCCGCCAGCTGGCTGAACAGGGCGGCCGGCTTTTCAGCGCGATGCCAAAATTGAATGGCTGCGGGATCCGGAACATCGTGCTCAGCATCGAGCGCGGTGAGCGTGTAGCCGATCTCGTGGCACAGCTCGTCGATCAGCGCCCGCTCTTCGGTTTCCGCATGCAGTGCCCGGAAGGCCAGTGGAAGGCCGTCGGCCAGCACGATCAGAATGAAATCGATGCCGTCATCGATAATGAAAATTTGGCAGCCTACGTCGGTCACATGCCCTTCGTCGCGCAGCAGTTGAAGCCATCCCAACGCCCGGGCATCGATGCTGTGGATATGAACGCCCTTCTCCTGGAACGCATCGCCGATGGCGTCAATGCGGCTGCGTTTGGCCGCCACCATCAATACGAGCGAGGTGGTTTCCTCCTGGCGGAGGATTTCATGGGACAGGCCGATCTGGTCGGCGGGGAACGGGGATACCTTGTCGATCTGGAAGTCGACCATATCGCGGATTTCCGCGGTGTCCGCAGTGGGGAACTCCATGACCCGCATGAGCAGTTCGGAGGTTTGCATGGAAACGGTGATGTCGCCTTGCAGCACTTCCGCGACGTCATCGGGGCGTTCGGTGGCGGCGAGCGCTTCGGCCAGCGTATGGCCGGAAACCGTAACGGGCAGGACTCCTTGCTGCGACGTTCCGGGGCCGTCCTGCTTGAGATTCAGGCTGGTCCATTCGATGCCGTCCGGGGTTCGGCAGGCCGCTGTGATCAGTTTATCGCGCATTCGCATGTTGTTTGACGGGTCCTTCTTTCCAGTACACCACAACCGGCTTGTTATTCCCCAATAGAAGGATGGCTTCTATCTGGTATTGGGTGCCGAATATATCGCCTACAGACGTTACCTTGACGAAATGACTTTGCAATTTAAATCGACTGTCGCTGCCGATGTAATCGCGGGGTAAACCGTCGTCAGCCGTTCCGAGGGTACCGTCGAGTCCGGCCCGCAATTCAATGATTTCCTCGATCTGTTCATCGGTCAGGCCCGCCGCTCGCATGGTATCGATGGAGGCCGTGTTCAGGTTGAGTTTTCCATCGCCCCAGACGGTCATCAGTTCGGCAATGCCGAAGATCGCATCGCTGTCTTCGTCGGCGTTCTTGCCATAGAGAATATCCGGCCCCCAGCTCTTGATGAGCAGGAGTTCCTCGACGCTGTCGAGGGGGCCGTTTTTGACCGGATAGCCGCGTTCTTCGTAGTACGGATCGTCGGATTCCGCTCCATTGAGTTGATGCAGGTCGCCTTCATCGATCCAGTCCTCCAGGCAATCGATCATGGTGTCCCATTCCGTCGACGGCACATTGGCCATTTCAAAAATATCGAGCCAGTCCTCCCGGTTCAGGGTGTTGACGTTGAGCCCGCCTTCCGCCGATTCGAGCGTGACGGAGAACGAGCCGTCGCCCAGTTTGATTTTTGAGGTGGTGGAGAGGCCGCGCTTGATGTGGAGGGCGGCGAGCATGAAGCCATCCTGGTCCTCCGCGCCCATATCCTCGATCTCCAGTTCCTTGGCTTCCTGCTGCTTGTCGAGAATGGCTTTGGCATATTCAAAGCCGGAATAGGCCTGCATTTCGGCATGGAACGTCTTCCGCTTGTGCGAAACCAGCATGGACTCGAGTTTCACTTCAAACGCGAAGGAGCCCACAATCATGGAGAGGATAATCAAGACCCAGAGCGCCACGATCAAGGCCGCGCCATCCTTCGAACTATTCCTGTTTGGGGGGTGCTGTTTCATGTTGGATTGGTTTGGGTCGTTCCGCCGTTTGGACGGGCGGATCCGCTCTAGTTGCCTGGCCCCACGCTGGTGGGATTTTTCAGTTTAGCTTTCACGGATGTTGCCACCGGAATTTCCAGCGTTCGTGTAAAGACAATGGGCTCCTCGTCTGCATCGTCCGAGGCCACATAGACCATGAGTTGGATCCGTTCGGGAATCGAATTTTCTTCTTCCCATTCCTCGACCCACTCCTCCTCTTCCGCGTCGTAGAATAAAATTTCGAGGCCTTGGACGGAGCGGGAAACCAGATAGGGGTCGGCCGCGTATTCCGCTTCATATTCATGGATGGATTCCTCATCCCCGGCAATGGCGGGCATGGCAATGGCAAACAGGGCTGGATGGCCCCGGTCATCATCTTCAATGTAGAGCTTCAATCGATGGGGGGTGGTTGCGAAGGGCGAATGGACCGGCATGAAGGCACCACTCACGGTGACAAAGCTGAGGGTGTCGGCCGGCAATCCATTCGCCGTGTCTTTTTCGACCAGGAATGCGTAGTTTTTGCGCGGGTTGAAGAAATAGAGGGTGGAGTTCAACGCCGAGGCCAGCTGGCCCATCGCAAAGTCGCCATGCTTGATGCCGTCGATCACCTCCATGCCGCGCTTCCAGCCCCGAAGGGTGCTGCTGAAGGCCTGGAACGTGATGGACATGGCGATCGTCAGGATCACCATCGCCACCAGCAGCTCCAGCAGCGTGAAGGCCCGGCGCCGCGCCAAAACAGAATGTCCGGCTTCAGCATCCACGGGTTAGATTTCCTTCGTGACGCTTTCCGCGTCGGGGGCATATTTGTAGATGATGATTTCCTCGAAGGCGTCGCGGCCCCGTTCCGCCCACACCACACGGGTCGTTACGATAAACAGCCCCGGCCGCTCCTCTTCATCCACCAGCAGGATGTCCCGGTTCCAAACGTAGCCGTCCTCGTCCTCGAACTCGCCCTCCTCGGACAATTCCTCGATCGTTTTTTTGGTAAGCGGAAATTCGATATCCACCCGGCGCAACAGGGAGCGGGCCACATTGCGGTTGCGGGCGGTGCGCACCACCGAAAGACACCGCGACATCGCCACCATCATGGACGACACGCCTACGCTGAGTATGACTAGGGCAATCAGCACTTCAATCAGTGTCAGGCCCTTTTTAAATGAGGAGTTCTTTGCCATGGTATGAATGCGCATAATCCCAATTCGGCTGCGTTTAATAAAGACAAACATGCCCTCCATTTTATGGCCGCGGAATCTCCATTGAGGGAGGGCCGGAATGCCGCTACTTCGTTTAGCCGCTAGAAAAAAACCGTTTCCTTGGCGGGAGCAACTTCGTGTTAGAATGCCAGCTTCCCAAGTTGGTCGTGATGGGTTCGAGTCCCTCCTCCGGCACCATTCCCTGAAGGTGCGCCGCGATTAGTTCGCCGCGCGGGTGAAGACGGGGGTGGCGGGGTTGGAAAGTTCGGGGTTGTAGGCATAGCCGTCTTCGGCGAAGGCGAGCAGCGCGTCGGCCTCGGTGATGCGGTTTTCGATGATGTGGCGCGCCATGCTGCCGCGGGCCTTTTTGGCGTAGAAGCTGATGATCTTGAAGGTGCCGTTTTTTTCGTCCTTGAACACGGGGCTGATGATTTGCTTGTCCAGCGCGCGCTTGTCGATGGCCTTGAAGTATTCCTGCGACGCCAGGTTGACCAGTAGATCGCCGGGGGTTTTGTTTAGCGCTGCGGTGATGGTGGCTTTCCAGAATGCATACAGGTTCTTTGCGCCGCGCGTTTCGAGTGGGCGGCCCATTTCGAGGCGGTAGGGCTGGATGAGGTCGAGCGGCTTGAGCAGGCCATAGAGCCCGGACAGAATGCGCAGGTGGTTCTGGGCAAAGGCTAGGTCGCGGGGCTTCAAGGTGTTGGCATCGAGCCCGTCATAGACATCGCCGGTGAAGGCCAGTACGGCCTGCTTGGCATTGCCGGGCGAGAAGGGGGGCTGCCAGTTCGTGAAGCGTTCGCGGTTGAGTTCCGCCAGCTTTTCGCTGATCTCCATGAATTCCATCAGGTCGGCGGTGGAATAGTTCCGGAGTTTGGCCGCCAGCGTCTTGGATTGATCCACAAACGCCGGTTGGGTGAACTCGGTCCCCTGCGCGGGTTCCATATCCATGCTTTTCGATGGGGATAAAACAATAATCATAGGAGTCTCCAGCTTTTCACCACAGAGGGCTCAGAGGAATACGAAGGTGCTAATGCCTAATTCTTCTCCAGCATCCGGCGGATGGGCTCCGCGTAGAGTGCGGGTTCGAGCAGGAACGAGTCGTGCCCCTTGTCCGACCGCACGGTGATGAATTCGGTCGGGAGTTCCGATTCCACGAGCTTGGCATGCAGGAATTCCTGCTCTTCGGGATAGAAGCAGCAGTCGGAGTCGATGCTGAACACCAGATAGTCCTGATGGCCGCACTTCTTGAACACCTCCTGATAGTCCGAGGTGCCGAACTCCCGGGCCAGGTTAAAGTTGGTCCAGCCCGCGATCAAGTAAAGATAGGTGTTGGTATCGAACCGTCGCAGAAACTTGCGCCCCTGGTGCAGGATGTAGGATTCCAGCGGGGTCTTGATTTTGTACCACGAAAACTCGTCTTGCTCCTGCTCGCATTTGTGGGTCATGCGCGCCTCCATGGCGTGCAGGGAGACAAAGGTCTTGTGCGAAATCATCCGGGCCAGCGCCAGGCCGCGCAAGGGCGCGGGCCCGTTGTAGTAGTGCCCGTTGCAGAAGTTCGGGTCGTTTTCAATGGCCAGGATCTGTTCCAGGTTGTGGACCCGGGTCAGGGTGGTGGATTCCAGCCCGCTGGCGATCGGGATGACGCGGTTGACCCGCTCCGGATAGCGAGCGGCGAAGTTCATCACCAGCATGCCGCCGAGGGAGGAGCCGATGGCCGCGTGGAAGGTTTCGATGCCGAGGTGGTTGAACAACGGAATCTGGGAATCGACAATATCTCCGAAGCTGATTTGCGGAAAGTCGCCGCCATATTCCTGGCCGGTTACGGGATTGATGGAGGAGGGGCCGGTGCTGCCATAGCAGCCGCCGAAGTAGTTGGCGCAGACCACGAAAAATCGGTCGGTATCGACCGTTTTGCCGGGGCCGACAAAGTCGTCCCACCAGCCGGTCTGGCATTCGGTGTTCCAGCGCTCGCCCGCTTGCGGCACTTCGGGGTTGAAGCCGCAGACGTGCTGCGAGCCCGACAGCGCATGGAAAATAAGGATGGCATTGTCGCACTTTTCGTTGAGCGCGCCGTAGGTTTCATAGGCGAGGGTGACGGGGCCAAAGTCCTGGCCATCGTGTAGCGCGAGGCGGGATTCGGCGTCTTCCCCGTATGTGAAAAACTGGCTTCTTACTTCCATAATATATTTATTTCCCGAGTCGAGTGTGGAACCGGCAGCGTTGGTCGAGTTATACGTTGGCCAGCGCCTGGTCGATGTCGGCGAGAATGTCGTCGATATGCTCAAGGCCGACGGAGAGGCGGATCAGGTCCGGCGTGATGCGGCCGGCCGCCTGCTGCTCTTCGCTCAGCTGCGAGTGGGTGGTGGTGGCCGGATGGATGGCTAAACTGCGTGCATCGCCGACGTTCGCGAGGTGCGAGAAGAGTTCCAGTTTCTCGATGAACTTGCGGCCGGCGTCCGCGCCGCCCTTGATGCCGAAGATCACCATGCCGCCGGCGCCCTTGGGCTGGTATTTCTTCGCTAGCTCGTAGGACGGATCGCCGGCGAGCGCCGGGTGGCGGACCCACTCGACCTGATCGTGGTTTTGCAGGTGCTGAGCCACGGCCAGTCCGTTTTCGGAATGGCGCTCCATGCGCAGCGAGAGGGTTTCGATGCCTTGCAACGCCATCCAGGAATTATCCGGGGCAATGCAGGCGCCGAGGTTGCGCAGCGGAATCAGGCGCATGCGCAGGATGTACGCCAGCGGAGCCAGATCGCCGAGGTCGTTGGCGAAGCTGACGTTCCAGTAGCTCGGTTCCGGCTCGGAGAGCAGCGGATGCTTGCCGGTGGTCCAGTCGAACTTGCCGGAATCCACCACAATGCCGCCGATGCCGGTGCCATGCCCGCCCATCCATTTGGTGAGCGAGTGGACCACGATGTCGGCGCCGTGCTCCAGCGGGCGGCAGAGCGCCGGTGTGGAGAAGGTGGAGTCGATAATGAGCGGCAGGCCGTGGGCATGGGCGATGTCGGCGATGGCCTGGATGTCGATAACGTCCAGCAACGGGTTGCCGACGGATTCGCAGTAGAGCGCCTTGGTTTTGTCGGTAATGGCCGCCTCGAAATTTTGCGGGTTGGTCGGGTCGACGAAGTTCACCTGGATGCCCATGGTCGGCAGGATGTCGTTGAATTGGGTATAGGTTCCGCCATAGAGATTGTTGGCGGAAACGATTTCGTCGCCGGACTGCGCCAGGTTGATGATGCTGTAGAAGATGGCACTGGTGCCCGATGCCACGGCAAGGGCGGCGGCGCCGCCTTCGAGCGCGGCCACGCGTTGCTCGAGCACATCGGTGGTCGGGTTCATCAGGCGGGTGTAGATATTGCCCAGTTCCTTGAGCGAGAAAAGGTTGGCGGCGTGTTCGGTGCTGTCGAACCGGTAGGCGGCGGTGCGGTACAGCGGCACGGCGTGTGCGTGGGTGGTTGCTTCGGCCGATTCATACCCGGCGTGCAGGCATTGTGTTTCCAGTTTGCTCATGAGTCTTTCCCTTTCGTATGTTACATCCTGTCCAAGAGGAGCGCCGGGGATACTTTGAGGAAAGACATCGAACATTTTCCCTTTGCTGGGAACACATCGTTACTTTGCACTGCAAAGCCTGGCCTTGGCACCTGTTGTCCAGGTTGCCGGGCGATCAACGGGCCAGATCCCTCACGCCACTCTCAATGCTTGAATATGAGATGTAAAAAGTAATGTTTTGGGTGAATTAGTCAAGGGGGTTTTGGGCCCTTTTTAAAGACTGAATGCGCGGGACCGGCTCAGCCGTTGGCGTCGTTTTTCTGGTCGGCGATGGCCTTGCGCAGAAATTTGAGCTCGGAGGGTTTGGCGGTGCGCCATGCGCCGGGCTTGAGGTTGTCGAGCTGGATGGGGCCGATGGCGATGCGCATGAGGCGGAAGACCTTTTTATCGAAATGCTCCATCAGGCGGCGGATGTGCCGGTTCTTTCCTTCGCCGAGGGTGATGGTGTATTCGACGCCTTTGCGGGTGTGGAGGCCTTCGTCGATGTCGAGCACGCGCAGGGTTTCGCCCTGGTTCGGGATACCGCGCTTCATTTTTTGGAGCTGGTGGTAGCCGATGGGCGTGTCGATCCAGAGCTTGTAGACTTTTTCGACGTGGTAGCTCGGGTGCATCAGGGCGTGCGCCAGATCGCCGTCGTTGGTGACCATGATGAGGCCTTCGCTCATGAAGTCGAGGCGGCCGACCGTGTAGACGCGTTCCGGCAGATCCTCCAAAAGATCCAGCACGGTGGTGCGGCCCTGCGGGTCGTCCGAGGTGCAGATCACCTTGGGGGGCTTGTTGAGCAGAATCGTGACGGAGGGCTCCACTACCACGAGCTGGCCATTGCAGGCCACCTTTTGTGTGGCGGGGTCAACCTTGGTGCCGAGTTCCGTAACCGTTTTTCCGTCGACCTCGACGCGCCCGGCGGTGATCAGCTTTTCGCAAAAGCGCCGCGAGCCCAGTCCGCAGTCGGCCAGGTGTTTTTGCAATCGGATGGGTTGGGTCGAAGACATAGGTTGCTGCATAAAAAAGCACTCCGGGCAGATGCCGAGAGTGCCTTGACATAATGAAACCGGAAGGGACTAACCTTCTGATTTTGTCTTGGGCAGACCGTGTGCGCGGTCGCCGTCTTGCCATTTGCCGATTTTCTTCAAAAGCTCGATACGCTCGAAGCGTTTGAGAACGTTGCGTTTTGTGCGGATTTTAGCCGCGCCTTTCAAACTGCTGTGCATGGACATAATTGCATCTCCCGGTCGGTTTAGTGCTAAAAAATGATCGCGAAAGCTACCCCCTATCCCGCTGGTTGTCAAAGACTAATCCGGGTCTTTTTCAGCGATTCGGCGGCGGGAGCATCGCGACTCCATTCTCGGGTGGATTAATCGGGCCACTCCGGTATGGTTAATTAAGTTTTAGGGGGACAAAGTAAATGAAAATGATATTGAAAGTGTTGGCGGCGATCTTTGCGCTGGGCGTGGTGGTGCTGGTGGGCCTGCACCTTTTTCTGCAGTATGGCCTGACCAAGACCCTGCGCGAGGTGGTGTTGCCGCGGGTGCAGCAGGAAACCGGAATTGACGTGCGCGTGGCCGGACTCTCGATCAACGTGCCGAACGGCCGGCTTCACCTCAAAGGGGTGGAGGTGAAGAATCCCGAAGGATTCCTGCTCGAAAACCTCGCGTCCGTTGACCGCATCCTGGTGGAAGTCGATATTCCTTCGCTGTTGAAGCAGCAACTGATTCAGATCAAGAACATCGAAGTGAAGAACGCATGGGTCAATATCATCCGCAACCAGGATGGCGAAATCAACCTGAACAAGCTGCAGGAAGGCCTGCTGCAACCTGCGCCGCCCGCGGAGCTTGAACCGTCCGCGCCGGCGGAAAGAGCCCCGGCGCCCGGCGCCGAACCCCCGGCCGCCAAGCCGTTGCCGGAACTCCTGATCGAAGCCCTGCAATGTCAGAGCACGGTGCGCTATATGGACTTTAAGTTGAACCAGCTCGACATCGCCCTCGACCTGAATGTGATCGGCATCAACGTATCAACCCAGAAGGATCCGGCCACGCCATGGGGCGATGTTTCCATCATCGGTTCGCTCGGAAACGACCGGTCCCGCTTTATCACCGACCTCAAGCTGAAACTGGCTCCGCTGGTTGATCCGCAGGCACCGTCCTTTGACCTGACCGGGAAAATCCTGGAAATCGATCCGCGCATCATGGGCGAACTCTATGAACGCATCGGCATTCGTTCCGCCCCGTTTGGGATCGACCCGGCGCTCCACTGCCGGGCCGGATGGTTCCAGGATTCCGCCGTGACCCTGAACCTGAACCGGATCGAACTTGAAGACAAACTTTCGAACAAGCTGGGCGGAATGGGGACCATCGAGTCGCTGCGCTTTTCCGTTCCGGTCGAGGGTTCGCTGCGGCGTCCGCGGGTGAATATCGAGAAGGCCCTGCACGGCGCCATCGGCGGCAATGTTTCCGCCTTGCTCAATTCCTTTCTGAAAGGTGCGGCCGCGAAGGAGGCCGGGCTGGATACCCCGCCGGAAACTCTGGGCGAAGCCGCGGTGGCGGTGCTGGGTGCTCAGGTCGATGAAATCGGCAAAAGCGAAACCATGAAGAAAGTGCTGAAAGATTTGGCAGACGGGGAGCCATCCGATACAAATGCCCCTTCCTCGATCAGCTCCGACGTCATCATCGACCTTCTGGGCGAGCAGGTGAAGGAGATCGGGGAGAGTGAAGAAATCAAGGACGAGCTGAAGAATCTGGGCAAATGGCTCTTCGGCAAATAGGGGACCGTATTTATGACATTCGCAATATTCTTGGCGCTGGCCTATCTGCTCGGCGCCGTTCCTTTTGGTCTGCTGGTCGCGAAATCGCGCGGGATCGATATCCGGAAAAAAGGCAGTGGCAACATTGGGGCCACCAATGTCTTCCGCTGTGTGGGAAAAGGGTGGGGCCTCTTTACGTTTGCACTCGATGCCTTGAAGGGATTCATTCCCGCCTTTGTGTTTCCGCGTATCGCCGGACTCGATCCGGACTATGGCGTGTGGCTGGGCTTGATCGCCATCATCGGCCACAGCTTTCCCGTCTACCTCAAGTTTAAGGGCGGCAAGGGCGTTGCCACCAGCGCCGGCATGCTGCTTGGCGTGGCTTCGCTGGCGGTGGGAATCGGTTTTCTCTGCTGGCTGCTGTGCATGGTGCTTTCCCGCTATGTTTCGCTCTCCTCGGTGGTTGCCGCCATCGCCGTGGCTGCGACGACCTGGATTCAGGATCGGGGTTTGGTCATCAATATTGCGCTGACGGCGTTGGCGCTGATGGTGGTTTGGCTGCATCGCGCGAATATCAAGCGCTTGCTCGCCGGCACCGAAAGTCGGTTTGAAAGAAAGAAAGAGGCTCAGGCATGAAGGCAACGATTATTGGTGACGGTGGGTGGGGCACGGCGTTGGCCATGGTGCTGGACCGCAATGGCCACGAAATCACCGTGTGGGGCCCGTTCCCCGAATATCTGGAAGAAATACGCATCTTCTCCGAAAACGTGACCTACCTTCCGGGGGTTAAATTGCCGGAGTCGATTCGCTGGACGGCGGACCATGAGGACGCCGTTAAGGATGCCGATCTCGTTGTGCTGGTGGTCCCGTCGCGCTTCTTCAAGCCGGTCGTGGAAAGCTTCAAGTCCCACATTCCCGCCAACGCCCTGATCGTCAGCGCCACCAAGGGGCTCGACGAACAGACCCACGAACGCATGAGCGAAGTGGCCGAAGCAATTCTCGAACGGCCGATCTCCGTTCTCTCCGGCCCCAGCCACGCCGAGGAAGTGGCGCGCGGCATTCCGTGCGCGGTGGCGGTGGCGGCGAAGGATCACGCCGTTGCGGAGCAAATTCAACAGTACTTTACGACCGATTCGTTCCGCGTCTATACCCTCGAAGACGTGAAGGGGGTCGAGCTGGGCGGTGCGCTCAAGAACGTGATTGCCGTGGCAGCCGGCATGAGCGACGGCATGGGCTTCGGCGACAATACCAAGGCCGCTCTCATGACGCGCGGGGTTGCTGAAATCACGCGGTTGGGCGTGGCGCTGGGCGCGAAGCCGGAAACCTTTTACGGACTGAGCGGCATGGGCGACCTGATGGTGACCTGCATGAGCCGCCACAGCCGCAACCGCGGGGTCGGCGAACGGCTCGGCAAGGGCGAAAGCCTTCAGCAGATCATGGATGGCATGAAAATGGTGGCGGAAGGCGTGTGGAACTGCCGGGCCGCCAAAGAGCTGGCCGACGAGCTGGGCGTGTCGGTGCCGATCACCGAGCAGGTCAATGCCGTTGTCCACGAGGGCAAGGATCCGCGGGAAGCCATGCAGGCCCTGATGGGCCGCGCCCCGAAACCCGAGCGCGAATAGGTTTTTAACCTACCTTTTTTGACAATCCCCCAGGGGCGCATTAGAGTGCGCCCCTTTAATTTAACCAACCGAGGTTTTTTCATGAAAGTAAAGGCATTCAAGGCATGGCGTCCGGTAGCGGACAGGGCAGAACAGGTGGCATCGGTTCCCTACGATGTGGTGGATACGGCCCAGGCGGCGGCCCTGGCGGCCGGCAATCCGGATAGCTTCCTGCATGTCGTGCGCGCGGAAATCGATCTACCGGCCGGGACGGATCCGTACAGCGACGCCGTCTACGATCAGGCCAAGGCCAATCTGCAACGTTTGATGGACGATGGCGTCCTCGTTCGCGAAGAGCAAGCGTCGATCTATCTCTACAGCCAGCAAATGGGCGATCACCTCCAATACGGCATCGTCGCAACCTGCCATATCGAAGACTACGAAGCGGGTCGAATCAAGATCCACGAAAAAACCCGCCGCGTGAAGGAGGCGGATCGCATCCGCTACGTCGACACGCAGAACGCCAACGCGGGCCCGGTCTTCTTGGCCTATCGCGACAGCGCCGCGATCAATACCGTTGTTGAAGCCGCCAAAGGCTCTGAGCCGCTCTATCAATTTACCGCCGAAGACGGCGTGGCGCACACCGTTTGGAAATTTGAAGACCCGACGGTGCTGGAGGCCGCTTTTGCCGCGATTCCGGCGACGTATGTGGCGGATGGGCATCACCGCTCGGCCTCGGCTGCGAAGGTGGGGGCCATGCGCCGCGCGGCCAACCCGAACCATACCGGCGAAGAGCCCTACAACTATTTCCTCGCCGTGCTGTTTCCGGAAAGCGAGCTGAAGATTCTGGCCTACAACCGCGTGGTACTTGCCCTGCCCGGATCGAAGGACGCGTTTTCCCAGGCGTTGGCCGAAAAGTTTGTGGTGGATAAAAACGGGGTGGCTACTCCGCGCAAGGCCGGTGAAATCTGCATGTACATCGACGGGCAGTGGAGCACACTGACCCCGAAAGCCATGCCCGAAGCCAGCGATCCGGTTGCCGCGCTCGACGTGAGCATCCTGCAGAACGATGTGCTGGCTCCGATCCTCGATATCGAAGATCCGCGCGAAAGCAACGACATTGATTTCATTGGCGGGATCAAGGGAACGGCCGAGCTGGAAAAATGGGTCGACGAGGGCCGCGCCGTCCTGGCGTTTTCCATGTATCCGACCTCCATGGATCAGCTCTTTTCGGTGGCGGACGCCAACCTGCTCATGCCGCCGAAAAGTACTTGGTTCGAGCCTAAACTGCGTTCCGGTCTACTGGTCAATACTCTGGATTAGGAGTTGCCCTGAATGCACAAAAAACCCGCCCCGAAGTTCCGGGCCGGGTTTTTTTGTGCCTGGACCGGGATCACTCGCGCGGTTTTTCCAGGGCCTTGATCATGGATTGGAATTCTTCTGATTCGCGCAGCTGGTCGAACTCCGTGCTATCCATGTAGGCTAGGGCGGTGTTTGGATCGGTCAGTTGCATCGCCCGCTGCATGGCGGCCAGCGCCTTTGTGGGGTTGCCATTGTTGATTTCAACCTGGGCGAGCAGGAAGAACAGGATCGGCACGTCCGTAATTTCCTGCGTGAGGGTGTCGAGTAGTTCCGCGGCCGGTGCCCAGCGGCCCAGCTTGGTGAGGTAGAGGGCGAAGTTGTGCTGGGTGTCGAAGTCGGCCGGGCGCAGGTCGATATATTGTTCATAGGCAGCCACGGCCTCGTCGGCCCGCTTCTGTTCCTTGTAGAGGACGGCCAGGTTGAGCTGGGCTTCTGCGTAGGCCGGCCGCTGCTCGATGGCCTGCTTGAGGTAGTTTTCCGCCTTGTCGAAGGCTTTGGCGCTGAGGCAGGCTGCGCCCAGGTTGTTGAGCAGATCGGGGGTGAGGTCGGCGTCTTTGGCGTCTTCCATGAGAGCCAGCGCCTTATCGAACTCTTTCAGTTTGAAATAGACCATGCCGAGCGGGATTTTCACGCCCTCGATTTGCGGAAAGATTTCGAGGGCATTTTCATAGTATTCGGCGGCTTCGGCGAGTTGGCCAATACCGTGCGCCTGTTCGCCCAGGACAATATTGAAGGTGGCCTTGCGCAACCAGGTCGCGTTGAAGGGGCGTTCCCCCTCGCCGTCCCATTGCGGGTCTGCATAGTCGCGCGAAAAGTCGAGCACCCATTGGGATTCGGCCGGCAGTGAATAGCGCGGAATATATTCCTGGGTCACCGGGGAGGGGGTGGTCGGTGCCGCATTCACACCGATGTATTCCGATATCACCACATAGACCAAGGAAAGGACCAGTATGAGCACGGTGGCGCCGAGTGCAAAGCTGGTAAACTGGGAGCGCCGGATGTCCCGCTTGCGTTCTTCCATGACCTCGTTCGAAACCTGCGGGGTATAGTCATCCTTGGTGCTGCGCTCGGTCGAGTAGATATCCTGAAGATGCTGCCGTTTTCCTGTGTTCATAAATATTTCCAAGCTGTTGGGAGTATAAAGGGTGGAATTGTCCATATAAGCCCCCGGAAAAGCAATTTAAATATGCGGGTGGGTGCCGCGAAACTCTAAATGGGTTGCGGGAAGTTTCCGAAACTTTTTCGTCCTACCTGCCCCCTGAAGGTGCTATAAACCTTGGGTTTTAAACCTATTTGAAATGGCGTCGGCCCAGCTGGACCCCGCAAAGCCCAAGGAACAGTCATGTCGAGTACAATTGGAACCCTGTATAAGGTATCAACATTTGGCGAATCGCACGGAAAAGCCGTCGGCGCGATCGTGGACGGATGCCCCGCCAACCTGCAATTGAGCGAAGCGGATATCCAGCCCCAGCTCACCCGCCGCCGCCCCGGCCAGAGCGATCTGACCACCCCGCGCGATGAAGCCGACCAGGTGACCATCCTTTCCGGCGTGGAGAACGGGAAAACACTGGGCAGCCCGATCGGCCTGCTGGTCAACAACAAGGATCAGCGCCCGGGCGACTATGGCGAAATGAGCAATGTGCCGCGCCCGTCGCATGCCGACTTCACCTACCAAATGAAATATGGCAACCGCGCCTCCAGCGGCGGCGGCCGTTCCAGTGCGCGCGAAACCATCGGCCGCGTCGCCGCTGGCGCCATCGCCGAAAAGTGGCTGGCGGAACAATTCGGCACCAAAATCACGTCATGGGTCAGCTCGGTCGGCCCCATCGACGCCCGCGACATGAGCCTGGAAGGGCTCACCCGCGAACAAATCGATTCCAACCTGATCCGCTGCCCGGATGAAACGGCGGCGGCCAAGATGATTGACCTTGTGGCCGCCACCCGCGACCGCAAGGATTCCGTTGGCGGCATTTTGACCTGCGTGGCGGAACATGTTCCGGTGGGCCTGGGCGAGCCGGTTTTCGAGCGGATGGAAGCCATGCTGGCGCAGGCAATGTTATCGATTCCGGCCACCAAGGGGTTTGAAATTGGCTCCGGCTTTTCTGGTGCGCGCATGTTTGGGTCGCAGCACAACGATCCCTTTGAGCGGAAGGCCGACGGGCGGCTGGGCACCACCACCAATTATAGCGGCGGCGTTCAGGGTGGCATCTCCAATGGCGAACCGATTGTTTTCCGCATTGCCTTCAAGCCGCCGGCGACGATTGGCAAAGCGCAGAAAACCGCGACCTTCGAGGGCGACCCGACCGTGCTGGAGGCCAAGGGCCGCCACGATCCCTGCGTGGTGCCGCGTGCGGTGCCGATCGTTGAAACCATGACGGCCTTGGTGCTGATGGACTTCGTGTTGCGCCAGAGCTATCGCCAGGAATAGCTGCCCCGATTCGGAATTGAACGACGTGAAAATAAATCCGATTACGGTGAATGGCGAAGCGGTCGGCGAAGCGCTGATCGAGCAGGAACTGCAGATGCTGCGCGAGTGCTATGCCCGTGAAATGTCCCCGCAGGAACTGGAACAGAACCAAGCCAAGATCGAGTCCGACGCCCGCGAAAACGCCGTCGAACGCGTGTTGCTGATGCAGCAGGCGCGCACGGAAATCACGACGGTCCGCCCCGAAGAAATCGAAGCCCGCTTCTTGGCGCTCAAGCAGCAGCACGGGGGCGAGGAGGCGTTTGAGAAACGCTTTGAACTCAAACCGGCGGACGAAGAAAAAATCAAGACCGACATCGAGGCCGGCGTGCGGCTGGAAAAATATTTCAATTTCCTCTGCCAGGATGTGCCGCGCCCCGGCACGGCCGATTCGCGCGCCTACTACGAAGGGCATACGGAAGAGTTCCGGGTGCCGGAACGGGTGCATGCCGCGCATATTGTGCAGCATCCCGCGCCGGACCGGCCGCTGGAAAAGATCTATGCCGAGCTGCTGAATGTTCGCGAGCGCCTGAAACAGGGCGCGGATTTTGAAACGCTGGCGCAGGAACATTCGCAGTGCCAGGACGGCGGCCAGGATTTGGGTTATTTTGCCCGCGGGCAGATGGTGCATGGGTTCGAGCAGGTTGCGTTTGCCACACCGGTCGGGGAATACAGCGATGTATTCCAGACCGAGTTTGGCTACCATGTGCTCAAGGTGTACGACCGCCAGCCGGAAACCCTGCGCGAATACAACGAAGTCCGCTACGATATCGAACGCATGTTGTTTGAGGAGCGCAAGAACGAAGCCATCGGCGCCGTTGCCGACCAGTTGCGCGCCGCGGCTGAAATTCAAAATTTGGAAATCGTCGCAGAGTGATGAGTGTATCGTTGTTCCATCTGGCCTATCTCGGCCCCGGCGGCCCGGAGTTTTTGCTCATCATGCTGGTTCTGCTGGTCATGTTTGGCGCCAAGGATGCGCCGCGGATCCTGCGCAAGCTCAATGAAATCATCAACCAGGTGCGCAATACGGCCGACCGCTTCAAGCGCGAAGTGATGTATGGCGATTTGAATGCCCCCGTTCCGCCGGCCGGACAGGAAGAGCCCTACGACGCTGAAGCGGACTATTGCGACGACGATGTTGATGAAGAGCGGAAGCAAACGGCTGAAGACGCTGAGCCGCAGCCGGAGGCCATCGCGCCGGAAGCTGATCCCGAAGGGCCGGAAGAAGAGGGTGGCGATGCTCCAAAAGTTTAAAATATTAAGGGGAAAGTTTAACTACGACGATAGCGAGGTGCCGTTCCTCGAGCATCTGGAGGCGTTTCGCAAGACCGTCATTCGCGCCGCCATCGCCATCGTGATCGGCATGGGGGTTTGCGCCTACTTTGTGCCGTGGATGACGAATGTGCTCCGCGAGCCCGCGCAGCAATATATCGATTCGGGGCAAATCATCCTGCAGCATCCGGAAGTCACCTCGGGGTTCAAGATGTGGATCACCTTGGCGCTGTGGGGCGGCATCTTCATCAGCATGCCCGCCTTAACGATCATTATCGGCTCGTTCATCATGCCGGGTATCAAGGATAGCGAGCGCAAGGTTTTCCAGCGCGTGTCCGGCTTTGCGGGTGTGCTGTTTATTGCGGGCGTGTTGCTGGGCTACAAGGTAACCCTTCCGGTGGCCATGAAGGTCATGTGGGGTTTCACCGAAAAGCTGGGCGGCGAGGCGATTTGGAACTACCAGAAATTTGTCGGCTTCACCTTGCAGGTGCTGCTCGGCTTCGGCGTGGCGTTCCAGCTGCCGATTGTTATTATCTTGCTGGGCAAGCTGGGGTTGCTATCGTCGCGGCAACTCCATGAAAAGCGGCGGCATGTGATTGTCGGCCTGTTTATTCTGTCGATGCTGCTGACCCCGCCCGATGTGACGACGCAGGTTTTAATGGCCGTGCCCTTGATCCTGCTTTACGAGTTCTGTATATGGTTCCTTTACTTTACCGAGGGTAAAAAGAAGGACACGCAACCCGAAGAAGAGCCGCCGGCACCGAAGGACACCGAAGGGGTGGAGCCGCCGGAAACGAAAGAATCAACCGAGGAGTAGATTTATGGACACACTGGCAGTCATTCCAGGCATGCAGGGGCACACCGAAGTCATTCTGATCATCTTTATCATTCTGTTGCTGTTCGGCGCCAAGAAGCTGCCCGAACTCTCGCGTTCGCTGGGCAAGAGCCTCGGCGAATTCAAGAAGGGGCAGAAGGAGGGCACTGCGCCCGACGAGCAGGACGTGGAAAAAAAGGAAATCGATTCCGCCGACGAGTCCGAAACCAAGGAGTAATCCGTAATTCATAATGCGTAATCTGTTACGCATAACTCGTTATGTATTCCATTTATTCCCATGAGCGAAAAAAAACAGATTGAACTCACGCCGGCCGAGGAACGCGAAAACACTTTTGCGGTGGTTGCGCACACCATTCCCTTTGCCATTTGGCTCACGCTCATGGTTTGGCTCGGCGATCCAACCGGCTGGAAATATGCCGCGCGCTCCCTGGCGGGGCTGGGGCTGTTGCTAGCCTTCCGCCCGTGGCGCTGGTATCCGCGCCTGCAGCTCAAAAACATTCCGGCCGGTCTCGCGGTGGGGGTCTTGATCTTTTTCGTCTGGATCGGGCTCGAAACCCCGTGGATGGCCGAAACGGCCCCGGCGGTTGCGGAGTGGTACGACCGCCTCTTTGTCGACCTCACCAAACCCTTCAAGCTACGCGAGCTGTACGAGATCGGCAACGGCGTCATGGCCCCGTATGAAGTGATTGCGGAAGGCGAGCACGCCGGCCAACACGTCTACGATCCCCGGACCACCGGCGGGCTCAACTTCTGGATCCATATGTTCGGCACGTCGGTCGTCATTGCCGTCATCGAGGAATTTTTCTTCCGCGGCTTCCTCTACCGCTGGATGCTCGGCAGCCCGTTTTTCAAGATGGATGCCGGCAAGCTACATTGGCCGCTGCTGTTGATCATTTCGATCTTCTTCGGCATCGAGCATTTCGAGTGGGGGGCGGGCATTGTCTGCGGCATCGCCTTTGGCTTGCTCTACATCAAGACACGGGATATCTGGGCAACCATCATCGCCCACGGCACCACCAACTTCCTGCTCGGCCTCTACGTCGTCAAATACAACGCCTACCAATTCTGGTAATCCTGTTACATCACACGGAGGCACAGAGCCACGAAGCTAACTAGGTACAGAACCTTTGCGGCTTCGTGCTTTTGTGTGAGAAAATGACTACCATGAATGGCCCATTGTATAAAGCTGATGAACTCGACCCGCTGGTTCTGTTTTCTGACAACCATCTGCTGGCCGTCAATAAACCCGCCGGCCTGCTGACGCAGGACAGTGGTACCGGATTGCGCAACCTGGAAGACTGGGCGCGCGAATGGGTGAGGGTCGACAAAAACAAACCCGGCGCCGTTTTCCTCAATGCCGTGCACCGGATCGACAAGGCCGTCAGCGGCATCGTGCTTTTCGCCCGTACCAGCAAGGCGCTGACCCGCCTCAACGAAGAGGTGCGGAAACGCCACTGCAAAAAGATCTACCATGCGCTGGTGGAAGGGGCGCCGGATCAAACTGCCGGCCAGCTCGTCCATTGGCTTTCCCACGAACACCATCGTGCCGACGTCGGTCGGGAAGGCGCTGCGGGCGCGCAGCGCGCCGTGCTGAGGTATTCGACCCTCAAGCGGGTGGGGGATTTGACGCTGCTGGAAATCGACCTCGAAACCGGACGCTACCATCAGATCCGCGCCCAGCTCGCCGCCATCGGATGCCCGATCGCCGGCGATGAAAAATATGGCGCGCAGCAGCGCTCAAAAACCGGGGCAATTGCTCTGCACCACGCCCGCCTCGAAGTCGTCCATCCCACGCTCAAGGAATCGATGGTGATTGAAGCGCCCTATCCCGCCGATTCACCGTGGTGGAAAAATAGATGACTCGCTCGGAGCCACAACTCCACTCAGTCTAATAAAGTCGGCCTTGGCGGCTTGGTCCGCATCCATCATCACGCTCTTGAAGGAGGGCGTTTCGCGATCGTCGAGGATCTCAACGGCCAGGCCGTTCCAGGTTGCGCCGGTTCCGCCGAAGCCGGAAGCGGACACGGGGAAAACATACGTCTTGGCGCCGGAGGCGATCCCCGCAAAGGCATCCGTCCCGACGGAGGGCGCATCCCCGTCAAAATAAATATTCGTCAGGTCCCGGCATAAAAAGAAGGCCCAATCGCCAATGCTCGTCACACGGTTTCCAAGGGTCATGCTCGTCAGGCTGGTGCAATCGGAAAAGGCCTCGTTGCCGAGGCTCATCACACTATCGGGAAGGGTCATGCTCGTTAGGCTTGCGCAGAAGGAGAAGGCCGCATAGCCAATGCAGGTCACGGGGTTTCCGTCGAGGGTGGCGGGGATGATCAGCGTGCCGCGGGCCGTTTCCAAGCAGTCGGTGATGGTGACCGCGCCATTCGTGGTGGTGTAGGTAAGGTCGCTGACGTCCGCGGCACGGCCCGTCAGGGGGAAGAGAAGTAGGGCGGGCACCAGCAACATTATTTTTACAAGTTCACTGAATATTTCTACCTCTTTTTTCAGAAGTTATTACACGCACTTGAAGAGAAAAACCTGATGAATCAGATAATGGATGAGGTGGTTTTGTGTCAATGGATAATAAAATAAAAGGGTAAAAATTCCGGATAAGGCCAGCATATAGGCCGGCTTCCGCGAACTGTGGAGGGGCCGTGGCCTCACGGCCCGGTCGCAGAGGCCTGCGCCCCTCCAGTCAGAGCGCCTTCTTCGGGAAGAGTAAATGGCAACGAATGGTAGGAAAAGAAACGAATTCAAATCGGCAGGGATATTCGTTGCAGATCCGCCTGACGGCGGGCCTAGGTGCTTGATACTTTTTCGAAGCGGGCGACGCTTTCGACGTGGTTGGTTTGGGGAAACATGTCGATGGGCTGGCAGTGGACGAGCTGGTATTGGCCATCTTCGCAGAGCATTTGTCCGTCGCGCGCCAGCGAGGCGGGGTTGCAGCTGACGTAGACGATGACGGGCGGCGCAATTTTCTTGAGCATCTTGACGGCCTTGGGGTTCATGCCGGCGCGGGGTGGATCGGTGATGACGACGTCGGGGTGGCCGAAGGTGCGCATGTCCAATTCGATTTCGTGGATGTCCTTGAGGTCGAGCCGGATAAATTCGCAGTTTTCGACGTTGTGGCGCTTGGCGTTTTCGCGCGCGTCGCGCACGGAGCTTTCGACGAGTTCGACGCCGAGCACCTTTTGGCAGTGGCCGGAGGCGAAGAGGGTGATGGAGCCGGTGCCGCAAAAGAGGTCGTAGACCACATCGGTCGGCTTGAGCTGGGCGCTCTCCAATATCAGATTATATAGTTTTTCGGCCTGGAGGGTGTTGGTTTGGAAGAAGGAGTTGGCCGAAATTCGGTAGGTGTAGTCGACCTGCTTTGCGGGATCGCCCTCGCGCGTCGGCGCGCTGAGCCGGTCGGTGATGTAGCCGGGGCCGTACAGCACAAATTCCTTTTCGCCAAAGGCAACGGTGTTCTTGGCCGAGGTGATGTTGTTCACAAAGGTGGTCAGCCGGTCGCCCAGCGCGGCTTGGAGGTCGACGCACAGTTCCTGCATCAAGGCCGGGTTGTGGGTGCTGGTGACGAGGTTAACCATGAATTCGCCGGTGTGGCCGCCGTGGCGGACGACGAGGTTGCGCAGCTCGCCGGTGTGCGAGCGGGTGGAGTAGATAGGCAGGGCGTCCTTGTGCCGGAGGCAGAAGGCGCGGACGGCGTTGAGCGTGATGTTCATCTCTTCCGTGGAGAGGTCGCAGTGGTCGAGGTCGATGGCCTTGGAGTAGCAACCCGGCGCATGGAAGCCGAGGGCAAAGTCGAGCGGTTTTTCAAACTGGTCGGCTGGAATATCCATTTCATCCGGCGTCAGGTAGCGCAGGTCGGTGAAGGAAAAATCCATCTTGTTTCGGTAGCCGAACAGCTCGGGGGCGGGGAAGCAGGGTTTGCATTCGATGTCGCTGAATCCGCCGAGGCGTTCGAGGGCGTCCTGCACCTGCTTGCGCTTGAGGCGCAGCTGCTCGGTATAGTCCATGTGCTGCCATTTGCAGCCGCCGCAGAGGCCGAAGTAGGGGCAGATGGGCTCGATGCGGTGGGGCGAGGGTTTGACCAGTTCGCGGAAGCTCGACACGAGGTAGTTCTTCTTGATCTTGAAGATTTCCGCCCGCACCACATCGCCGACGGCGGCGGTGCCTTGCACGAAAATGCCGATACCGTCTTCGAGCCGGCCGAAGCATTGGTTCTTGTCGCCCAGGTCGATGATCTCGACCTCCACCATCTGTTTCTTTTTGTACATAGCGGCGGAGAGTAGTGGAGCCGGCCGGGGAAAGTAAAATGATTTGGAACAAAATGAGGATGGACAGACTCGTTCGCCGGCCGGATACTTACCGTGTCTTACGGATAACGAACCGATGCCTAGACCCTGCAGCAGCCCGCAGGAAATGCTAAGGCGCTTGGCTTTTCTGCTCTATATTGCGCTCTACGTGACGTATCTGCTGGGGTGCCTTTTGGCGCTGGCCCATCTGGAGCTGGGCCAGATTACGGCGGCCGGCGGGGCCTTCGTCGCGCTGGTTTCGGTCCGCTGGTTCGGCTGTCGCGGGCTCGATTTTTCGCGCCTGTGCGCATCGTTCCCGTGTGGGTCCGCCTTGGATTTAATCCCGCCGGAAGTCTGGCAACTGCTCGCCGAATTCCATCGGCCCGCCACCGAGTGGATGCGCCGCACCGAAATCCGGCATCGGCTGATTGAGCTGGAGGACCGCCGCCCCGAGATTACGGAAGCCTTTTTGGATGAGCTGAAGGCCGTGCTGGCGCGCTGAGGGGTGTTCCTGGCGGGAAGCCGCTTGGCCGGCGGCTTCTGGCGGATCACGACCAACCATTCACCACCCGCAGGCATTTAGGTTTGATTTTTGAAGACAAGGGGGGATAATCCGTCTGATTTTTTAAACCTAAACAGGAGTCATGAAATGGCAGAAGGCGTAATTGAATTGGATGGAACTACTTATGACGATGCGGTGAAGAGCGGCCTCGTCCTCGTTGATTTCTGGGCTCCGTGGTGTGGCCCGTGCAAAATGCAGACCCCGATCCTGGAAAAAGTGGCCGCTGCCGTGGGCGAAAAGGCCGTGATTGCCAAGGTGAACGTGGACGAAACGCCCGAGCTGGCCGCAAAATACGGCGTCCGCTCGATCCCGACGCTGATTTTGCTCAAGGATGGCGAAAACAAGCAGCAGTTTGTGGGCTTGCAGCAGGAAGCCGCGCTCGTCAGCGCCATCGAAGCTGAGCAGTAGACCGCGGTTCCATCGAATCGAAAAAAGGCGCTTACGGCGCCCTTTTTTTTAGCTGCAGATGGCTTGCCGAAAGTTGGTTTGGAAGGTTTCGAGCGCATGCTCGGAGCGGATACGCTCTTGCAGGTCCGTTATTTCGTCCGGCCCCTTGTTTCGCAGGTCCACGCTTCGGGTAGCAGGTCGCGCAGGCCGTCGCGGCGGCTGCCGATGACGGGAATGCCGTTGTGGACGATGGCGATGGGCCGGCGGCAACCGCGTTCGAGCATCCGCTGTTTCATGCTTTCGCTGAGGGTGATGAAGCGGTCGCGCAGACCGCCGAATTTGGCGCCCATGAGCTGCAGGGTATGCGGGAGGGCCAGATAGCTGACGCATTCCATTCCGGCTTGGCGGGCGGCGAGCAACGCTTGCGATGAATCTTCGATCTCGCCCTGAATGCACAACACCAGGTCGACCTGCATGGCGGCGATTTGCTGGGCGAGCCGGGCCATGCCGTTTTTGAAGATCCGGTTCCGCAGGCCCTGGAGTCTGCGGGTTGCTAGCGGGGCTGGAAGGGTTTGAAGGTGGGGAATTTCCGCCAGCCGCGCCGCCAGCCGCTGGTTGTGCGGGTTGATCATGAATACGACGTCGTGGCCGGGGTCGGCGGCGAGCACTTCAACCCCATGGCAGGCCATAACCTGATGGCCGCCATAGTCGGGATTGTCGTCGTATACGAGGATTTTAACAGCATGATCATTATAGCCCGGGCAGGGGAATCAGTCCGATGTTCCGCTGCGGTCGTTGAGCGGGCGGGATGAGAACTTTGTATTCCGGGGTATTGCGGATTGGGTTGAAGCGGGCGTCTTTGCGGATCACGTTGCGGGTGGGTTCGCCGCCGAGTTTAACGGCTCGCTTGAGCGATACCCACATTTCACCCCGCTTGTTGGTGGCCAGTTGCAACGCGCCGAGCTGGATCCAGCCTTCCGGATTCTTGGGCTGGAGGGCCGTGTAGCGGCGGAGGGCCAGCTCAACGATGCCATACCGGCCTTTTTGGGCCATCATCTGGGCGATTTGCTGAATCATATGCGGCTGGATATCGGCGCTGCTCAACACCATCTTGGCAATCATTTCGGCCTGATTCATCTGGTTCAGCTGGAAGTAAATGTTGAGGAGCTGCATGGCATCTTCATAGTCGATCAGGCCATTCTTCACTTTTGTTTCCAGCTGTTGGCGCCGGACGGAGAGGTTTTGCATGTCGATCAGGCGCTGGCGGAATTCCGCCGCCTTCAGGTTGTTGGGATCCTTGGCCAGGAACGTGTCGAAGATTTCAACGCCTTCATCAAAGCGGCCTTGCCGGGAGAGGAGGTCGGCGAGGCGGAAGTTGGCTTCCGGGCTCAGGTCGTAGAGCGCCACGGATTGCTTGAAGGCGGCCTCGGCTTCCCGCGGCTTGCCGCGGGCGGCATACAGTCCGGCGAGGGCACTGCGCAGTTTGGAGAAGGATTTGCGGGCCACGATGTCGCGGATAAATTTTTCATCGGAGAGCAGCCGCTCGCAATACCAGTTCCAGAACTCGGTGTCGTTCTGGATGAGTTCCGCCGTGAGGGGGGTGGGTTTGTTATTGATCTGCATGATCAACCCGTGCGGGGTGAGGTAGGGATACATCCACGGCAGGACATAGCTTTCTTCCACATAGAAGGTCCGCTGGGGCGGCAGGCCGGTTACGGGATCCATGACCGGATCTTCGTGTACGACGGCCGCGCCGACCGGACGGGTTTTTTCATCGGTCTGGCTTTCGGTGCGGTATTGGTTGTGGTCGAAGATCATGCGGCTGAGGAAGCCGTTGATCTGCATGACGCCGCCGACGCCCTGGACCTGGATCTTTCCGCCTACGGTCGACAAGTTGGCACCGGCGTTGATCTTGCCGCTGCGAACGCCATTGACATACATCTGGAAGGCCCGGTTACTGTCGGTCGGGCCGGGAATCCATATTTGGTCGCCATAGAGGTCGCGCATGACGTTCATATAGGTGCTGTCGGCCAGCGCGTTCTGGGTGATGAGGTAAACATCCTGCCGCACTTTTGCGCTGTAGATCATGTAGGTCGGCACAAAGCGGCCCGGATCGGTACCGCCAAAGAAAATGGCATTTTGGCCCATGGGCGGGGGGTATTCCGGATTTGGATATTCGGCCCACTTGGCGTCAAACTCCGCCGGCGCATACCACGCGCGCATGTCTTCCTCGACGCCGGCGACGCCCTGTAGCTGCCAGTTGCCAAACTGCCAGCCAAAGTCATGCCCATTCTGTTCGCAGCCGCCCACGATCATTTTCTGGCGCTCGCTATTGTAGTTCTTGTGCACGAGGGCAAAGGGCAGCAGCAGGACCAGGGCGATGCCGGCGATTTTGGTGACGGGATTGTTGCGCACTTTGGTTTCGAGCCAGGCCATGATTAACAGCAGGCCGTAGCCCAGCCAGATGGCATACAGCGCGTGCGACTGGATGTATTGGGTGCGTCCAATGAACAGGTTCTGGATGTCCATCTTCGGGTTGTGCAGCACCATGAAGACAATGCTCACGAAGATGAAGCCGATGAAGGTGGTCAGCAGCCAGGTGTTGTTCTTTTTGCCCAGCTTGGGCGAGAAAATGAGGGGGAGGGCCGCCAGCAGGGCCACCGGGCCATAGAACTGGGCGCGCAGATCGATGATGTAGGCCCCGATCTGCTGGAGGAAGCGCAGGGTAAAGACGTTCGCGAGGGTGACGCGTTCGTATTGCCCGCGCGTGAGGGCGTGCATGAAGCCTTGCCACGTGCGCGGGTAGCCCCAGTTGATGGGGGGGTTCTGGTCGGATGAGAGGGGCATGTAGAAGTAGAACGCCAGACCGACCCACATGATCAGAAAGGTCGGGGCGACGACCTTACCATTGGGCAATGCAAAGCCCGCAATGATGGGAACGATAATGGCGTAGGCGGTCCAGAACCAGAAGCCGATCTTTTCCGGCCCTTTGGCCCAGCACCAGTCCGTGTCAGCGCCCAGCGTGTTGGCGACCACCATCACCACAAAGAAGAGCCCGGTGATGGCGAAATCCCGGAATAGTTTTACATTGCGGAACAAGATGGCTGCGGCCAGGGCGAACCCCATGAACATCAGGGTTTGGTGGTTGGTGATGCCGAGCCCGAAGGTGAAGACGCAGAGAATGAGCCAGTGCGATTTGTGCGGTTCGGACATCCAGCGATAGAGAAAGAGCAGGAGTAGGGACTGGAAAAGAATGTTGAGCGAATAGACTTCCGCAATGACGGATTGCGACCACATTCCCTGGCTGAATGCCAGCAGCAGGCCGCCCGCAATGCCGGCGGTGGCGCTGAACAGGCGCTCGGTCTTTTCTCCGAGCATGCTCGAAACTTTCGTGAGGCTGCGGAGCAGGTCGACTCCGGAGCGGCTGATGAGCATGGCCAGCACGCCGCAGGCCGCAGCGCCCGCCACGGCCGAAAAGAGGTTGACGGCCCAGGCCGGGTTGGGGTGGCCGTGGAAGGTTACGGAATGGAACACCCATTGAAAAAACCAGGTGAGCAACGTCCAGATCGGGTAGCCGGGCGGATGCGGTACGCCGAGGTAGTCCGAGGCCACCACCAGTTCGCCGGAATCCTCGAGGCCAACGGTTGGTTGAAGCGTTAGAACATACACGGTGAGCGCGATAAAGAAGGTCGCGAGACACGCAATCCAGTCTGATTTTCGGAAGAAGTTTTCTCTAGTCAAAACAGCAGTCTCCATATTGGGAAGATATAAGGACGCAGAATAAATTATACGGCCCTTTCGTCAAGTAGCATCTAGGTTGGGTAAACGGCCTGACGTTTACGACGGGGACCCTCTTTTAGCTCGAGTTGGTGTGGGTGGGTTCGAATGCCGGGGGAAAGGGCGCCCGGCCTCCCTTTCGAGATGCGGTTGAGCGTTGTCTGGTTCTTGACCTTATTGGCTCTCTGACTCACTATGTGCGTCTATATGTAGCTTCAGATATGTATTTCATTCAGGTACATGGCAGTGATTTTCACATTAAGGGGGCAACCGTGAAATGTAGAGTATGCGGGAACGATTCGGGAAATCAGGCGTATGATGTTCGGGAGATGATGTTCGGCAGCAATGAAGAATTCCACTATTTCCAATGTGCAACCTGCGACTGCCTGCAAATTGATGCGCTTCCGACCGATTGTTCAACGTATTATCGCGGCGACTATTATTCCTACCGGGAATCTTCGCGCAGTCTGCGAAGTTATCTGGAGTCGGTTCGGGACCAGCATGCATTATCCGGCCGCGGGATCGTCGGCCGGCTGCTGCAGAGTGTCTTTCCCAACGAAGCGTTGCGGAGTCTCCGGCCGCTTGCCATATCGAAAGAAACGTCCATTCTGGATGTCGGTTGCGGCGCGGGTGCGTTATTGCAGGTGTTGAGCGGGTTCGGTATGAAAAATCTGCTGGGCGTTGATCCCTATATCGAGGCGGATATCCGTTGCAACAATGGTGTGGAAATCCTCAAGAAGGAAATCCACGAAGTGGACGGGCCATTCGATCTTATCATGCTGCACCATTCGTTTGAACATATGTGGGATCCCGCCGAAATATTGAACGCCGCCACCAACTTGTTGAAGCCCGGGGGAACTTGCCTGGTCCGGATTCCCGTGGTTCCGTCGTATGCCTGGGAGCGGTATGGGGTGAACTGGATTCAGCTGGATGCGCCGCGGCATTTTTACCTGCATTCCCGCAAAAGCATGGACCTGCTGGCCCGGCAAGCCGGGTTGGAGGTGAAGCAGGTTGTTTATGACTCCACCGCATTCCAGTTCTGGGGGAGTGAGCAATATGTGAGGGGGATTCCTTTGCAGGATGAGCGCTCTTTTTTTGTTCATCCGCTCAAGTCGACGTTTTCCTTCAAGCAAATTTTTGATTTTTCCAGAAAAGCAAAGGAGCTGAACCGGAACGAACTCGGGGACCAGGCTGCGTTTTATCTGCAGAAGCGGAATTCGGGGTGTTGATGAAGGTTGCAGTGGTCATTCTGAATTGGAACGGTAAGGACTTTCTCGCAAAGTTCCTGCCTTCGGTTATCGAGTTTAGTGCCGGGCATGCGCAAGTGGTGGTTGCTGACAATGCGTCGACCGATGGATCGGTGGAATTCCTTAAAGCGCATTTTCCGAAGGTGCAGCGGATCGTGAACGCCGAAAACGGCGGATTTTCCAAAGGCTATAATGATGCGCTCCGGCAGGTTGAGGCGGAATATTATGTGCTGCTCAACTCCGATGTCGAGGTGACCGCCGGCTGGCTTGAGCCCGTCATTGCAATGATGGATGCGGACCGCTCCATTGGAGCGTGCCAACCGAAGATCCGCAGTTATCACGAGCGGAATAAATTCGAGTATGCGGGGGCCGCGGGCGGATTTATCGATTGGTACGGCTATCCCTTCTGTCGCGGACGCTTGTTCGATGCCCTGGAAGAAGACCACGGTCAATATAACGATGTGTGCGAAATATTCTGGGCCACGGGCGCCTGCCTTTTTGTGCGGGCCGAGTTGTATCATTCGCTCGGCGGCCTGGATGAGGATTTCTTCGCCCACATGGAGGAAATCGACTTTTGCTGGCGCTTGAAGAATGCGGGATACAAGGTGATGTTTTGCCCCGATGCCACCGTCTATCATGTCGGCGGCGGTTCGCTGCCTAAAAGTTCGCCGCGCAAAACCTACCTGAATTTCCGTAATAACCTGATGCTTCTGATGAAAAACCTGCCGGCATCGCGGATCGGTTGGGTGTTGTTTGTGCGCGCGTTTCTGGATATGTTCGCTGCTTTAAATTTTTTACGGCAGGGCCGGCGGCAGGACGCTGGGGCGGTGTGGACCGCCCAGGTACATTTTATCCGGGCATGGCCCCGCGGTCTAAAGAAACGGCGAGAGCTGCGGCAAAGACCGCTTACGCCCCTATTTAAAGGCAGCATTGTTGCAGAACATTTTATACGCAAGGTCGCTGTTTTTTCGGCGTTGAAACCGAACAAGTGGCAGTGGTGATGGATCAGCTATGGCATTGTTAACAAACATTCATGATTTGCTTGGCCGCAAGGAGTGTCCCTATACTCAGTTCGCGAAATATGTGCTGTGCGGCGGAATTTCCGTTGCCATCGATATGGCGATTTTCTATCTGCTGGCCTGGTTGGCATTCCCGTGCCTAACGGCTGGCGATCCGGTAACACGTATGCTCGAGCTGCTGGGTTTTTCCATCCGGCCCGTGTCGCCCGACGTCCTGGTGAGGAACTACTGGATCATCAAGGTCTTCTGTTTTTTTGCGTCAAACGCCACCGTGTACATTCTCAACAGCCTGTATGTTTTCGAGAGTGGCCGCCACCGCCGCCACCATGAGGTG
>Ga0208879_1000567_pt1 | contig 37940 bp, 41 predicted proteins | sample Knorr_S15_td_Bot_FD_185605 | JGI IMG/M metagenome (GOLD analysis project Ga0208879, IMG submission 185605) | Marine microbial communities from Southern Atlantic Ocean transect - Knorr_S15_td_Bottom_ad_5009_LV_A (SPAdes) (version 2) | ecosystem: Environmental > Aquatic > Marine > Oceanic | place... | reverse complement strand
GATTGTATAATATTCTAAATTTACTTTTTCTCTCAGCAATTTTTCCTTGATTTTTTAATTCTTTAACAAAAATATCTACAGTTTCAGAAGCACATTCTACATTAGATACTAAATTCATAAAAGTAATTGGTTCATTTTTAACTATTTCCTGTATCTGTTCTTTACACTTTTTTTGCATTACACATTTCTCTAGATGCGATAATTAATAGCTATTTTTTTCTTGAGGTTATTGTGCCTAATGCAAACACTCCAATTCCCAAAATAATGAAGTAGTCTCTTATCTCGTCTATTGAATCATATTCCTTATGCTCTTCTCTACTAAAATCTTCAATGATTTCGAGTCCTTCTGCTCCCCCAAATAACAAAAAAGCAAATGCTGCACATAGCATTCTTACAATACGATAATTGTAAAATGCTTTGAATGATAATCCCGCTAAAAATATTGTACCAAATAAAGATAAAACATGTATAATTTTATGATATTCGTTATCTGAAAAAACTATGAAAAATGTAGATAATGAAATAATCCCTAAACCAAAAACCATGGCAATTATGTATTCTGTTTTATACATGAATTTTTTTTTATACTTTTACTTTATAATTTATCTATTTATTATCTGATTAAACTGAAAAAAAATTACTCTTTAAATACTAAAATTCTAGCAAAACAATTCATGGATTTTTGTATGCATATTTTTCAAAAAAATGGTACTGAACGTTGTATAAAGTGTGGTAGTAAAAAACCACTAAATTTTAAAGAATGATCGCACTATCATGAAAATTAATTCACGTTTAAATGAATTTTATAAAAATTCATTACATGAGTAATACATCTCTAGTTTTCATGTTAGCTATAGTAGCAACAATGTCTGTTGTTACATCTGTTAACATATTACCTGATGCTAATGCATCAGTTGCCTGTAGTTCAACCGAAATATCTGTAGATGGTAATTGTATACCATATGCTATTTCAGGTGGAATGGTAACTGGTGCAACAATCAATACCTATGATAACTCAATTATCATCAATTTAGGCGCAAATGGTGATGGAATACTAATTGTCACACCTTCAGAATCAACTTTACAAGGTATCTTCATGGTACTAGTTGATGGCGAAGAATGGGATGATGTTGAAATTAACGATAACAAAGTTACTGTAATGTTCCCAGCAGGTGCAGAAGAAATTGAAGTTATTGGTACATCATTAGGTTGTGCTTCAAACGAAGTATCTGCAGATGGTAATTGTATACCATATAATATTTCAGGTGGAATGGTAACTGGTGCAACAATCAATACCAATGATAACTCAATTATCATCAGTTTAGATGCACACGATGACGGAATACTAATTGTCACACCTTCAGAATCAACTCAAGAAGGTATCTTCATGGTACTAGTTGATGGCGAAGAATGGGATGACGTTGCAATTAACGGTAACGAAGTTACTGTAATGTTCCCAGCAGGTGCAGAAGAAATTGAAGTTATTGGTACATTTGTAGTTCCAGAATTTGGTACAATTGCAGCCATGATTTTAGTAGTAGCAATTATCTCAATAATTGCAATCTCTTCAAAATCAAGACTCAGCATTATACCAAGATACTAAAATTACAACCTTTTTTCATTTTTCTTATTATGATGAAAAAAAATCCCGATTAATATATTAAAAATTAATTGTATAATTATTGGAATTACAATTTCTAAATCAATTAAAAAAAGATAACAAAGAACAAAGACGTTTACAAAATAAACGGTATCGTGAAAAACATCGTGAAATACTTAATTTAAAAAAACAACTCGAATATCATAAAACAACTTATGAATATCAATTAAGTTCTCTTCAATAAAATATTAAATTTAATCTACTATCATTAAATTGAGAACTAAAAATTATCTTTAATTTTTTTAAAATATAATTTTATTTTGATATACTCTGCCAGCTTTCATACTGGCAGTAGAGATAAAAAAAATGTTAAAATCTACTTAGAACATCTATGGTATCAATTTGGTCCTGATGATCTGCCAAATAGTACAAAATCATATCTGAATCTATTTCTATCCATTCTGATTCTCCTTTGTAGTTTACAATATCCTCAAAAGAAATACCATTAATGCCACTTAGATGTAATACTGCTTTTTCATCATAAAATTTTATTGGTAATTTAATTAATTTTCCTCTTATGACGCTCTGGCCTTGAATGTTAATCTTGTATTCTTCTCCGTCTATCTCCCCAATTCCAAAAAAGTGATTTGGAAACATATCTAATTTTTTTATCTTTATTGACAGCGTTTTTTTTAATTGATTATTCATTGTATTTTTTATTATTGTCTCATATTTCTAAATTTTTTAACCCATGTATGGTCTAGTATTGTATAGTTATTCTAATTGGTACAAGTCTAGCTTGAAATCAATACTACAATCAGGAGTTTCCCAATCAAGAGTATTCTCTTGAGGTATCATTCCTAGTGGATCATAATTATCGAATTTTGTCATTCCTTGAATTGATGATAGCATGACTATTTTGGATTCATTTGATGTTGATTCCATATCTATTTGTGAACTAGCTTCACTTACAATTCCTCTCGTTAGATTTGTAATTGAATTTAATACTCCTACTGGAATATTTCCTCCACCAACTACATACAACATTGAGCGTTTAATTGAATTTGGTGGGGCATTTTCATAAAGCATTTTTAATGAATCTCTTAGTGAATCTTCGATATTTTGACCATCTTTACTAGTTGAGAGAATGCTTGTTTCATCAGAGATTTCTGATGTACCAAGTGATTTGACTACGTGCATAATTGCAGAATTTGCAATATCATAACATGCTTTGGGGCTCAAATCTGGATTACTTTCAAGTAGTGAATCATTGTCTAGTACTATTGTGCATTCAGAGTTTTCTCTAACTCTTTTTAGTGATATTCCTGAATTGAAAATTCTATCTTTTTCATATTTGAAAGGCATAATTGCAAATGAAATTAGTCCTATGTCTGATTCTTTGCATAACTCTGATACTACAGGGGCAATTGCTGAACCTGCTTTACCAGCCAAGTTACTCATTAAGATAATTGTAGAATATTTTGAAATCTTTGATTTAATCTCATCAGATACTTTGTATGTTGAACCTCTGATTAACTGAACAGATGGATTGACTACAGAATCAGTTGAAACATGAATAGAATCCTCTGATACACAATCTTTTTCATCATTACTAATCACTAGACAATCAGAATTTAGAGACTTTTTTGCCTCAGATGCTAATTTTGAGCCTGCGCCGCCCAAACCTATAATCAAAATTGGTTCTTTTACTTGAAAACTCATTTCTGATCTTATATCCTGATTTAGATAAAAAACCTTCTTACGTTTTTTTAATCAAATTTTAGATCGAAAAAAATTAGCTTGCGATCTTCCCAACAAGTCTCTTTATTGTTGCATCAATGATCTCAACAGTATATGATTGACCAATCTCTATGTGTCCATCAACAAATACAGGCTTGTATGCAAAGTTTCTACCTTTGATTCCTTCCTCAGTTGTTTCATCAAAGAGAACTTTGCCTTTCCAACCGATCCATTTTTGGTTGCTCTTCATAGACAATTTACTGATCTGTTCAAAAATTATCTTACTTCTTCGTTTTACTTCTGCTGCATCGATTTGTTTTAATTCTGCAGCATCAGTTCCCGGTCTTGCACTATATTTTGATAAATTTACGACATCCGGCTTTGTTTCATCAAGTAGAGCAATTGTTTTCTGAAAATCCTCTTCAGTTTCTGTTGGAAATCCCACTATGACATCTGTTGAAATGGTAAAATCAGAAAACCTTTCTTTTACTTTACTAACTATCTCTCTAAAAGTTCCTGCAGTATGACCTCTTTTCATATCATGTAGAACTTTGTCACTTCCACTTTGAACTGGAATGTGTAAAAACTTGAAGACTTTGTCATTATCAAAAGATTCAATTAATTTTTCTTTTATTCTTGGCATATACATTGGATTCATCATTCCAACTCTTATCATGAATTCATTTGGAATTTCAACTACTGCATTTACTAGTGATGGTAAATCTGTTCCAATATCAAATCCATAACATCCATTGTCAGTTGATGTTAGCCATACTTCTTTACATCCTTCCTTAATTTCTGTTTGAACTTGTCTGACAATATCTCCTAATCTGTAACTATTCAGATCACCTTTGGAAATTTTAGTTTGACAAAAAGTACATTCACTCATACACCCATTTGCAATTTCTACTATTCCTACTGCTGGATTTAATCTAACTTTTGGAAGTCCAACTTTTGATATATCTGAATCCTCCAAGGCAATTTGCTTTATTCCTTTTAATGTCGAATTAATTACTTGAAGTGTTTTTCCTAAAGAATTTGGACCAAGCAGACTTGCATTTTTTGAGAATTTTTCAACTGTTTCTTTTTCTGCTTTTGGAAGACACCCTGCAACAATTAGCGGTTTTGATTTTAATGAATTGATTCTGTACATCATTTTGTTTGCAGTTGAATCTTTAACAGAACATGTTACTACAATATTTAGATCAGAATCTGAAGTATTATCAACTAAAGTATGACCGCCATTTAGAATCAATCCTGAAATCATTTCAGAGTCTGCAAAACTAGCAGAACATCCGTAAGCTTCTACGAAAATCTTTGCCATAATCTATCCAAATAGAGAATCAATTTCTTTGTTACTCATTAATTTCTTTGAAACAACAAGTTCTCTAATTGTTTTTCCAGTCTTTAGTGATTCTTTGAATAGTTCTGCTGATTTTAGATATCCGATTTTTGGAGTTAGTAATGTAACAATCACTGGACTATTTTCAATGTCTGCACGCAACTTTTCTTTGTTAGCAGTTAGACCATCAATTAGATTTGCAGAAAATATTGGTAAGAAATTTTTGAGCATGTCAGTTGATTCTAACATACACTTTAGCATTCCAGGCAACATTACATTTAGCTCAAATTGCCCACTTTGTGCAGCACATGACACCGATGTATCGTTTCCAATTATGTTAAAGCAAATCATATTCATACATTCAGCTAAAGATGGATTTATTTTTCCAGGCATGATTGATGAGCCTGCATGTACTGCAGGAATTCCTAATTCTGCTAGTCCTGCAATTGGGCCTGATGCCATTAATCTGATATCATTTGCAACCTTTCCAATCTCTATTGCCAAGTTTCGTAAGGCACTTGAAGCATTAACTACTGCAAATTTACTTTGTAAACTATGTTGCATATCTTTTTCAGGTTTTAGTGAAAGTTTTGAAATTTTTCCAAGTTCTAAAATGACTATTTTTCTAAAACCTTTTGGTGTATTTGCACCTGTACCAACTGCTGTTCCACCCAGTGCCACATTTTGAAGTTCTTTTTGTGATGAAATAATTTCATTTCTTGCTTTGGTAATTGATGTAGCAAAAGCTGCAAATTCACTACCTAATGTTACTGGTAATGCATCCATGAGATGTGTTCTGCCAATTTTCTTAAATGATGAAAATTGTTTTGCTTTTTTAGTTAATGATTTTATTAAAATATCTATACCTGGAATTACATCTTTAAGATTCATCAAAATTGCAACATGCATGGCAGTTGGATATGTATCATTACTTGACTGTGACATGTTGACATGATCATTTGGATGTAGGAATTGGTATTGCCCTTTCTTTTTATGTAAAACTTCTAGTGCAACATTTGCAATTACCTCATTAGAATTCATGTTAAATGCAGTTCCTGCTCCAGAATTTATCATATCTACTACAAATTGATCTACATATTTTCCAGACAATATTTTATCACATGCTGAAACTATGGCTTTACCGCGTTTTGTGTCAATAGCTTTAGTTTTCATGTTTGCAACTGCTGCAGATCGTTTAATCATTACAAATGACTTTATCAAATTTTCATGGCTTTTGTTTCCTGTTACATGATATTGCTTGATTGCTCTTCCAGTAAATGCTCCATAGTATGCGTCTGCTGGAATTTTGACTTTACCTAATGAATCCTCATCCAACCTAAACTTCATGTTGACTTTATACAACATTCACCTATTATTCCTTTTTTTCACATATTCTCATAAATTCCTGCTTTTGCGGATGCCAATTATTATATAGGAATCAAAAATCTCTGTGCGTATGAATAAGCGTATTAGCATGCTCTTTACAATTGCAGCAGTAGCTGTAATGGGAGCAACCTTATTCGGAAGCACATACACACAAACCCAGATTAGCGGAGTATCTATTGACATGTCTGAAATGGACATTGATGTAATGGATCAAATCCGTAATATGGGCGGTTTACAACTTGTAATGCCACAGGCATTCGCAGAAACTGATTGTGGTGCACTTGCAGATACTGGACGCAACGTTGTTGAGTTCAATCTAACTGGTGAAAGTGTCGAACTTCCAATTATGGGAGGAAAAACTTACAACGCCATGACCTTTAGTGGACAAGTCCCAGGACCAACACTAAGAGTTACACAAGGTGACGTTGTACAAATGACACTTACAATTCCAGCTGATGAAGTTACTGGTCACGGTAACGACATGCACGCATCACAAATGACAGCATTGGCCTTTGATTCAGTTAATCCTGGAGAGACTAGTCAATACTGTTACATCGCTGAATCAGCAGGTGTTTTCAAATACCACTGTTCTGGTGTCCACCTAATTGGTATGGACCAACACGTATTTTCCGGCATGTACGGAATTGCAATCGTTGATCCTGCAAATGGATACAAGAAATTAATGGTAGAGAAAACCAGCGGAAGCGGTGAATTGGATAGACAGTTCTACGATGCAGACGCATTAGAGTTCACACTACAGTTCAACCAATTGTATCTTAACGAAGATGGCAACTATGATGCAGGAGCAATGTTCCAACATCATAACTCTGCAACCGTTGTTAATGGTATCCAATTTGGCTATGTTCCAAACATGTTACACAACATCCTCCTAAAGGGTGATGCAGACAAAAACATCTTTGTAGCACAACCATGGAATGGTCTTGAACACGAAAATATGCAATCACAACTCTTGTATGTTGAAAATGATCAACATGTAAGATTATTTGTTGAAAACCATGGTAACGAGCCAGTTTTCTTCCACATTGTTGGAGAAATTCTTGACAGAGTTACACAAGGCAACAGAGTTCAATCAGCAGCAACTGAAACATGGTTGCTTGGTGGTTCACAGAACATGATTGTAGATTTGGTATTTGATGAACCAGGAGCATATGCTCTTGTAAACCACGACTATGCAGCAATTTACACTGGCGGTATTGGTCTATTCATTGCAGGTGATCCATTTGGATTAAATCCAAGATTGGTCGATGCAGGTATCATCGCTGAACCTGTTCCATCATATGCATATGCATTAGGCAATCCAAGTGATGCTGTCCCACCAATGGGAGCAAACAGTATTGCACATCCAGCAATAAACATACATGGTCTATACACTGATGATGTCGTTTCTGAAATGAAAGATGCAGGTATGATTCCTTTATGGGAAGTAATACCAACATTACCACCAGTACCTTAGATAGGTACTACCTTCAATCTTTTTCTTTTTTAATTTGATAAACTCATAAGATTATATTCAGTAATTATTTGAAATGCTTCATGAGCTTTAATGATTCTGTTTTAATCTGTGATGAAGTCAATCCAATTTTAAATAAAATTTTAGTGGATAACGGTTTGAAAGTTTCATACGAGCCAACAATTACTTCAGAAGAAATTTTAGAAAAAATTTCTAATTTTAATATTATAATTGTTCGAAGTAGAACTACTGTAACTAAAGAGATGATAGAGAAGGCAGATAATTGTAAGATTATTGCACGTGTTGGGGTTGGCTTGGATAATATTGATCAAGATGCAGCCAAGGAAAAAAATATTCGAGTAATTAATGCAGTAGAGGGTGCAATGAATGCAGTAGCAGAATTAGTTTTAGGTTTAATGTTATCTTTGGCAAGACAAACAGGTCGTGGTGATAGAGCAATAAGAAATGGGCAATGGCTCAAAAAGGAACTAAAGGGTACAGAACTTAGAGGAAAATATCTTGGAATTATTGGTTTAGGAAATATTGGAAAAAGATTGGGGAGACTTGCTCGTGCACTTAATATGAATATTATTGGATATGATGTAGTTCCAATTGATGAGGAGTTTTCTAAAGAAGTAGGATTAATGAAAGCTGATTTGAATACACTTTTACAAAGTTCTGACTTTATCTCAATTCATGTTCCACTATTAGATTCAACATATCATCTTTTAGATGCACAAAAAATGTCTACTATGAAAAAAACTGCAAAAATCATCAATACATCTCGTGGTGGTGTAGTTGATGAGGATGCATTGTATGATGCAATTAAGAATGGCAATCTTGGTGGTGCAGCTTTGGATGTGTTTGAAAAAGAACCCGCAATTGGAACCAAATTGGCAGAATTAGATAATGTAATTTTAACTCCACACATTGGTGCTCAAACTAAAGAAGCTCAATCTTTGGCTGCAAATGTAATTGCTGAAAAAATAATTCAAATACTCCGTGGCGTTATCTAGTAGAATTTCTGCCTGAACTTTAAAAATAAGCAAAAAAATTGACTCATACGTGATTAATTACCGTCTCTTTGTTTTTAACACCCTTTTGGAGGAAATCTAGCATGTCAAATTATTCAGGTGTAGAAAAAACACAATCTGAAAAATTTGGTTATTTGCCAAATGTCAATTTACTAATGAAAATATCCCTTGGATTAATTCTCTTTACAATCATTTCTACTGCTCTAGTTTATGCTGAAACAGTAGATGAAACCATGGAAGAAACAGTAGATGAAACCATGGAAGAAACAGTAGATGAAACCATGGAGGAAGCAGATACTACGACAACACCTACTCAATGTGGTCCTGGAACTGTACTCAAAGATGGTGTATGTGTTTTAGATGAAAGATGTGGTCCTGGAACTGTTCTTGAAGATGGAGTATGTGTACTTGATTCAACTGCAACACCAACTAGTGGTACTTCTAGTAAAGGAATGGGTAAAGAACTAATCATTGGACTTGTTGCAGGAATTGCAATTGCCGGAACAATTGGAGTTGTTTTGGCAATAATTTCAAAGGCTAGTAAAAGTAGTGATTAGTTACAAGTCAAATCTTCAGCATTCATCAATTTATCAAAGTCAAATCCTGATATCTGCGTTGTAGTGGTGTGTGGAATTAACCCTAGAATTGGAGTGTCTACACTAATTGCAATGATGAATTGGTTTGGATGAAGTCTGATGTTGCCACCATTAAACATAAAATCAAATGTCATAAAAATATGCTGAGCTTCTGACATTCCTTCTGATTTGAAAATCCCTGCTTTTACTGTGGAATCAAATGGTTCAATTCCTATGGGTTGCACTGTAAATGTTCCCAAAGAATCTGATTGATAAAATGATTCTATTTCAAATCTTTGAATACTTATCCAAAATGGTATGGTATTACAAAACTCAATTTCACCCTGATTTAACATTGTAAAAAAAGTAAATTTTCCTGGATTATCCCATCTGTATTCTAATTGTTGCCCTCCAATAACACTTAATCCTGAATATGCAATGGGTGCAACAATTACAATTATTGCAATTATGGTGATTACTGTATGTTTATTCATATTTCGTTTTCTATTCCCATATTTACTGTGATGATATTTTCATGAATCAAATAGTTTACCACTTCTGAAAATTCTTTATCTGAAACTCCTCCTTGAATCCACCAATATGCTACATTCTTTACCCAATCAGGAATGTCTATGTCGTGAATATTTTTATCATTAATTTCAAAAGGTATCTCAATTAATTTAGAATCTACATATTTTTGAATTGCATCAATTAGATACCCATCTGACATTTTTTCATTAAACCATTCTATCAAAAATTGCTTGATTGTTTGTGGGATGCAAATATTATCTGAATCAATTAAATTAAATTCTGCAGTAAACTCTGAACCTGAATATTCTACATCAACAAAATATTTTCCTATTTGAAACACTTCTTTTTCAAAAGCAATTAGAGATGGAATTGGGTTTTGCAAGTTTGATATTTGAATTGGTATTGCACTACTTCCTTTACCTGCTTCATCTCTAATGTGAATTATTGCAGGATCCCCTGTAACTTCTGAAACCTCAATTATGTAAAACAGTCTTTCACAATAACTGTATGTTGTTTTTTCCATTATGATATTCACTGTTGGTTCAGCAAATATTGATGGAGCAAACAACCCTCCAGTCAAAATTACACTTAAAATGACAATTCTTAAAATCATGATTTTTTAGCCAAAATCACTCCTTAAAAATCCCAAATCTCTCCTGGGAATCCTTTTTAATTATTTTAGAAGATCCTTATTATCGAGTTTTCTGTGGATACAAACTCTTTGAGTGTGTGGTTTGTGAACTATCGCTCAAAGAAATTATTACTAATTAGCGCTGCTTAGGGATTTTTGTCGATTTACAGTTATTAAAGGGGATTTTGCAATGCCCGATATGCCTAGTTATCAAGACAAAGTGTGGATCAGACTTTGGAAAGAAAATTCCGTTGATCTACGTGAGCGTGTAGTCGGATGGCGTAAACAAAATGCTATTACTAGAATTGCAAAACCTAGTCGATTACAAAGAGCTAGAAGATTAGGCTACAAGGCAAAACAAGGCATTATTGTTGTTCGAATGAGAGTCGGTACTGGTGGTATGAGAAAACAAAGACCTCGTGGCGGTAGACGACCAAAACATTTGGGTGTCACCAAAATCAAGGCTGATGATAATATGAAAACTGTTGCAAATAGAAGAGTTCTTGAGAGATATCCAAACATGCAATTTTTAGGTTCTTACTTTGTCTATAAAGACGGAAAACATTATTGGTTTGAAGTTATCTTGGCTGATCCTGATCATCCACGAATTGCTCAAGACAAAGAACTAAACAGACGAATTACAAGAACTGCATAAATTGAAAATAATATTATTTGTTCCATTGCTTTTACTTTTAGTTTTTACTCCAGCTTTTGGTCAACCGCTTAGTGATAGGACTGGATTAGTTACTAGGTTTGATGTTGAAACTAGTGGGCATTCATATGAAGTTAAAACAGTTTCAAACTTTGATGTACTTGATCATGAATTTAACAAATATGAAAAACGATTAACTATTTTTATCAATAGTAATCTTGAAAATAATTTAGGTGAAATAATTATTCCAAAAATTTTACTTGGTGGAAATTTTACTTTTTATCTAAATGATTTAGAAATTGTACCCAAAGTAAAATCAAATGAAAGAATTTCATTTATCACTCTTAATTTTACTGGAGTAGGAAATAATACACTTGATATTTTTGCAACAGATGTTTTAGTTGGAGTTAAAGAAATACCTGAACCAATTGATATTCCTTCATCAAATGGCGGTGGTTGTTTAATTGCAACTGCAACATTTGGTTCAGAATTAGCCCCTCAAGTTCAACAACTACGAGAACTTCGAGACAATACATTACTACAAACAAAATCCGGAATAGCATTTATGAAATCATTCAATGATTTCTATTACTCTTTTAGTCCCATGATTGCAGATTACGAACGTGAAAACCCTTTTTTCAAAGAAACAATCAAAATAACAATTACTCCATTACTTTTATCACTCTCAACTCTTAATCATGTTGAATTTGATTCAGAACAATCAGTGATAGGTTATGGAATTGGAATCATTGCCCTTAATGTGATGATGTATCTTAGTTTGCCTATAATTGGAATAGTTTCATTGAGAAAAATTCTCTAGTTAATTTGTGCTAAAATCTCATGAATAATCCAAAAATTGGTGGATTTGTACTAGTTGTTGTGCTCTCTGTGATTGTAGTTTTGATTCGTTAATCTAATCTTCTTTGATTAATTTCTGAATCATTGCATCAATATGGCCTGCTTGTCCAAATGACACATCTCTGAGAATTCCTTTCCTGTCTACTAAAATTGTTGATGGTGTGCCTTTCAATGAAAATTTCTCAAAGGTTTCAGCAGAATAATTTTTTGAACTCATGTAATTTTTTACTTTTTGAATTATTTGATTTCTATAATCTTCTGGTTGTGAATCAAATTCTGGAATTTGAGGATAAATAAATTCCATTATTTTTTCTTGACTCAATTCCCCTGAAGTTTTAGTCAAGTTGTCCATTCCTAATGGGAATGGAATTTTGTATGATAATTTGTTTCCATCTTGTAATTTACCATTCATTGATAATGCTCCTTTGGTCTCCCCGATTACTTCTCCTGTTTCTGCAAGCATTTTCAAATTCTCTAATGTGTTTTTATCAAAATCTTCAAAAGCTGTAGCAATTCCTAAAACTCTGACTCCGTCTTCTTTGTATTTGTTGTAAATTTCAATTGCTTCAGGAATTGCATGCATAAAACATCCTGGACAATTTACTTGAAAGACCTCTACTAAGACTACATGATCTTTTTCTTGGTCAAAATTAGTTGGAGCACCCTGAATCCATTCTGATACTCCAAAATTTGGTGCTTTTTCACCAATTACTGCGCTCATAAAGCAGCTCATATTTTTTCTATTAAATACATATCTGAAATTATTAAAATTTTATTAGCAATTAGAAAATCAATTAAATTTCTTATTTTGTATGTATGAAAAAATGGCATGATGTTGCTTGTTTGAATAGATCAAACAATCTGATAAATTATCTACAAATAATTCATGTTATGCGAAAATTCCCGATCATTTTATTGGTAGATGACTCTAAAGCATTTAGATTATTTTGTAAAGGGATTATTACAAAATCTGTCAAATGGGTTCGGATAAAAGAAGCTGAAGATGGAATTGAGGGTTTAAAATTATACTTGCAGTTTAAACCAGATGTGATTTTATTGGATTTGAATATGCCTAAACTAAATGGCCGAGATGTTTTAGAGGTAATTATGAAAAAAGATCATAATGCTAAAGTAATTGTCACTAGTGCATATGATGCTAATCAAGCTCAAAATGTTGTTAATGAATTAATTAAATTGGGTGCTACTAGTTTTGTTCCAAAACCAATTAATCGTACCATCTTGATGAAAGCCATTAAAGATGTCTTACACCAAAATATTATTTCATTAACAAGAAAAAAATCTAAAAATTCTAGAATGGAAAAAACTGTTGTATTGAATACAAACTATGATTAGAGTTTGATTAAATTAAAAAATAATTTTATTTTGAAATAATTATACTGTAATGTTTGAAATCCTTGAGTAACCTAATATAGGCCACAAGAAACTCAAAAAATGAATTGCAGGTAGTTACTGAAGAACGATTATCACTTTTTGCTGAAATGGAGTTGAAATATGAGCAAAAAGATGTTGATTATTTTGTATCTCTTTTAGAGCATCCTGATTATGTGGTAAGAACAAGAGTAGCTTGTATTTTGGTAGATTTTGGTGGGGAAGATAAAGTTGAGTATATTGCTAAAGTTTTAAAAAATGATGATAATGAATTGGTTAGACATGAGGCAGCATTTGCATTGGGTCAGATGAATTATTCTAGTGCAATTCCTCCTCTAAATGATGCAACACTAAATGATCCAAGTATGTTTGTTAGACATGAGGCTGCCATTGCTTTGGGTGTAGTTGGCTCTAAAGATGCAAAAGAAGCACTTGAAAAGGCATTAGATGATCCTGACAAGTCTGTAGTTGAATCTGCTGTAGTTGCTTTGTCAAATATTGAGTTTATGGAAAAGTTAAGTAAGAACGAAAAATTTGCAAAGTTAACAGGTGGATGAGATGAATTTTGCGTATGGAGTTATAGTAATTGTTGGCCTTCTAGCAGCCGCAACTATTGGATTTATTGCAATTTCCCCTGATGATATTCCAGAACCTCGAATTGTTGAAATGACTACCCCAAAAATTATCGAAATTGATGAAGAATTAAAAACCATGGAGCCTATTGATGACCCTATTTCTTGCATTGCCCAATGGGATCCTGTGTGTGGGATAGATGGTGAAACGTATGGAAATTTGTGTGAGTTAGATGTTGCTAATATTAAATTAGATTATCAAGGTGAATGTATAGTGCCAGAACTGGAAGCAGCACCAGAACCTGAAGCAACTATGGAAATACCAGCACCTGGATTCACTGATGTTGAAGAAATGATTGTAGAACCAACACCTGAACCAATTATTGAGGAAACTCCAGAACCTGAAGCATTACCAATGACTGGTATAGTTATAATTCCTCCAGGGGCAGCTGTTCCTGGATGCGAAAATGGTGATGAATGTTATTTGCCTTACACTATTTCTGTAGCAACAGGTGCAACTGTTATGTGGAGTAATGATGATTCAGCAGTTCACACCGTATCTAGTGGGACCGTTGATGGTGGATTAACTGAAGTTTTTGATTCTGGATTATTTATGACAGGTGAGTCTTTTGAATTTACATTTGATGAATCAGGAGCATATGATTATTTCTGTATGGTTCATCCTTGGATGACTGGCGTTGTTAGTGTCAGTTAGAGTTCTATAACTTTACTTCCTTGTTCAGTTGATTCAAATTTGTAAATTTGCTCTACTGTTGAGTCCTCAAAAATTTCTGCATCATGTGTAATAATTAAAAATTGCATTCGAGTTTCTGAACTTGAAATATTTGATAATTGAGATAAAACTCCTACCAATGATTTTTTTCTTTCTGCATCAAGATGAGTTGTTGGTTCATCAAGAATCATCAAGTTAAGATTAGATGCTCCAAGTAGACTTGCCATTCCTAATCGTAATGCTAATGCAACACTTACTTTTTCTCCTCCACTAAGGGATTCTAACTCTAAAACTTCATTTTTTGAAAAACATGCAATTGAAATGTCTCTTGATTTTTCTGATAACGCTATTCTTTGAATTTTTGTATTTAGTAGCGTTAGATATTCAGAAGCTTTTGCTGAAATTGTGTTTAATGCCCATGATCTTAGGCTTGTAGCAACAGGACCATCTCTGCTGAAAATATTCATTTGAATTTCATTAAGATTTCCAACATATTCCTTTACTATTTTTAATTCAGAAATTGCATTTTGAATTAATTTAATTTGTTGCTCGGCTTTGGAAATCTTTTCTAATATAGCTCCTATTTGTTGATCTAATTGAGATAAATTCATTTGTTTTTCATTAACTAATTTTTTGAGATTTGAAAATTCTTGCTCATCAAATCCTTTAGTTTCTGATTCTAATTTTGTTATATTTTCAAAAATTGTTTTTGCATGCGAATCAATTTGTGAAATTTCAATCAAACTTCCTCCAATACTGGGAATATTTTGTATATTTTGTTTTTTTATTTTTACATCTTCTTGAATTTGCACTAATTCCTCTTTGTTGTTAATTGAATGTGCTCGAAGTGTGGCTTCTGCATCTCTTGAACGCTGTAGTTTTTCTGAAAACTCTTTTCTTTTTTGATTATACATTTCTTTTTCTTTTTCTTTTGAAATAACTTCTTCTTGCAAGTGTATCATTTCTTCTTTGAGATGTTCTTCTTGGAATAATGGGTTTAGTTTTTGAACATTTGAATCACATACTGGACATTTGTTATCTTTTAGTTGAAGTTTTGATGCTAGCAACTGCTTCTCCTTTAATGATGCGATTTGACTTGTCATCACTTGGATTTTCTTTAAAGTATCCTCAATTGCTTGTTCTACTTTTTGAATTTTTGATTCTAAATCACTTTTTAGAACTGTATGCTCAAAACAGCCCTCACAGTCATGAATTTTACGCTCATTTTCACTGATTTGGTGCTGAATATCCTGAATTGCCTCTTTTGCATATTTGATGAGCTCTTTTTTCCTTTGCTCTAATTGATTAATTTTATCAATTTTTGGGGCATCGGTTTCTATCTTTTTTCTTAACTCATCAACTTCAATTTTTAATTTTTCTTGGTTTGTTTCTAATTTATTTTTCTCAGGTTTTGCCTCTTGAATATCATTTTCATGTTTTTCCAAATCTCGTGCAAGAATTTCTAAATGTGTATCATCAAATCCAACCTTTTCTTTAATTTTTTCACGAAATTCTTTATTTACTATTTTCATTGATTCTGATGCAACATCTAATTTATCAATCCCAATGATTGCGTTTAGTAACTCTTTGAATTCTTTAGGTTTTGCATTAATTATTGCATTTAGTTCTCCTTGTTGCACAATTGATGCTATCTTTAATTTTTCAAAATTAAGTCCAATTCTTTTTTCAACTTCATGAGTCATTGACTCTCCAAATTGTTTTCTCTCCCCAGCTGCAATCTCTATTCTATCATCATTGATAATTTCTGAAAATTTTGCAGACAATGTTCCTTTGTTGTCTATTTTTCTTACTGCTTCATACTGTTTATCATTAATTGAAAAATTAATTTTTGCAAATCCTTGATTCGAACCGCGTTTAATTAATCCCTTATTTGATTTTCTTGTATGTTGACCAAATAATGAAAATGTTATTGCATCAATAATACTTGATTTTCCTGCACCATTATCTCCAACAAAAACTGTAACACCCTTTTGAAATTCTAGCTTTGTGCTTGAATGTGATAGAAAATCTCCCAACTCTATAGATGTGATCATAATTTTTTCTCCTTTTTGAATTTTTCAAAATTCTCATAAATTATTTGAGATGCTTCTTTGATTTCACCTGATACTAGAATTGGGAGTAATTCTTTAATTGCAAATTTTGCTGATTCCTCAGATCCTAGTGCATCAACTGATAGTCTAAACATTTCATCATCAATGACATTTGGTCTATCCAAAAACACTGATGAATCAGAAACTTGTTTTGTGCTTATTCTCCAAAAACATCTAAGAACTAGTGAATTTAGTCGTGCAATTTGTGCCTGAATGTGGTCTGTTTCTATTTTTTCTCCTTGAATCTTTACCTCAACTATTGGCTTTTTTCTTGAGCCTGTAATTTTTTGAGCAATCTCATCTATTGTTTTTGATAACTCCTCATAATCTGTCTTAAATGAAAACTGTGGTCTTGTTTCTAATTCAATCCAATTTGTACTAGCTTCACTCCCTGAGATATCAACTTCAAAGAATCCTTTGTGTGTCTCTTTAATCCCTTCACTTGTAGTTGATTCAATTGAGCCCGGATATACGATTGGTCCATTTAGATGATTAAATTGTTTAATGTCTTTATCATGTAAATGTCCCATTGCGTAATATGTAAAATTCTTTGGCAAGTCAGTTGATTGAATCTCTCCTGCAAATTTGTTAAACTCTGTTACCCCTTGATGTAGAACCAAAATTTTATGTCCTGAATGTCCTTGTGCAACCTTGTCAATTGCTGAAAATTTTTCTTCATAGTGTGGAATTTCTGGTTTTCTAATTTTATCAAATCCTGCAATGAGAACTCCTTTGTATTCAATTGTGTTCCCCTGACCGATATATTTTGAGAATTCTAAATTATGATATACATATGGAATTGGTGTAGATCTAATTCTACTAATGTCATGTTCTCCTAAAATAAAAAATGAATCAATATTATTTTGTTTTAATCTTTTAAGACCATTACCCATTTGAACAATTGCTGTTCCATTTGGATTAGGAACATGAAAAATATCTCCTGCAAATATTACAAAATCTACATGGTCTTTAATTGATGTATCAATTGATTGATTAAATGAATCGTATACATCCTGTGCTCTTTCTTCTGCACCATACTGCACTAATCCTAAATGCGTATCTGAAATATGAGAAAATAACATTTATTCTAATAACAAATCTTTCTGAACTAATCCTTGCGTTGATTCCACTGCAATTTCTTTCATAGTGTCAGCTTTTGCCCAAGCATCTACTGCACTTTGATCAGAACCCATTACCTTTTCTTTAACTTCTTCAACATGTACCATTGATGGTAAATTAGTCCATTGACCTACAAGTACTGCATCCCCAACGTTTAGTGAGGTCAATTGAGCAATTAATTCACGACTAGTAGACTCTGTTGCAGATGCTATTTGACGCTGATCATCTTCTTGAATAATTTTCATAATAGCAAAAGAGCCCATCTGACTGAGAACATTAAGGTCTACACTTCTTGGTCTCTGAGATACGATTCCAAGACCTAATCCAAACTTCCTTCCTTCTCTTGCAATTTTTGCAGCCCAATACTTTGCACTAGTATCATGATCTTTTGGAATGAAAACATGAGCTTCTTCAATAATTACAAAAATTGGTGAATTGAATTTGTAATTTCTAATTTTTTTACTTTTTCCATGTTTTGCAATGCTTGCATCTTTTCTATCTTTTAGTAATTGTTGTAAATAAAATGCTAGAGCCACATTTGCTTGTTTTTCTGATAGCTCTGAAATGTTGAGGATATTTGCACGTCCTTCTTTTATGAAGCTGATTGGATCTCCCATATCTGGATCTAGTATATCTTCAAATCTTCTTTGAGATTCCTCAATAATATCTTGAACTCTATATGCTGATGATCTAATTTCTTTGATTTTTTTATCTTCTGAATTTACAATGTATGCTACTTCGGTTTCTAATTTTTTCCAAAACTCTTTTGATTTTTTGACAGTTTCTGTAAATGCCATTCTTAATACTCGTTGTTGAACTGTAGCACTTTCTCTAATCTCTAATACGTCTGATAATTGATCTGCATCAAGTAATCTGGGATTTATTTTTGCATCAATTACATTAATTTTTGGAATGTTAAGATTGGTGTAATCATTATGGTAATCAAAAATTATTACAGTTCCATTTAGTTTGGAAATTTGTTTTGTAATTAGTGATACAAGATTACTTTTCCCCATTCCAGTCATTGCTAAAATTCCTAAATGTCTTGAAACAATTTTATCGAGATTTATTTTTGCATCAACTGTTTTGTTTCGTAAGAGACTTCCAATCTTTATCCATCCTTTATTTTTTGGACTGAAAATTTCTTCTAGGTCTTGTTTAGTTGGAGGAGTGATTTCTGTGCCTGGAATTGGTGGAATTGCAGGAATTATTGATTTACCCTTCCTCAAATTCTCTAAAAATCCTAAAATCCCAATATGTGCTATGAATGTTTTATCTCGTTTGTTTAGTTCTGCAATTTCTGTACTCTCTACTGCTTCATCAAAATTTCTTACATCTGTGAATGCTGCACTGGATATAGATGATTTTTCAACTAGTCCTAAAATTTCTCCCTCATCTGTTGCTATTTTGATATATTCTCCAACTGATAATGCCCTTGATGTAATTGCTGTAACTGATGTTGGTTTTGATTCCCCAATAACAAAACCTAAACTCAACCTAATACCTCTCGTGAACCGATCTCATTACTTAATCCAAGCAAACTAACCATTTTACCAAGTTCTTTATCAGATATTTTACAGTTGTTGTGTGCAAGCTTTAGTGCATAAGGATATCCGCCCACACTAGTTTTAAATAATTTATTTATGACTGATTTCACTTCACCATCACCATATCCTTCTCCTAAAAATTCTAGTTTAATTATTGGCGTTGAATCACTCAATCTGACAAATGTAGATGATATGATTTTGTCTGCCCCGTATCTTTTTTCTACAAAAATTTTACTAAATCCTGGAGAATTAGTTACATGGTTATAGTAAAAAATATCCCCTGCAAGAGAACCTAAATTTTCAAATTGTTTTTTTGTGTTTGAAGTTTTTGCAATAAATATTACATTATTTTTCTTTTTCATTATTCTTACAATTGATGAACCTAAATTTGCCTGCCTCGTCATTAATTGAGAATGCAGTGAACCATCCATCAATACAAGGTCAACTTGGTCTACTGTTTTTTCACAAGCTTCAATCTCCATTTTACTTGCTACACTTGAAATTTCATCTGCAGACCCTAATCCTGACTTGTGTAAATCAACTAGAATCTCACCATCTATTTTTATTGAAACTGCAGTAGTTGCCCAAAGCTCAATTCCTTGAAATTTAGTATTGTTAAAACTAGAATCAATTCCTGCAGTAACTACTTCTTCTTTTGTAGGCGTAAACTCTATCCAACTATCTCGTGCTTTTTGTAAAATTTGCTCAAATTTTGGACCTCTGAGGATTGATAGCATCTTGTCTCGATTAATGATGGCATCTTTGTATACAGAATTGAGCACATCAATACTTTGTAGGTTTGAATAAAATCTTTAGGTTATGTTAAGCATTGACTAAACTGATCCATTAAATCATTCATCCTATTCTCCCTTTGAAGATAATTTTCTCATCAGTTCCTGATGGTGTTGATCTATCTATGTATCTGATTTCGTATTTGTCTCCAATGTGTATTGTTTTACCATCTAATTGTCTTGGAATTTTAATTTTCACCTCAAAGGTACTTGTGTTTGGACCAGTCTCAATTAATGAACTAGAGTTTGCATTAAATTTTAGATTTGCAAGAGTTGTTCTAATTCCTCCCTCTCCTCTAAATTCAAAAGAACTTAATGGAATCTTGTCTTCATTTTTTGAATCTCTATTTGCATCAGGTTCATAAATTCTAAATGTAAACTCATGACCTATTCTTGAACCCCCTCCTGATGTTTCTACTTTGGCAAATGTTTTAGTCAGGGTAAATGATTTTATTAAAACTCTTTGCTCGCCTATATCATCTGATGCATCAAGATATTTTATCACAACTGTATCATCTTGATCTAACGGGATGCCATTAATTGTACTTGGCAATTCTAATTTCATGTAAAATTTACCTGTGTTAGGTCCTGTCTCAATTATTTTTTCAGGCCCACTAATTGAAATTCCATTAATTGTGAATTCAAATAATCCTGCAGTGGATATTACCTCTACTGCATTGTGAGATATATTCAAATCATTATCTGTAATGTAAAAATTTACTATTGACATATCTGATGCAGGTATTGTTTCTATCTCATTTTCTGATGCAATGATTTCATTTGTGTCAGTGAATTTTATTGAATTATACAACATGTTTGTTTTTTACATTTTCATTGCAGTTTCGGGTTTCACACATGCAGCAAGCCCATTTATTCTAATTACTAACTCTAGTCTTTCTTTACACATGACGTCTTCTGGTAGTACTCCTTGTTTCATCTGTTTTTTTGGTGATTCTATCTTTGTATTTGAAAATATTTCTTGATTTTGAGGATTCTCAGAGCAAAGTCTATCTCCACAAACTTTATTCGAATTTGTTTCCCAGATTGATTTTCCTGCAGCTTGCTATGCAAATGATTCTTGAATTCCAACAACTATGAATAAAATCATTAAAACCGGTAACAATACCCATCTCATAATTTTGATTATGCCTGTAAACCTCATAAAGTATTCTACTAATTTGAATTCAAATTATGGTGATTTGGCGGACTAGAATTAATTAAGAGATTAATTCTAAAACAAATACTTGATTAAAATAGGATTACTTGGTTGTGGGGCAATTGGAACTCAAATTGCTTTGGCAATTGATTCAGGAAAAATTCCAGCTATTCTTACTCATGTATATGATGATTCAAAGAATGCATCAGAACTACTTGTTTCAAAATTACAAAACAAACCAGAAATTGTTGAAAACACTCATCTCTTATCATCAAACTCTGTAAATATTATAGTAGAAGCTGCATCTCAAGATGCAGTTAGAGATGTAGCATTGAGTATTTTACAAAATAAAAAAGACTTGATGATTATGAGTGTTGGTGCATTACTTGATGAATCAATTTATGATATTTTATCTGATGCTTGTAATGATTTTAATCGAACAATCTATCTCCCATCTGGTGCCATTGCAGGTCTTGATGCAATAAAATCAGTCAAAGATGAATTAGATTCTTTATCAATTACTACAACAAAACATCCTCGTTCTTTAAAGGGTGCAAAGTTTTTTGAAAACTCTGAGATTAATTTAGATGAAATAAATTTTACAACTATCATTTTTGAGGGAACTGCAAAAGAAGCTGTGTCTCTATTTCCTGCAAACATTAACGTTGCAGCACTATTATCATTAACTGGAATTGGTAGTGAAAAAACTAGAGTCAAAATAGTCGCTGATCCTAACACTGATAAAAATACTCATCACATTGAAGCTGCAGGAGCATTTGGAAAAATGATTTTTACTATAGAGAATTTCCCAGATTCTAATAATCCAAAAACTAGTAGGCTGGCAATTTTGTCAGCCATTGAGACTTTGAGAAAGTATTGCTCAAATGGTATTCAGATTGGTACCTAGCTGGGCCTCTATGGATTAGGTTATCTTTAACTATCCTCCTATGGGCATTAACTTGTAAATTCTAAAATAATTTCAATAATTTTGGGAATTGTTTTACTATCTAGTGTCACTTCTTTTTCTCCTATTCCAGTTGATGCCGAATCTAAGAATCACAAGCAAAGTGAACATCAGTTACTGCATCTCCTTTATTTTATAATTTAACAGATTTTTTTATCCGTCTATTTTGATTTACAATTCATTTTTGTTTTAGGATCATTTTTTTCTTGTTTTCCAGTTGTAAAAGTTAAATATTCGACGAAAAACTGTTTTGCATGAGTAAACCTTCTGATCTTGGTTCTTTGAAAATTGGTTCTTACATTCTATTGCCACACACAGATCAACCAAGTGGGGAGCCATGTAGAATTGTTGAATATGATACATCAAAACCAGGAAAACACGGTTCAGCCAAAGCAAGAATTGTTGGACAAGGAGTTTTTGATGGACAGAAAAGACCACATGTAGGGCCTGTCAGTATGCAAATCCATATTCCTTTGATTAACAAAAAAATAGGTCAAATTATCTCAATGAATGGTGATGTAATCCAAATAATGGACTCTGAAAGCTTTGAGACAATTGATGTTTCTCTAGTTGATGATGAGGTTAAAGGCAAATTATCAAATGGTGACAATGTGGAATATTGGGTTGTTATGGATAAAACCAAAATCATGCGTATTAAAAACAGCTAGGCATTTGTTTCACATAATTCCTTTGTGTATTATATCTATGAAATATTTTCAATTGGTAAAACTAAAATCATGTACATTTAGAGATAATGTGGATGCTGATGATGAGCGGAAAAGCCGTCTGATTTTTGATGAGGATTATGAGTAATGAAGTGTCCCTTTTCAATGAATTTTAAAAGTTCATTGAATTTTATATTTTTTAAATCATGAAACTAGCTTGTCTTTTTTCTGGTGGAAAGGATAGTACTTTTGCAATTCATCTAGCACAAAAACAAGGACATGAAGTAGTTTGTCTTCTTAGTGTTTTTACAAAATCTGATGAAAGTCATTTACTTCATCACCCAAATTTACAATGGACTAAATTACAATCAGAATCAATGAACATTCCACAATTAACTGCTAGTTCTGACTCTGAGAAAACTGAAGATGAGTTATCTGTTTTATCTACTCTATTACAAAAAGCCAAAGAGAAATTTAACATTGAAGGTCTAGTTCATGGTGGAATTAAAAGTCAATTCCAAAAAGAAAAATTTGAATCATTATGTGTTGAAATGGATTTAATGTCATTAGCTCCATTATGGGGTACCGATCCTTTACAATACATGAATGAATTAATTGATAATAATTTTAATTTTATTATGACTACTGTCACATCTGATGGACTAGATGACACATGGCTTGGAAAACCAATTTTAAAATCAGAGATTGAAATTTTAAAAGAATTATCTGAGAAATTTAAATTTAATTTAAATTTTGAAGGTGGCGAGGCTGAAACATTTGTACTTGATTGCCCCTTATTTTCAAACCCAATTACCATTAATCAAAGCGAAAAAATTTGGGATGGTTATAGAGGAAGGTTTGAAATAGTGGATGCTGGGTTAGACTACGATGCTTGATGGCTTAAAAAATAGTTTAGGTGATGCAATTCGAAAAATTGTAAAATCCTCAGGTATTGATGAAGAACTAATCAAGGAATTATCTAAAGATGTTCAAAGAGCATTGCTAACTTCTGATGTTAATGTACGCCTAGTTCTTGAAATTACAAAGAATTTAGAGGAACGGGCATTAAATGAGACTCCTCCACCTGGACTCTCACGTAAAGACCATGTTGTAAAGATCCTATATGATGAACTCTCAAAATTACTTGGCAATGAATCCGACTTTGAATTCAAAGCTGGAAAACAAAACAAGATAATTTTACTTGGTATTCAAGGTAGTGGGAAAACCACTGTTGCCTCAAAACTTGCTAAATTTTTAACAAGACAAGGATACAAAGTTGGAGTAGTAGGTGCTGATACTTATCGACCCGGTGCTCTAGTTCAACTCAAAACAATGTGTGAGAAATCTAATGTTGAGGTGTATGGTGAGGAAAACAACAAAGATTCACCAAGTATTGTAAAAAACGGACTAAAATATTTTGCAGGACAACCACTGGATGTTATTCTAATTGATACTGCTGGTCGACACAAAGAAGAAGTAGATTTACTAGAAGAAATGAAAAGAATAAACAAAGTTGCAGAACCTGATTTAGCATTACTTGTAATTGATGGAACCATTGGTCAACAATGTTTTAGTCAAGCCGAAGCATTTCATAAAACCATTCCAGTAGGTGGTGTAATTATTACAAAACTTGATAGTTCAGCTAAAGGCGGTGGTGCACTTGCTGCCTCAGCTGCTACTGGTGCACAAATAATGTACATTGGTACTGGTGAACGAATTGATGATTTAGAAAAATTCTCTCCGACTAGATTTGTTGGACGATTACTTGGTATGGGTGATATTCAAGCAGTTTTGGATTTAGCTAAACGATTAGAAACTGAAGGTGATGATGTACGAATGAAAAGAATTTCTAGTGGTAAAATGAACATGGAGGATTTCTTTTATCAATTAGAAGAGGTCACCAAAGTAGGTTCATTGCAAGGATTGCTTGATAGTATGCCTGGTCTTTCAGGTATGGTGAAAGGTGATCAAGTAAGCCAAATGGAGGGCAGAGTTTCAAAGTGGAGATATATCATTCAGAGTATGACTAAAAAAGAGAAAGCAGATCCTGATTTGTTAAATTCTTCTCGAATCAAAAGAATTGCTCGTGGGTCTGGTTGGCCAGAAGGTGAAGTAAAAGAACTAATCAAAAATTACAAAAATTCAAAGAATTTGATGAAGGCCTCAAAGGGCCGTCAGATGCAAGGTACCCTTAGACGAATGGGTTTGGGATAATTCCTAACACAAAATTCACTCAAAAATGTCTAACTATCAAAAAATTATCCCTATTGCAAATCAAATACTGCAAAAACATGAATTATGTGATAATTGTTTAGGTCGATTATTTTCAAAAAAATTACATCTATCATCAAACAAACTCTTGGGTAAAAAATTAAAAAAAAATAGAACCTCTACTAAATGTTATATCTGCAAAAATCTGTTTGAGAATTTGAATCATTTTTTAAAAATAATGTTTGATGTGTCATCTGATTATCATTTTCAAACTTTTAGTGTTGGAGCTATCATCAAACCATCTATAATTGAAAGGGATGATTGTATCCGTTCACAATACAAATTACGTGGAATTGATAGTATCAAAACTGATATTACAAAAGAATTAGCAAAAGTATTTTCAAAAAAAACAAAACATGTTGTTGACTATCGTAATCCTGAATTTACTTTTACAATGAATTTTAAAGATGAATCTTGCCAAATTCACTCAAAATCAATTACCCTCTCTGGAAGATACATCAAAAGTATTCGGGGGCTATCACAGAAACAAAAATCATGTGAAAATTGTTCTGGCAAAGGATGTAGAATTTGTAATTTTCATGGAATTTCTGAATTTGATAGTATTGAGGGTATGATTTCACAATTTATTTTTGAAAAACTAGGCGGTACTACTACTAAATTTACTTGGATTGGAGGTGAGGATAAACCTAGTTTGGTATTGGGAAAGGGTAGACCATTTTTTATTAAACTTCAACATCCCAACAAAAGAAAATTAAGAGTAACTTCTAAAATTTTTAACTCCCTAAAAATTACCAACCTCAAAATTATACCCGAGTCTCCAAAAAAACCACTCAAATTCACCTCATCAATAAAGATGAAAATTTGTACCGAATCTATAATTAATATATCTAATCTAAAAAAACTCAAAGATCTCATAAAATCCCCTGTTGTAGTTTATGATGTTTCTGGGAAACGCTCTGAGAAGAAAATCTTTACTGTAAAATATAAAAAAATATCTCAAAATGAATTTTCTTTGTTTCTCAAAGCTGATGGCGGTCTACCACTAAAGCGATTTGTAAATGGTGATAATGTTACACCTAGTATTTCATCAATTATTGGTAATTTGTGTAAATGTCAGGAATTTGATTTTCTTGACATTCATGTATGATAATGCCCCTTGCTTAGAAATTTTAGAAAAATGATTACCAATGATAACAATTAACTAGTACTCAATATTGCAAAACAGCATGCCTATGAGAAAGAAAAATAAGCACAAACGACGTGCTGATCAATTCGCTGAAGTACGTAAAAGAAAGAAAGCAAAATCTGGAAAACCTAGTTCTTAATCAAATCAACCTTTTTACATTCAGAGTTATCGAAATGAAACATTGGATCCGTTAGTCCGTTTTAAAGATGCACATTCTAAAGGTATTATTCCTGATGACATGTATGACTTGGTACTCAAGCGTTTTCCTATAGTTGTTGCAGGCATAAATCGTATTGAAAAGGCATCAGGAATTCGATATCCTGTCGCATATGTGGAACCATCTCTTGTAATCTCCTCACCAAATCCCAATTCCTATGAATACGGTATATTATTTGCAAGAACAATTCCTGTCCTGTTTGATGATAAATTTCAGGTTGTAATTCAAATTTCTGCACCATTAATTGCATATGGATTAAAAGGTACAATTCATGCAATATTGGCACATGAATTTTTACATTTTATAGAATTAATCCGAAAAATTTCAAAAATGGATTTACTTTCTGATGAAATTTCTGGAAATCTCTTTGAAAATGTTTACAGTGATGAAACTAGACTGTTTGAACCTCGTGTAGTTTTCAAAGACCGTACTCTTCTAAATCATATAACAAAAAAATTCCCTGCAGGTTTTCGTGATTATAAGCTTGAAGATAAAGTCACAAAATTTTGGGCTGACAAAAATCTCCCAAAATCAAATATCTCTTTGGATGCAAATAATGTGAAACTATCTGCAGAATCCCTTTCTAAAATTAAATTATCTCCTGCATTTCTTTCAAAAATTGAATTATTGCATGAAAAAAGTCTAAAAATTCATAAAAAAAAATTATACTAAATTATATTATTTTAAAATGATTATTTAGAAACTGTTTATTGGATAAATTCTGTCAATCCACATTTACCACAGGTATGTCTGTCTTTGTGCACTGCCATGTATGCGCCTTTACCACATCTTGAACAAAATTTTTTAATTCTTGTAATTTTATCCCCATCCACTTTGAAATATTTGGAAACGTTAGGACTAAAACCTTTTTTACCTTTTTGCTCTACAGGCATTATTCTGTTTTACCCTCTTTTGATTCTTCTTTAGCTGGTTTATCTTCTGCTTTTGTTTCTACATCTTTTGATTCTTCTTTAGCTGGAGCCTCTTCTTTCTTTGCTTCTTCAGCAGCCTCTGCTTTCTTTGCTTCTTCAGCAGCCTCTGCTTTCTTTGCTTCTTCAGCAGCCTCTGCCATCTTTGCTTTTACTTTATCTAATCTTGCAAAAATTGTTGGATTGATGTGTTTTTTTGCTAATGCTTCATCTTCATAAACATAGAAAATTCCAGTTACTAGAGGCTTTCCAACATGAGTTTTTAGCCCCATTGGAATTACTACTTTATCATCTAACTTGAATTCTTTAGTTACCATGTCTACTGCCTCCATTTTTTTGAGTTTTCCGCCTAAACCTGCAAAATTACAAGTTAATTCTCTTCTAGATAGAAATGAATTATTTACGTCTGTAACGGTCTCAATCATGGACATGTATCCAAAATCCTTTGTATATTTCATATAAATCTTGATTGAATTAAGAGAAGAAATTTAAGAAATCAATAGAAATCATTTCTATGGATCGATACATGCTTCATTTTAAAAATAATGGATACACTCCTAAAGATTCTCGTGAATTGATCTATCGAGCTCGTGAACTTGCATCTGATATGGATGCATCAGTAAGAGTTGCTAGAATTGCTGGAAAATTTGTAGAGTTTGATGTTGGTGTAGAAAAAGAAGATCTTGACACACTTGTTGAAAAACTATCTCCAATTGGAGATCTTGATAATATTCGTCATGTACTAGAAGAGGAAATTGAAAAAGAAAAAGGAATTTCAGATGGAATTTATTATTTTAACAATGAACGATTCTGGGAATGCCATGAAGCATTTGAAGGAGTTTGGAAACAATGTTTTGGGAAAGAAAAAGAAATTCTTCAAGGAATAATCTTATTTGCAGTAGCATTTGCTCATGCTCAAGAAGATGATCTACGAATTGGAATTGGAATGCTCAGACGAGTATTAGATAAATTAGGAACTTCCCCTTCTGAGTACCATTCTATTGATATTGATAGATTAAGAAAAAAAGCATCTGAAATGCAACAAGAAAATGAATTAACTATTTTTGAGATTTAATTAATTCCAAAGATTTTACCACCACTTCTGCACCTTGAATCAAACCAATACTTCCTTTCTTTGCTTGTTCTTCAGTCATTCTAGTTGTTCCATCATTTTTGATAAAGTCTCCTGAAACTATTACTGGTACTGGATCATCACTATGTCCTTTGTTAATACACGGTGTTGAATGATCAGCTGATATTATTATTGCAACTTTACTTGAATCAATGTTGTCAAGAAGTGTTTTGAAGAATCTTTGATCAATTTCCTCTATATTTTTCATCTTTCCTATTGCATCTCCATCATGACCAAATTCATCTGGTCCTTTGAGGTGAACATAAATTGAATTTTGAGTATCCATTGCTTTTGCAGCAACTCTAGCTTTTTCTTCATAATCAGTCAATCCTCCAGCTTCAAAAGTTTTCATTTTGAGAACATCTGCAATTCCAAGCTCTACTGGCATATCTACTATGCATGAAAATTTCATTGCATGTTTTTCATTAATTGGAATTACATCTGGAAATTTATTTCCTGCATCTCTTAGTAAAATACAACTGAGTAGTTTTTTATCTTGCTCTTTACGTTTTTTGTTAATTTGACTTTCTTTTAAAATATTGATTGCTTGTTCTGAGAATTCATTTACTAAATTTGCAGTAAATTTTGAATTTTCGTTATCATCTATTGGTAAACATTTTTCTATTTTCAAAAAATCTCCGACAGCTTTTGCTACACCCATTCCTCCAATGTTACTATATGCAGGATCTGTATTGGTAATTTTTGATGATAATTTTTTTGATTCTGTTCTAATTCTAACTATTACTCTGTGCCCAATTGTTGGTGAAACAACAACTGTTGTATTTGGATCTGAAAATTTAATTTTCTCTTCAAGTTCTTTTGCCACTCCGTTGGCATCTTCTTTTTCAATATGTCTTCCAGCTCTTCTATCAATAATTATTTCATCTTTGTTTAATGTTGAAAAATTTCCCCTTAGTGCTAAATCACCATCTTTAAAATCGACTCCAACCCCAATTGATTCTATAACTCCTCTACCTACGTAATCTGCATGTTGGAATTTGTATCCTAGCATATTGAATACTGCAATATCTGATTCAGGGGCAATACCTTTTCCAACAGAAATTACTTCCCCAATTACCCCATTACTTGCAATTTTGTCTAGTGTGGGTGTATTTGCTGCCTCAAGTGGTGTTTTGCCATCTAAATCTGGATGTGGCAGGTCCCCTACACCATCTAAAAGAACGTAAATCATATGAACATCAGAATTATCCAATACCATCCCCTGTTATGCAAGATCAAATGCTGTACTTTAAATCTTGCAACAAAAGTTGCGATCATAATAAATTATCTGAGAAATAATTTTGTTTTTCAAAAATATTATTTTTAATCATTATATTATTTTCATAATTTTTGAAAAATTATTTTATATTATTTTGATTTATGTTTTTTATAGATTTTAGTAAACGTTTTAACATACATTTACTTTCAATTACCATTATGGGGGAGATGCGCAAGGATTATGTTGCTGAGCGTTTTATGATTATCGAAAAAAAAGTTGATAAAGTAATTGATCCTAAAAAATTTCCTTTTGCTCCTGGACATGAAGCCATGACCAACCCATCTATTTTATCGCTTGTTGCAAGAGAAGGAATGTTGCAACGATTGCAAGACGATGAAGATGAATATGTTAAAAATTGGTCAATTAGAGTATTTGAAAGTAAAAATCCAATTGTATCTATTGATTCTGAAAATTCTTACAGTGACAAACCATTCTACAGTGAACCAGCATATGGTTACCATTACATTGTTGTAGCATCACCAAATCCAAAAGATACTTTTGCTACAATTGACATAGAACAATGGTCAAATGTTCTAGTTGTTGTTCAAGATAGATTGAGATGGCTCTATACTCAAAAGGGTGTAACATATGTTTCAATTTATGGCGATCATGGTGAATTAGCTGGAAATAAAAACCCCCATCCACATCTGCATCTTTTAACATTCTCTACTATTCCACCAGTAATTGAAGAAGAATCAGAAGCATCTCATAAAATTCTGAATGAAAAAGGGGTTTGTCATATGTGCCAAACTGTAAATGAAGAGATTGGCGGCCCCAGACAGGTTCTTCAAACAGACGGTTTTATTGCATTTTGCCCCTGGGCTCCTTCATATCCTTATGAATTTTGGATTTCTCCAAAAAAACATACTACCCATTTCTCAAAAATCTCTCAAAAAGAAATTAATGATTTAGCATTAATTCTAAGATCTACCTTGGGTGGATTATCTAAAACTATCAAAAATGTAGCATTTAATTTCGTATTTCATCTCTCCCCTGAAAAGAAAAATAGTCGACAAATTCATTGGCATCTTGAAGTTTACCCAATTACAAAACCTTGGTCAGGATTAGAACGTGGATATGGTATTTTCTTAAATGATATTTCTCCTGAAGAAGCTGCAGAAAAACTTGGTGCAGCATCTAGAAAAGAATTAGCAAATCTTGTTGGAATCATATAATTTTTTGAATGGTTTATTTATCAACTAAAATCTCATCAAATTATGGCAATTGAAAAATGGCTTGCAATTACTAGTACAGCTCTGTTTGGAATGTTTTCAGGTGAAATGATTTCAATTTATTATTTTATGGGGAATGTTCCAGAAGCTTTTGAATTTGGATTATCATTTGTAGCAGATCCTAAAATATTTCAATTCATTTCAATTGGTGTAGCTCCTGCAGGCATTTTAGCTGGAGTACCATTCATTATGACAAAACGCTATGGTTCAAAAACTATTGGTCGTTTGATTGTTCTCGGTGGAGTAATTTTGTTATTGGGTATGCTTGTTTGTTATTCAATGTTAGACACAATGGATCCTGTATTCATTACAGACATCGTACAATATTCTCCAGTACTGTTTATCATTATGTCATTTCCTGTAATGGGCTTTGGAGCTTATTTGACTAAACTTAAACCGATTCGTCCTAAAAAAGATTATTTCTAGATATGATCAAATCTTAATTCATTTGCAACTTGATTAAATCCGAGTTTTTCATAAAATGGTTTTACATCCTCCGTGCAATCTAAAATTGTCTTATAGCAACCTCGATTATTTGCAATCTCTAATAGAAACTTTATAATTTTCTCGCCTATTTTTTGACCTTGATGATTTTTATCTACCACTACATCTTCTATGTGCCCTACTAGCCCTCCATTATGAATAAATTTTTGTTCGATTAGTAATGTTGTGGCACCTACGACTTTTCCCTCTAATTCTGCAACTGCAATTGTGTAATCTGGAGAAGAATTAATTTTCTCAAAAATTTCTTCAGCTTTCTTTGTTTCAATATTACTAGTTTGTCTTAACGAATCCAATGTGGTGAGAAACCCATTCTGAAGGTCTTCTTTTCTTAATTTTCTTATTATTGGTTCAGTCATTTCTAATATCTGCTCTTTCTAAATTTTTTAATATATTCTTGGCTAGCTTGTTTGTATGATTCTTTATTTCCAATATCTGTAAAACCATTTTTTGTAATAAAACCACTAACTAATTTTTTCTTATTCATGGCTTTTTTAATCACATCATCCATCCCATATGGTTTATTTTTTGGAATGTATTTCAGAATATCTGGTTCCATTACATAACATCCCATATTGATATTAGCTCTAATCTCTGGTTTTTCTTCCCAGCTTAATACTTTGTTTGTTTTTGAAGTGTTGATCACTCCATACTCCAAATTTGTTTTGTATTCGTTTAGACCCATGGTGACAAACGATTTCTTTACTTTGTGTTGTTTTATCATGTTTCTAAGACTGAAATTATAAATTGAATCTCCATACTCACAGACAAAAGTCTCTTCGATAAATTTTTCTGCAGTTTTAAGTTGACCTGCAGTAGCTAGTGGTCTGTTTGAAATTGCATATTCTATATTGACCCCAAATTTTTCACCATCTCCAAAATAATCCTCAATTGTTTTTCGAAGATAACTAACGCACAAAACAAATGATTTTACACCATTTTTTTTATTCCACTCTATGAGATGTTCTAAAATTGGTTTTTTACCTAATGGTAACATGGGTTTTGGAGTTTTTTTTGTTAATGGGAGTAATCTTGTACCTAAACCTCCTGCCAAAATTACTGTCTGCACAAATCCTATTTCACTTGATGACTATTTATGTTCGAGGATGATTTACACTAAAATTTTACCCTGCAATTTTTAATATTTTTTTTAAAATATTTTTTGGTGTATCGCCAAAAACTATTATCATTGGTTCTTTTCCAAAACCCCCATTATGAAAAATTACATCTGGTGATTCTTTCAAATTCTTGATTGCACTTTTAATTCCCCATTCTATGCTTGAACCTTTATTTTTTACATTCTTTGGTTCTTGATTCCTGTCATATCTTGAAACAATTAATTTTAATTTTTTTATTTTTGATATGGTTGTGTTTTGATATTTGATATTTATTGCAGATTGTATTTGTGGAAATTTTTTATTCACTGTTAACATTGCTGTTGCGACATGTTTTGAGCCTCCATATTCTAAATCTCCTGCAACTATGACCTTTTTTCCTGCTTTAACGATTCTTCCTGAAATCCCTAGAATTTCTTTCGTTGATTTTGGCTTTTCTTTTGAATATACAAAATTTGTTTGACATTCTGGAATATTTTTGTAAATATTTTTAATTTCTGTGAATTTCTGAATTGATTCAGACAATTCAGTCACCGTACTATCTTTTTCATTAATGTCTGTAATCACAATTCCTCTTCCTATTTTTTTTGCATTTTTGATTGAATCATACGTATATTGTTTGGCAAATTTGAGTGATTCTTTGATTGATTTGTTTTTTGCCAATGAAAACAAAACTGCTGATGCATAATTCCCTCCACTACCGTGATTGATTTTTGAAATTTTATCCCCTGTAATGACATATTTTTTATTTTTCTCTAAAATAAAATCTGATATTTTATTGACCTTTGTCTGAATTCCAGTAATTGATACATTTTTTGCACCCATTTCCTGAATTTTCTTTGCAGTTTTTTCAGGCATAGTTTTTGCATTAATTTTAGTTTTGGATAAAATCTCTGCTTCGTATTTATTTGGAGTAATAACTGTGGCAAGAGGAATTATATATTTTTGATAATCTTTGATGGCTGATTTTTTTAATAATTCTCCACCTGTTGTAGATTTTATTACTGGATCAACTATGATTGGAATTTTTGATTTTTTTAATTGTTGATAAATGGTTTTAATTATTTGTGAATTGTATACCATTCCAATTTTTATTCCATCAATTTTAAAATCTGAAAACACTAATTGCAATTGATTTTTTAAAATATCAATTGAGACTGGTTCTACTTTTCCAAATTTTAAAGTATTTTGACCTGTAATTGCTGTAATCACTGTTAACCAATGTACATTATCTGTTGAAAATGTTCTAAGATCACTTTGAATGCCTGCTCCTGATGATGGATCAGAACCTCCAATTGAAAGTAAATTCACGATTTCTACTTATTTTATGTACTAATCTATTTTTCCTATATTTTGTTAATTTTATTTTTTGTAATAGAGATTTTATACTTTAATGATTTCTTTATCTTGTGACTGAAATTCCTGTAATTAATGATTCATCTCCTGAGGAATTGAAATGTACTACATGTTTGTTACCCATGCAATATCAAACAAAGAAAAATGGAAAATTTTTGTGGCAATGCTTCAAGTGTGGTAAACAATATCTTGTTTCTAATTCAACTAATGTGGAAGAATCTTGGAGTCCGCCTAGGTAGATAACATGTCTGAAATTGAATCCCTCAAATTAGAAAATCAAAAACTTCGAAATTATATTTTATTGGAGGTATCTGAAATTGAATTTAAAAATAGAGTTGATGAAATAAAGCAAAATTTCCAAAATTCTGCTGACCTAGAAAGATTAATTGTGCCTATTTTAGACCGAATTGAGAAAATTAAATCTGAAAAATTATCTATTGCATCTGAATTAAACTTGAATTAATTTCTAAGATGATGTTTGAGTTACACACTCAAAAGAGCAAAACTCATCTTTCATACTTTGAAACTCTCTACCACAATGCCTACACTCTCTAATCAATCGCACAATACTATATTGCGATTATTCCATATAAGACAGATCAGATTAATTATTATAGTATTAAAAAATTAATCATTTTTTACTTTTCATGATTGTTTAAATCAGGTAATAGTATATGGTATGTCATGGCTACTCAGATGACTGCTGCTAGACGTGGGGTAGCAACTGATGAAATGAAACAAGTAGCAAAAGATGAAGATGTTTCACTTGATTGGCTAATTCCAAAAATTGCACGCGGTTCAATTATAATTCCAAGTAATAATGTACGACCTCAAAAAATTCATAATGTTGGAATTGGAAAAGGTCTTAAAACTAAAGTAAATGTTAACATTGGAACTTCTACTCTAAATGTAGATTTGGATGCTGAAATTGAGAAAGCCAAAGTTGCTATAAAATATCATGCAGATACAATTATGGATCTTAGTGACGGTGGAGATGTCAAACAAATAAGACGAACTCTTATGGAAAATGCACTAATTACTTTTGGAACTGTTCCAATTTATGAGGCATATAATTATGGAATTGAAGTTCATAAAAATCCTCTAAACTTGACTGAAGATGATTTTCTAAATGCATTTGAAAATAATGCAAAAGATGGAGTTGATTACACCACAATTCATTGTGGAATTACAAAAGATATTGCAAAGAGAATTCTAAAAGTTCAGAGATATGCTGGAGTTGTAAGTAAAGGTGGAACTATTACTGCTGCATGGATGTTAAAACATGATAAAGAAAATCCATACTTGACTCATTATGATTATCTAATTGAAATTGCCAAAAAATATGATGTGACATTTAGTCTTGGGGATGCTCTTAGACCGGGCTCCATCTTGGATTCTCATGATGAATTGCAGGTTCAAGAAATGATCAATATTTCACAATTAACAAAACGTGCTCATGAACAGGATATTCAAGTGATGGTTGAAGGCCCAGGGCATGTTCCATTAAATGAGGTTGCAGCAAATGTTCGTTTAGCAAAAGCTCTAATTGGTGATGTTCCATATTATGTTCTTGGTCCTTTGGTAACTGATATTGCATCTGGACATGATCATATTGCCAGTGCAATTGGGGCTGCTGTTTCAGCAAGTGAAGGTGTTGATCTTTTATGTTATCTTACTCCTTCTGAACATTTAGCTTTGCCAAATGCTGAAGAAGTAAAAGCTGGATTAATTGCATATAGAATCGCTGCACATGCAGGTGATCTTGTAAAAATTCGTGATAAAGTAATCAAATGGGATATGGAAATGACTGAAGCACGACGTACATTGGATTGGGAAAAACAACTTGCATTATCTATTGATCCTGAAGAAGCAGCAAAAATTCATAGTAGAACTGGACAACACCCTGGAAATAACGTACCTTGTACTATGTGTGGTGGTGCATGTGTTTACATGATGTTGCCTCAACAAAAGAAATATGAAAAAGAAAATATTAATTCACAACAAAAGAAATATGAAAAAGAAAATAGTAATTTACAACAAATTGAATAATACTTTTTGAAGACTTGGCACTGTTTCATAATTTTTTAATTCTTCTACATTAATCCATTTGAATTCTGAATTTTCCCAATTGAGTTTGATTGTTGGATTTTTTGATTCAAACAAAAATGGAAATATTTCCCATTCATGGTTTTCATATTGAGGTGAATTGATTCTCATCCCTTCTGCGGATTTAATCAATGTGATGTCTTGCTCTATAATTCCAGCTTCTTCAAAAATTTCAATTTTTGCTCTTTTGAGTGGCGGTTCATTATTTTCAATAATACCACTAATTCCTGCCCACAACCCTTTCATTGATTTTACTTTATTGCTTCTTTTTAGAATTAATAATTTCTCATTATCTCTAATGAATGATGTAACAATTTTTGTTGAATGCATGTCCCGTTATTTTTCAACGGCTTTGACCATTTTTGTTAGTCTTTTGTATGACTCATTAAGGTCTGAATGTTTTACAAGTCTTTCTTGACATTCTTTGATGTAATTTATAACCTCTTCCGTTTTTGATTCTTGAACTGCTGTAAGTAATCGTCCAACATCTTTCCAAAGGTCTTCTGCTACTCTACGGATCTCAGGATTTGAAATAATTGTTTCAATTAATTCTGGAGATTCAGTCATAATACTTTCTGCTAATGTTTTTTGTACTCTGAATGTAGATCCTGACATTTTTTCAGTAAGAATTGATTTTTCATCTTTTGAAATAATGTTTGCAAAAACTAAATTCATCATATGTGTTAATCCTAAAATTACTGCAATTTTTTTGTCATGTTCAATTGCATCAATTGTAACAAAGTTTGCACCTTCAAATAATGACTTTGCCATTGTTAATTCACTTTTTGCATCTTTTATTGGAATTGAAATAATATTTTGACCCTTTAGTGTTTTGATTCCTGGACCAAACATTGGATGAATACAAATTGGATTGATCTTTGCTGGCATTTTTGATAAGGATGCAACTACTTTGGCTTTTTCAGATGAGATCTCAATAAGATATGTTCCTCTTTTCATTTCTTTTGCAATTAATCTTATAATTTCTGGAGTTCTTCTAGTTGGAGTACATAAAACTACAAAATCTGCTTGTAAAATTGCCCCTACTAGGGATTCTGATACTATGATATCTTTTCCTGTTACCTTATTTTCTGAATCATGACCTGTTACTTCATAACCCTTACCTGAAAAATATTTTGTAAACCATTGCCCCATTTGACCACCGGCACCAATAACTGTAAGTTTCTTCTTCATTGCTTATCTTTAATATTCTCCCTAAGTATATTCATTCCTTTAAGCAATGTCTCCTCATTTTGACATGCTGAAATTCTTATGAAATTTTTATAATCACCAAATCCTTCCCCTGGTGTTACTGCGAGGCCTTTTTCAAGCATGGTATTTGCAAATTTAACCCCATCAAACCCTTCTTTATCAAGTTGAGCAAAAATGTACATTGCACCATCTGGAATTACAAAATTTAACCCCATTTCATTTGATTTTTGTGACAACATCTCTAATCTACGTCTAATTGTATTGGTATTCTTGGATGTGTCAGCCTCAAGTGCTTTCATGGCAACATATTGGATGGGCTCTGATACATTTGTAAGGCATAATGCTTCTAATTTGGCCATTTTTTCAATAATTTTTGTATCAGCTATTCCATATCCTATTCTAAACCCTGTCATGGCATGTGATTTTGAAAATGATTGAGTGATTATGCTTTTTTCATAATTATAACTCAGAACACTTTTCCAATTTGATTTTGCATATTGTGAATATATCTCGTCACTTAGCACATACAGTTGATTTTCTTTTGCAATCTTTATTATTTCATCTTGTAATTTTTCAGGA
>Ga0208879_1000566_pt1 | contig 38024 bp, 25 predicted proteins | sample Knorr_S15_td_Bot_FD_185605 | JGI IMG/M metagenome (GOLD analysis project Ga0208879, IMG submission 185605) | Marine microbial communities from Southern Atlantic Ocean transect - Knorr_S15_td_Bottom_ad_5009_LV_A (SPAdes) (version 2) | ecosystem: Environmental > Aquatic > Marine > Oceanic | place... | reverse complement strand
AGAAACGTCCATAAAAAAATCCGATATCAGTTACCTGATACCGGATTTTGAAGCCTTAAAAAGATCGGTCAACCGATCATTAAATTCTTAACTGATCGGCATTACCGCTAATGCGGGGCTTTTTTCGTTTCATGCAATGTGTTTTAAGACCATTATTGAGCTTAGGAAAAGAGCCTAGGCGTAATGTGACAATAACGCTACACTATGAATCGATAAACTAACGCTAGATTTATTATCGGCAACGTTTTAGTAAAAGGACGGTTATGACTGCAAGTGTGCGACTTCTACCTTTGATACTGGCTTTCTTTAGTATCAGCTGTTTGGGCTATGACAGAATAACGGGGCAACCCTTTGCAAGTCGCTCAGAAGTTATTGCAAAGAACGGCATGGCAGCAACAAGCCAACCATTAGCTACGCAAGTGGCATTGGATATTTTAAAACAAGGCGGCAGTGCAGTTGATGCAGCTATTGCAGCCAATGCCATGTTAGGTTTAGTTGAGCCTACAGGCAGCGGTATTGGCGGCGACCTATTTGCCATTGTGTGGGATGCAAAAGAAGAAAAGCTAGTCGGCTTAAACGCTTCTGGCCGTTCACCCAGACAGTTAACCAAAGCGGTGTTTGCCGAGCGTGGCTTGCATCAAATTCCAAAATTTGGTCCGCTACCCGTTTCTGTCCCTGGCGCTGTAGATGGCTGGTTTGCACTACACGAAAAATTTGGCAAGCTGCCCATGTCTGCGCTGCTTACCCCATCTATCAAATATGCCCGTGAGGGGTTTCCTGTTTCAGAAGTCATTGCCTATTACTGGCAGATGAATCAAGAGCGAATAGGTCATTATGACGGCTTCGCAGAGACTTTTCTTATCGACGGGAAAGTACCGCAAAAAGGCGATGTTTTTAAAAACCCTGGCTTAGCCGTGACCTATGAAAAGATTGCAACAGGCGGGCGAGATGCTTTTTATAAGGGCGATATCGCACGCACTATCGATGCTTACATGAAGTCTCAAGGCGGCTTTTTGTCATACCAGGATTTGTCGTCACATACCTCGGAGTGGGTAGAGCCCGTTTCTGCTAACTATCGCGGGTATGATGTGTGGGAACTTCCGCCCAACGGACAAGGCATAGCGGCACTACAGATTCTCAATGTGCTTGAGCACTATGATATCGAAGGAATGGGGTTTAACTCAGCAGACTACATCCATACCTTTGTTGAAGCCAAGAAGCTCGCCTTCGAAGATCGCGCTAAGTTCTATGCAGATCCAGACTTCAATGATATTCCTGTCGACTGGTTAATTTCGAAAGAGTATGCCGCTAAGCGCCAGAAGCTCATAAATAATGAACGCGCAGCGAATCGCGTTGATGCGGGTATTTATGAAGGGGATACCATTTATCTGACCGTTGCTGATAAAGAGGGCAATATGGTGTCCTTAATTCAAAGTAACTACCGCGGAATGGGCTCAGGCATGACACCTCCAGGGCTAGGTTTTATTCTTCAAAATAGAGGTGAGATGTTTACCCTTGAAGAAGGGCACTTTAATGAATATCACCCGGGAAAGCGTCCATTTCACACCATTATCCCGGCTTTTGTAACCAGAAACGGTAAGCCAGTGATGAGCTTTGGCGTGATGGGCGGTGGAACTCAGCCTCAAATGCATGCACAAATTATTGTAAACATTCTCGACTTTGGAATGAATTTGCAGGAAGCGGGGGATGCTCCACGCATACTGCACAGTGGGTCAAGTAGCCCAACGGGCGCGTTGATGACTGATGGTGGTTATGTGAGCTTAGAATCAGGGTTCAGTGAAACCGTTCAGCGAGAGCTCATGGAGCGGGGGCATAAGCTTCAACGCGTGGTAGGCGCGTTCGGTGGCTATCAGGCCATCGCTTGGGACGAGCAGAAAGGTGTCTATTTTGGCGCTTCAGAAACGCGAAAAGATGGACAAGCCGCGGGCTATTAAGCACACTAGTGTAAATAATAGGCGGCGGAGTTAATTTGTTCCCCGTTTGCTGCTTCGCTTTAAAGGGTTTCAAAGTTTGAAGCAGCCGCTACACTTTACGATAAGGTTCGCACAACAAAGCGCGGCGAATGATCGCCAGCAGCGAAACGTCAGAACAAGGCGTTAATAACAACAAGAGCGGCAATGACACAACCACAAAAAGGCCTCTGCGCTGAGCCAAATTTACATGCACAGTATTTATTACTGAACGTCATTGATGACGATAGCCAAGCCGTACGCGCCAAACTATCTCGCGTGCTGGATATATTCGAGCATTTTGAGAATGAGCACTATGAAGCCATGGTAACCGGCGTTGTCGCTATTGGCACCGGTTACTGGGCTGAGGTATACCCCGGTTTGATACCTGTTGAGCTTGCCCCTTTTCCTGATATGCAGTGTGATGATAGAAGTGCCCCCACCATGCCTTGCGATCTCTTCATTCAAATTCGCGCTGATAGGCTGGATATTTGCCATGCGGTTGGCATTGAAGTGATGGATTTGTTGCGTATTCATGTAGAACTGGTAGAGCAAATAAGAGGGTTTAGGTACTTAGATGGCCGTGACCTCAATGGTTTTCTCTATGGCGCAGATAATCCACGTGGCATGAAGCGGAGACAAGTCGGCATTATTGGCGAAGATGACCCTGATTTTAGCGGTGGCAGCTATGTTCACATACAACGCTATCGCCACGATTTAAGGCGCTGGAATAGTCTTTCAAGCCGTCAGCAAGAACAAGTGATGGGCACCACGCAAGAACACAATTTGGAAAGTAGCGAACAGTCTGAATCTTCGCATTGTGTTAGGGCAAGCACTGTTGCGCCCGATGGCGACGAACCAAGGCTAATTAAGCAAGGCATGCCATACGGTGATATGGCCTCCCAAGGTTTATTCTTTGTAAGCTGTAGTGCCAGTGCGCGGCCATTTAAACAGATGCTCCACAGCCAAATATACGGCAACGGTGAAGGCGATTATGACAGATGGCTGGACTTTACCAGTGCTGAAACAGGTGCTGCGTTTTTCGCGCCATCCATTAATTTTATTCGCCAGCAGGCTAAGTTATCTGAGTCCTAAATTTAACCGTCGCTTATGGCCATTGGGATTAGTAGACTAGCGCACCATCCCAATCCTCCTTAAAATCGACGCTTCTGTAAATTCGACAAACATCTATGTGATGATGCGCTAGCGAATCGTTTGGGCTCATAGCGACAGCGGTCTCAAAAAAAGAAATGGCCTCGTCCCATTGCTGATTTATACGGCATGCGATACCTGCGGCAATCTTGGTCTGAACCGCTAACTTCTTTTCCTGCTCACTCTCTGAAAGGTGGCTTAACACCTCGTATATTTCAATTGGCGCTTTTCGTCCTTTCACTCTTACCCAGTCAAGCAAGCGGGTTTTAATTGGGAAGCCAGACCCTATGGTCTGAAGAACTTGGGCACTGACGATAATATCCGCCTCGTATTTGGGTGTTAAAGCTTCTAAGCGAGAAGCAATGTTTACACTATCGCCAATGACGGTGGTATCCATCCTATCTTCTGAACCCACCGTACCCATAATAACAGGGCCAAAGTGGATACCTATTCCCATATTAATTGGTTCGTAGTTACTGTTCTTTCTATGGCCGTTATATATTGTCAGCGCTTTGCGTAAGTCGAGCGCAGCATTAACCGCATCCATAGCTTTTTGTTGTGAAGATCCTTCGCGATGATCGAACAGCGCCATAATGGCGTCGCCCATGAACTTATCAATAAAACCGTGGTTTTGATGAATAGGATCGTTCATTCTGGTGAAATAAGAATTAAGAAAGTTCATCAACTCTTGTGGCGTAATACGTTCAGAAAAACCGGTAAAGCCTCTGATATCGCAAAACATAATCGCAACGTCGTTTTCAGCCGCATAGCCAAGACCCAGCGCGTCTACGTCAGAATTCGACATGTGCTCCACAAACTGCTTTGGAATGAACTTTTGAAAGGTTTGTGTAAGCCTTTGGGCCTCATCGGCAGCTGTGTGAAAGTGCGTTTCATCGTCGTTTTTTGCGACAGTGGTGGAGACATGACGCCGACGTTTAAATTGGCTAGCTCTGTATGCAAACCGACGGCTGCGCCTTACGTGCAAAGTTGTGATAGCGACACTGTAGAGAAAAAGCGCGCAAATAGCGCCAAACTGCCAATCCATTGATAACACCACACCTATAAACTGCTTTTAAATGAAGGCTAATAATCTAGCCCGCGAGGAATTCAAGCGTTACGTATGAGAGAAGCAATGAAGAAGAGGCACTAACACGCCACGGTGGGCGTATTAGTGCAAAAATTACCAGAAAGGAATTAACTTAAAGCGTTGAGAACACTTTATCTGCTGCAGCAAGGGTTTGCTCAATGACTGCAGCGTCATGCGCTTTAGAAACAAAGCCCGCTTCATAAGATGCAGGTGCTAAGTAAACGCCTTGCTCTAGCATACCGTGATAGAACTTGTTGAATTGCTCGGTATTACAGTTAATCGCTTGCTTGTAGTTCGTGACTTTCTCTACGTCAGTAAAGAATATCCCAAACATACTGCCGGCAATATTAGTAGTTAGACTAATATTGTGTTTGTCAGCAAGGGCTTGAAAACCATCCACTAGCGTCTGCGTATTTTCGAAAATTGAATCGTAAAGTCCAGGCTGCTTTATTTGCGTTAAAGCAGCAAGACCTGCAGCCATTGCTACCGGGTTACCAGAAAGCGTACCCGCTTGGTAAATTGGCCCTGTCGGTGCTATGTGAGTAATAATGTCACGACGGCCACCAAAACAGCCCACTGGCATGCCGCCGCCAATGACTTTACCCAAGCAAGTCAGGTCTGGTTTGATGTTGTAACGCTCTTGCGCCCCGCCGCGAGATACGCGGAAGCCTGTCATTACTTCATCAAAAATCAATACGCTGCCATATTGGTCACAAATAGCGCGAAGCCCTTCAAGGAAGCCTTCCACAGGAGGGATGCAGTTCATGTTACCTGCGACAGGTTCAACGATAATGCACGCAATATCATCGCCGTGGGCTTCGAAGATTTCTTTTACGCTGTCTAGGTTGTTGTATTCAACGGTAAGCGTATGCTCAGCAACATTTGCTGGAACACCTGGTGAACTTGGTACACCTAAGGTTAGCGCCCCTGAGCCCGCTTTCACTAGCAGTGAGTCCGCATGCCCGTGATAGCAGCCTTCAAACTTAACAATTTTGTTTCTGCTGGTGTAGCCGCGAGCTAGGCGAATAGCAGACATGGTGGCTTCTGTACCCGAGTTCACCATGCGTACCATTTCCATAGATGGAACCAGTTCGCTAACCAACTCAGCCATGATCACTTCAGCTTCAGTAGGTGCACCGAAAGATAGGCCGTTATATGACGCCTCAATAACCGCTTCGCGAATTTGGGCGTTATTGTGACCTAGAACCATAGGGCCCCAAGACTGAATATAGTCAATATATTGTTTGCCATCCGCATCCCACATGTAAGCGCCATCAGCTTTCGTGATGAAGCGAGGTGTACCGCCTACCGCTTTAAAAGCGCGAACGGGTGAATTTACGCCACCAGGAATGGTTTTTTGGGCGCGGGTAAATAGGGCTTCAGATTTTTGCATGTAATTACTTACTCTTATTGCTGTACCAAACAACGTCACGCTCGTACTTAGTGAGAAGGTTTTCTACACCCAGAGTAAGCGCAAACAATGCCATTCTGACAAGTACACCGTTGTCGGTTTGTCTAAAGATGGCGAGGTTTGGATTAAGGTTTAGATCGTTATCTAATTCGTTGGCTTCCATACGTGAATCTCGTGGAAGTGGATGCATGATAACGGTCTTCGACTGAAAGTGTTTCGTGTAAATCGACTGATTAAGGCGGAACTTACCTCGGTATTTGTTGGCTTCTTCTTGAGAAGGAAAGCGCTCTTCCTGAATGCGTGTTTGATAGCATATGTCCGCATCCATATTCCCTTCAAGGGTATCGGTAATCGTAAGCTGGTGCCCCGCATTTTCGATGGCGTCTATGATGGGCTGAGGCATGGCCAGCTCTTTTGGCGAAATGAGCGTAAAGCGAATGTTTTTAAACAAACATAACAAGCGAGATAAAGAGTGTACTGTTCGGCCGTAACGCAAATCACCAATCATGGCGATGTGTAAGCCGTCAATGCCGTGACCATTGTATTCCAGTTCACGTTTAATCGTGAACAAGTCCAACAGTGCTTGGGTTGGGTGTTCGTTTGCACCATCACCACCGTTGATAACAGGTACACGACTACCTTCGGCAAATTCTGCCACTGAACCCGCCGCAGGATGTCGCATTGCAATGATGTCGGAATAGCCGCTCAGCACACGGGCTGTGTCGTACAATGACTCACCTTTAGCCAGCGCAGAGCTCGACATGCCGGTGGTTTCTCTAACTTCACCACCTAAAAGGTTGAATGCGGTACCAAAGCTAACTCGCGTACGGGTACTTGGCTCAAAGAAAAGGTTACCGAGAATGGCGCCATCTAGCACGGTTGTGCGCTTTTGTCGTTTGGCATAGGGTTGCATGGAATTGGCAACTGAGAACACTTTCTCAATGGCCTCGCGATCGAATTGATTAACCGAAAGAATGTGGTTACCGGTAAAGTCAGACATGCGCTTCTCAATCATCAACGAAAACGGCGCTAGTTTATAATACCGCTGAGGCTAAGTCATTAGCGCAACGTTAATCTTGCCTTACGTTTTTCTCAGTTTGGCGTTTTATTGAAAAGGGCTTTCCACAAATCAAAACACAAGTGTGCATGTGCGCATATGTCGACTAATTGTGTTGCTGAGTATAGTGGGTAAAGAGTAAAAGGATCTTTTCAGCCGCGCTATTTACGTGGGCTGTGATCGCTTCGTCTTGAAGCGGAGACTGTATGCCGCACAGCATCATGGTGTGATATTCCCCCTTAAGCAGGGCGCAATAGTCAACTGCCAGCTGTTGGGCGATATCACGGCTTAAGCTACCTTCTCCGAACTTCTCTATAACATCACTCAATGTAGATAGGGAAGCTTCGGGGCCAGCCTGATAAAAAAGTGTTGCCACATGAGGGCTATTTACCGCTTCAGCGATAATTACTCGAAAGATAGCAATGGCTTCTGGGTCTTGTAATAGTCGCACAAACTGACAGCCAACTTTTCGTAAACATTCTAATAGTGAGAGTGAGCCTGAAGTGGCGTCGATAAGTTGCTGGGTGTCGAGTTGGTATGATCTGCATTTCGATGAGATTGCCGCTTGAAAGAGAGCATCTTTTCCTTCGAAATGAGAATAGACCGTTTGTTTAGACACACCAGAGGCCTTAGCCACAGTGTCCATAGATGTGTTGGCAAAGCCCTCTTTTAAGAACAGGCAAGACGCTGCATGCAATATAAGATGGTATTTCTCTTCGCTCTTAGGTCGGCCTTGCTTTCGAGTGGTAGCCACGTTCGTTCTCACTTTATTGACGAATATTTAAATATCAAACTGAACGGTCTAGTATTTATATACTAGCATAGCACAATAAGTATGCAAATGTAGCCCAGAGCAAACGCTAAACTGGTTAAAGGAAATGTTATGACTGCTGGAACGACGCCTTCTAAAAGTGGCAAACTCTCACTTATTATCGCTATTGTCGGTTTTACTGCAGCGTTGGTCATTCTTTTGATGACAGCAGGTCTTGGCAATGCGACACAAACGCCAGAGGCAAGAGTTCCCGTTGCAGTGTCCACTGGAACAGTCAAAATTCAATCGGGCTTTGAAACTCCAATCAACGTTTTTGGGCTTGTCGAATCCCCACGGGCCACTTCGCTTTCATTCGATATGGCAGGGCAAGTCAATACATTACTTGTTGAAGAGGGCGATGTAGTAAGTAAAGGGGATGTTCTAGCTCGTCAAGATATTCAGCGTCTCAATGCCAGAAAACGTGAGCTTCAAGCCTCACTTGAGCGTGCAAACGCCGACCTTGAACTTGCTAGAGTAAACAGCGAAAGAACCACGTCGTTGGTTGAGAAAAAGCTAGAATCAGCGCAGCGACTAGACGAAACCAAGGCAAGTCTCAATGTCGCTAAGGCCCAAGTTAGTGAAATGCAGGCCGCCATTGAATCACTGAATGTAGAAATAGAAAAAACGACCCTTATTTCTCCCTTCGATGGCGTAGTCAATCGACGCTTTATTGATGAAGGCAGTGTGGTTAGTGCAGGAACTCCTGTGTTTGGTGTTACAAGTATCGAAAAATATCAGGCGCGCTTCGCGGTTCCTGCAGATGTTGTTGAGCAGTTTGGCGTTAATGAGTCAGTACTGGTAAAGGTTGGCGATATAGAAGTGACGGGTACGGTCACGCAGCGCTTGCCTGTTCGCAACGTGCAAACGCGAACCATTGATATTTTAGTGACATTAAATAGTAACGAGAGCGTGCGCCCCGGTGACATGGCCATTTTGTCTGGCTTTCGTTCTCACTCTGAGACAGGAAGTTGGCTGCCGGTTAACGCGTTAAGCAACGGCTTGCGCGGTTTGTGGCGCGTATTTGTTTTATCAAACGAGCAAAACGCCACTCTCGAGGCCCGTGTAGTGGAAGTTGTATATACCGACGGAAACAACGCGTTTGTGCGCGGAGCGCTTAAAGATGGAGAGGTGTACGTAAGCGAAGGTACACACAAACTCGCACCTGGCCAAGTGGTATCAATCCCTAGTCAACATCAAGCTGGGGCACGCTAATGAAGTCCTTTAACTTCGGCTCAGATAAATCTTATCCGTGGTATACCTTATTTTACCGACGAGGGCATTTACTCATACTGAGTCTTCTGGTGCTAGTCACTGCAGGGTTGTCAGCATTAGGCTCTCTGCCGCGTATTGAAGACCCGCGAATAGATACGCGAAACGCATTAATCATCACTCAATACCCAGGCGCATCGGCGGAACGGGTAGAGGCCTTGGTTAGTGATGTGCTTGAAGACAGGCTTAGAGAAATATTTGAAATAAAGGAAGTGAAGTCCACGTCGCGTGCTGGTATCTCCATTATCCTAATAGAAACGCAAGACTGGATAAATAATTCCACTAACGAACAGCTATTTAGCGAAATTCGCGACGCCATTGGCGCTGCCGCTGAGTCATTCCCTGAAGGTGCGATGGCGCCAGTTTTCGATGAAAAGCGCGGCGCGACCGCGTTCACTTTATTGTTATCTGTGCGTGCGGACCACTTTGAAAATACCCCTATTACACTCACCGCGCGTTTAGCCCAAGAACTTTCAGACAGGCTGCGAAACGTTAACGGCACTGAGCTTGTGCGTGTATACGGCGCACCGCAGGAAGAAATTAGCGTCAACATCGACCCTATTAAGCTTGCCGCAACGGGTCTTACCTTACAGCAAGTAAGCAATTTAATAAGCCGCGCCGACCCCAAATTGCCAGCAGGCATGCTTAACTCTCAGCAAAGCAATTTGCGCTTTACAGTGGGAGAGGGCTTAAATGGCGTGCACATGATTGCTTCAATACCCTTGGTGAACCAGCAAGGCCGCTACTTACGGGTAGAAGACGTCGCTACAGTGGAGCGCAGTTTCACTACCCCTCGCAACGAAGTGGCATTTCTAAATGGTGAAGAGTCTATCTTTGTGGCAGCGCGTATGCAGCCCTCGCTGCGTTCTGATGTATGGACAGAAAACGCATTAGCAGTAGTGGAACAGTTCAATAAAGACTTCAGCGGAACCTTAACCGCGACCGTTGCATTTGAGCAAAACGAATATACCGCTACTCGCCTTGCTGACTTATCGATGAACCTGCTTATGGGGTGCGCCGTGGTCATGATGGTTATTCTACTTTTCATGGGGTTTCGTGCTGCGTGGATTGTGGGCCTGGCACTTCCCTTATGCGCCGCTTTTGCCTTGTTCTCTTTAAGTTTTTACGACGAGCAAATTCACCAAATGTCTATCTTTGGCATGATCATCGCCATTGGTTTACTTATCGATAATGCCATTGTTATTACCGATGAAATTCGCATTAATTTACAAGATCCTAATTTAACGCGAGTAGGTGCTATGGCCAAAAGCGTTTCACATCTATTTGTACCGCTTTTGGCTTCAACGCTTACGACCATTTTAGGCTTTATGCCCATCTTTCTTTTAGATGGAAACATTGGTGACTTTGTTGGCCCGATTGCCATTAGCGTGGTGATGGCGCTTATTGGCTCGCTGTTTATTTCTCTTACTATCATTGCAGCCCTCGCTGCCCGATTTTTGCCAAAGCACGACAATAGTTCGCAACATGAAATAGCATCGAAGGCGTGGTGGAAAGTGGGATTACAAGCGCCAGAGCTCAGCCTCGCTTTTAAAAAGCAATTGGGAAGATGGGTTAAACAGCCAATTTTGGTGTTACCGGTTATTGCCATCCTTTGTTTATCGGGTTTTGTATTGTCGGGCACCTTGGCGAATGTGTTTTTCCCAAGTGCAGATAGAGACCAGTTCGAAGTGTACCTGTGGACCAAAGAAGGGAGCAGTATCGACAACACAACGAGCTATGTTAAAAAAAATAGATAGTGCTATTCGCAGTGAGCAAGGCGTGAAACAAGTCAGTTGGTTAGTCGGGGGCTCTGCGCCGTCGGTGTACTACAACCAGATGATGACGCGTGACAACATGCCTTATTTCGCAAATGCTGTGGTGTCGACAGATACAGTGGATGACGCCGTTGCGCTAGTGGGCAAACTACAACAAGAGCTTGATAGCGCGTATCCAGAAGTACAAATTGTAGTGCGAGCCTTCGGGCAGGGTCCGCCTATTGCGGCGCCTGTTGAGGTAGAGATTTTCGGCCCTGATCTGAATGTGTTGAACGACCTAGGCGACAAAGTACGCATGTTAATGTCTGAAGTCGACGGCATTTCACAGTCTATAACCAGCGTTTCAATGGGAGAGCCCGAGCTTAAAATTAACGCGGACAGCGATAACCTGTCTTACTTGGGGCTTACGCTTTCCGAGCTTGCCAATCAAATGCAGATAAACTTTTCAGGTATTACTGGTGGTTCTGTTTTGGAAAGCACAGAAGAAATTCCTGTACGCGTAAGGCTAGACGAGGCGTATAGACAAAATGTAACGGGCGTAGACGCCATGCCAATTCCGGTTGCAGGAGACAATGCTATTTCTTGGTCGCCACTTGCTGCTGTAACAAACTTAACGCTTCAGCCTGCAACCAGCAGTATTACGCGCCTTGATGGCGAAAGGTTAAATCGTATTCAGGCGTTTTTGCTTCCTGGTGTCCCGGCCATTGATGCAAGTAACCATTTGCGAGATCTGCTCGAAAGTCGATTAATTCTTCCCGAAGGATATCGTATTCATTTAGCAGGAGACGCTGATGAACAGCAGCAAGCATTAGGTAAATTAGCGACCTATGCGCCGGTGCTGTTGGTTCTTATGGTAACAACGCTCATTCTGACTTTTACCAGCTTGCGCATGGCGGGTGTAATCGGATTAGTGGCAATACTTTCTGTAGGGCTGGGTATGTTCAGTCTTTGGATATCTGGATTGCCGGTTGGGTTTAATCCGCTGCTAGGTTGTGCTGGCCTTATTGGCGTAGCAATCAACGGATCGATAGTGGTCATTGCCGCTATCAACGCTAACCCCAAAGCAAAGCAGGGAGACACGAAAGCCATTGTTGAAGAAACCATGAGCTGTAGCCGCCATATTTTATCGACTACTTTCACAACGGTAGGTGGATTGATTCCTTTGCTATTGTTCAGTGAAGGTAGCTTTTGGCCGCCGTTGGCCGTGGTGCTGGCTGGTGGAGTAGGGTTCTCGGTAATCTTGTCGTTAGTCTTTACGCCAACTATAGTGGCGGCTTTTCAACGATACCGTTATAGAAATCACACATTGGCATAACTTTACGGTTAAACTATCCCTTTTTAACCCACGTATAAATTTGGCTTACTTAGCGTATGCGAAAATCAAACCCTCTTTTGCGTTGGTGGCAAACCGACTGCGTGAAGTGTAAACGCATGAGACTTTATATCGTTTGGGCCGTAATCATGTTGGTGGTGTATTTTTATGTCTGGTACTAGTGTCGAACCAATCTATATCCGAGCTGCCTCGAAAAGTAACGGTATTACTAGCCTGGTGCTGGGCTGTATCGGTTTGTGTGTTGCGGCACTGTGGTTAGCCTTTCTTCCCGATTGGCTGTTCTTAGCGGGGATTTTCATCACCAGTGCCGCGTTAGTGTGCTTGCTCGTAGGGTACTTCAAAATTCGTGAGCCCGACTATAGTTTGGAAATAGCCAAAGACTATATTACTTATCGCCACCGTCTGGGCAGTTGGCGTATTCACTGGGACAACCTGCTGCGCGCAGATTGCCCCCGTGTTCGTCATGGGCTGGAGCATATTCCCCTTGAAACCATCGGTTTCAAAATCAAAAGTTACACGGATTTTCTCAATACGATTTCACCACGGCTTGCAACGCACTTGTTAATGGAGCAGCGGCCATTGCTAATGCAGAACACCGATGAGAATTGCGCCTCTGGAAGCTGTTATGAGCAATCTATGTTTGACGATAAGCAGTACGTTATGGAAGACGGGACCATTATTAAAGGCATTAAAGCTATGCTGGCACATCGTATGGTAGAGCTAAGAAAGCGCCTTGGGTATGATATTTTTATCGCGAGCTCAGAGCTAGATAGGGATGCCAGCGAGTTTGCAGGACTTATTGCTCAGTGCCAGAAAGCTAGGCAGTCTTCTGAAGCCAGCTAAGCTCATCGTAGCAATTAGACTTTATTCGCCTAGCTGTGGCTGTCCTTCAATTTACTCTCGTTAAGCACTTTCTTGGCTTCGGCAATAAGGGCTGGTAAGTTTTCCTCGACTAGCTTGTGCTGACCAAGTTTAAGTGAGCTCTCTGTTTCGTTGGCTAAATGCTGCATGCGCGGCAGACCTGTATAGCAACACGCACCGTGTAGTTTGTGAACTTCGGTCTTAAGCCCATTGTAATCTTGATCGTCCCAAAGCGCCGAAAGTGTCTCGATAGTTTCGGGCAGTAACGCAATAAAACTGTCTAACATTTCTTTTGCTGTATCTTGATTTTGATTCGCTCGTTTAAGTGCTAGCTGCCAGTCGATAGAGGGAAAGACGATTTCACCGGGCTCAACATTGTGGCACCACGAATTGATAAGCGTAATAAGTAGCTCAACCTCAATAGGCTTAGGTAAGTAATCGTCCATGCCAGAGGCAAGCAGTCTTTCTTGTTCTTCTTTAAATGCGTGGGCTGTCACTGCCACTATTGGGGTACCCATATTCAACGGTGATTTACGAATTTCTCGGGTGGCCTGCAGTCCGTCCATGCCTGGCATCTGCACGTCCATGAGAATTAAGTCAAACTCTTGAGTCTGGCATTGATTGACGGCGTCTTGTCCACTAATCGTTGTGGTTAGCTCGACAGGAGAATGATCGAGCCACGTATGCAGCAGTTTAAGATTCATTTCCATGTCATCAACGGCAAGAATTTTAGCTTTTGGTAGCGTGCCTATTTTCTCTTGCATCGCATTTTTAGCTGGCGTTGTATGGTGGTGCACCAGGCTATCTAACTTGGTAAGCGTCATCGGCATACGCGCTTGTGAATGGAAATGTTGCGACAGGCTTGGATATTGCGCAAAAGGTTCAGGGCCGGAATACCAAAGTATGCGCTTTTGCGCAGGGAATTGTACAAAACGACTTAAATAGGTATCCCGCATTCCCATCTTACTTACCGGCACAGTTGCCATGAAAAAGTCGTACTGGCCTTTAAGTGACATCAAATAATCTAGTGATTCAACAGAGGTAACCTGCGCACCCAAAATCGATAACATGCTTGCACTTGAGCGACGTGTTGCAGGTACCGGGTCGAAAATAACCACGTTCTTACCTTTCCAGTCTTCACTACTAGTTAACGCATATTTCTGGCTTAACTGGTTCATACGTAGTGATACGTTAAACGTAGAGCCTTGTCCTAATACACTTTTTAGCGTTAGATCACCGTTCATTAAGCGAACCAGCTCTCGACTGATCACGAGACCTAATCCAGTGCCCTGGTAATTACGGTTAAGGGCGTCGTCTACTTGCGAGAAGGCGTTAAATAGCTTTTTTCTGTCTTGTCGGCTTATTCCGATACCTGTGTCTTCAACGGTAATATTGACTTCGTGAATACCATGAGGAAGCGAGCGTCCGCTCACCGAAAACGTAATGGTGCCGCTGGACGTGAATTTAAGTGCATTACTTAACAAGTTATTGAGCACTTGCTTAATACGAAACACATCGCCAATGAGCTTTTCAGGGAGCGGGTGCAAGTCAAATACAAATTCGATGCGCTTACTGTGGGAAGATTTAGCCATGATAGTGACCATTTCTTCGAGCAGCTTATTGGGCGAGAAAGGCTGATTATTAATTTGCAGTTTACCTGCCTCAATCTTAGAAAAATCGAGGATATCGTTAACGATTGTTAGCAGGTTATCCGCAGCCGTGTTTACAATTCTGACTTGCTCTTGCTGGTCAGTTGGTAGCGACGCATTGTTCAACTCTTTGCTGAACCCCAAGATGGCATTAAGAGGTGTGCGAATTTCATGGCTCATGTTGGCCAGAAATTGAGATTTAACGTTACTGGCTTTTATCGCATCTTTGCGCGCGATATCTAGACGAGCATTCTGCTCTTCAATGAGCTCCATATTGTTGCGCAAATCATTTGTTGCTTGCTCAACTTCGCTTTCCAGCTGGCCTCTGCTTTTCTCCATTAATGCAAAGGAAAAGAGCCCTGCTTCTAAAAAAACACCCACCTGAAAACAATACGTGGTGAAGTCATTGGAAGGTAAAATACCTATAAGGCTTAACATGCCAATAATCGCACCGGTGGCGAGCATACTCCAAGCAAAAATGAAGTAGCGTGCAGGCTTAAACTTATTGAAAAATGCTTCGAACCCGGCGTAGATATAACTCAATATCGCCACAAGACCTACGCCGTATACTAGGTTGTTTTTCCAAATAGAAGGAAGCAGATCGACGAAGCACACCAGCCCTGTTAACGCTTGGCAAACCAACAATAAGTTAATGACAGGATGTGCCGTGGGAGAGTGCTTTTCCGTTTCCAAAAACGTCTTGGTAAAAAAGCCTGAGCTTATACCAATAATTACGAATATCAGCTCGGAATGCCCAACCAGCCAAGAGGGGATCCCCTGACTAAACAGCAAGTGCGTATGGCCGCCCCACACAAACTGCCACAAAATAACCGCAGCGATATAGCCAACATAGGCAATCAGACTTTTTTCCCGCACGCCAAAAAATAGAGCAAGGTTATAAATAGCGAGAATAAGCAATCCGCCGTAGAAAAAGCCCCAGAGCAAGCTGTCCATTTGGAAGTAGCTGCTATGTAGCGGTTCGGCTTGAATTCGAAGTGGTGCAATTAGGCTAGATGAGCGACTTTCAATGCGTATGTAAAGGTCGACAGGATCGCTATCAGGCAGCTCAACACGAAAGGTTGGAACACGAAAACGCTGTTCTTTTTGAGCTTTCCCCTGATGGCTTTGCTTTATTACCTTGCCGTTTTGCACCAAATAAAAATCAACACTGTCGAGTTGGCTGAAATTTATTGAGAACACCCAGTGTTTATCGTTTGAAACATTGGCAACAGAAGTGAGTAGCCACATGCCATTATTACGAAACCCAAAGTTAGGGTTGTCATGGGGATGCATAAGGAAGTCATTGCGTCTTCGTGATACATCGCTGATAGTAAGCTGATAATCGGTTTCAAATAAAAAATACAGAGAGTCTGATAAATCTAGCGTACTTTCTTCATCGAAGAGCTGCTCGATATGCTGCGCGCTGGCATTCGAAGGCAGGTAACTGCCTACAACAAGAAATAAAAAAAAGAATACGCGAAAGATAGCCATGATTATCTGTACTTACGTTACCGTTTGATTAGGGGCTTTATTATTTTTTAGTTTTACTCGTAAGAGTGAAAATTGAACGGCAAATTTCACCCAATGCTATTTAACCACTCTCTTTGAAGAATAACAAAACAAACCCTCACCCCATACAATGAGTAAGACCCAAAAGTCGCGACAATTGGTTTCAAGGATTGCACACAAATGCGGTTTACCCCACAATAGCCTTTAACGCTCGCGAGCTTTCACTAAGTGGTGCGCTAAATTGACCACAATAGACAGCCTAACTAGCACGAGCGCATTGGTATTAATAACAAAACGAAAAAACTATCATGAGTGACGAGATCATCATTAATCGCGATGGGGTAGAGCAACTTCCTCTTCGACGTTTCACCGAAGACGCTTATCTAAACTATTCCATGTACGTCATCATGGACCGTGCACTTCCACATATTTCGGATGGCTTAAAGCCTGTTCAGCGACGCATCATTTATGCGATGTCAGACCTAGGGTTAAATGCAAACGCCAAATATAAAAAATCGGCGAGAACCGTAGGTGATGTGCTGGGTAAGTTTCACCCTCACGGCGATTCTGCCTGTTATGAGGCGATGGTGCTCATGGCTCAGCCTTTCTCTTATCGCTACCCTTTAGTAGATGGTCAAGGTAACTGGGGTGCGCCGGATGATCCGAAATCGTTTGCTGCCATGCGTTATACGGAAGCTAAGCTCTCGCGCTTCTCTGAGGTGCTGCTGAATGAACTTGGACAAGGTACGGTAGATTGGGTACCTAATTTTGACGGTACGCTAAACGAGCCTAGCGTGCTTCCAGCTCGCTTGCCACATATCCTATTAAATGGCGTGACAGGGATTGCCGTTGGCATGGCGACGGATATTCCTCCTCACAACGTGAGAGAGTTGGCCAACGCGTGTGCCATGTTGTTAGACAACAGCAAAGCCGAGCTTAGCGATGTGCTAGAACACGTTAATGGACCTGACTATCCTACCGAAGCTGAAATTATTACGCCAAAGTCTGATATTCAAAAGCTGTACGAGACTGGGCGTGGTTCTATAAAAATGCGCGGGGTGTACATGGAAGAAAACGGTGATGTTGTTATTACCGCTCTACCTCACCAAGCGTCTGGTGCCAAGATACTAGAGCAAATTGCCGCGCAAATGCAGGCGAAAAAGTTACCTATGGTAAGCGATCTTCGAGACGAATCGGATCATGAAAATCCAACCCGTTTGGTGATTACGCCTCGCTCAAATCGCATTGATGTAACTCAGCTGATGCAGCATTTATTTGCAACTACCGACCTAGAGAAAAACTACCGGGTCAACTTGAACATGATTGGCCTAGACGGTCGCCCTCGGGTGAAAGACTTACGTACGATTTTGTCTGAATGGTTGCAGTACCGAAAAGATACTGTTACGCGCCGCTTGCAATACCGTTTAGATAAAGTGTTAGCGCGTTTACATATTTTAGAAGGTTTATTAATTGCGTTTTTGAATATCGATGAAGTTATCGAAATTATTCGCACGTACGACAAACCAAAACCAGAATTAATGGCGCGATTCGGTTTAAGTGACACACAAGCGGAAGCTATTCTGGAATTGAAGCTTCGTCACTTAGCCAAGTTAGAAGAAATGAAGATTAAAGGCGAGCAAGATGAACTTGCAGAAGAGCGCGACAAGCTCCAGCAGCTTCTAGGCTCAGATCGCCGCCTTAAAACCCTAATTAAGAAAGAAATCCTTGCAGACGCTGAAAAGTACGGTGACGACAGACGCTCACCTATTGTTGAGCGTGGTGAAGCTAAAGCGCTGTCTGAAAAAGAGCTGGTACCTGCTGAGTCTGTAACTGTTGTGCTGTCAGAAAAAGGCTGGGCACGCTGTGCAAAAGGTCATGATATCGATGCGGAAGGTTTAAGCTACAAAGCTGGTGATGCCTATTTATCCAGCGCTGAAGGCAAGAGCAATCAGCCTGCCGTGTTTATGGACAGTTCAGGTCGTACTTTCTCCTGTGACGCTCACGGGTTGCCGTCTGCACGAAGTCAGGGGGAACCGCTAACCGGGCGCTTCAGCATAGTGGGTGGCGAGTCATTCCAACACGTCATTATGGCGCAAGACGAAAGCAAATTCTTAGTAGGTTCTGATGCAGGCTACGGCTTCGTCGGCACATTTAAAGATATGGTGAGTAAGAACAAGGCAGGTAAAGCCTACTTATCATTGCCTACTGCGGCGAAAGTGATGAAACCAACACCGGTTACAAATCCAGACTCCGACTGGTGCCTAAGTATTTCTAATGAAGGTCGCATGCTCATGTTCCCACTACGCGACTTACCAAGTTTAGGTAAAGGGAAGGGGAACAAGCTTATCAATATTCCTTCTGCAAAATCGCAATCTCGAGAAGAGTACGTGAAGGTGCTTGCTGTTGTACCTGATGGTGCCGCAATTAAAGTGGGAGCCGGTAAGCGCAACATGACACTGACGGCTGACGACCTTACCCACTATCAGGGAGAAAGAGGCCGAAGAGGGAATAAATTACCGCGAGGACTACAACGGGTTGATACGGTTGAAGTTGTCTTACCCAGCAAGGACGAAACATCTGAAGATTTGTCATAAAGTTTAAGTTGTTCTTATGCTTAGGTGAACTACACTCAAAAAGGGATTAGATTAGGAATTTACATGCTAGGCATAGTTTTTACATCGTTAATCGATATGCTCGAGGAGAAAGTTTCTCCTGAGTTTGCTGACGATGTCATCATGGAAGCTGGGTTAGAAAACGACGGCGCTTATACCGCAGTGGGCTATTACCCGTTTGAACAAATGCAACGCCTGTTAGGTGTGCTGGTGGAGAAAACGGGTAAGTCAGCTAACGAGCTACTCTACGATTTTGGCTATTACTTATTTGGTAAATTAGGTGCAGTACATGGCGACGTGCTAGCCAATACAGAAGGCATGTTGGATATGCTGGAGCACTTGGACGGCGACATTCATGTTCAGGTTAAGAAGCTCTACCCAGACGCCGACCTACCCCGATTTACGGTGATATCCAGAACCGATAACACCATGCGCTTACAGTATTATTCTGAAAGAGAATTATATCCTTTAGCAGAAGGCTTGATGGACGCAGCCGCAGCTCATTACAACTGCACCCTGGAAAGGGAAACCCATCAACTAGATACGCCTCATACCTACGAATTTAGTATATCTCTCGTTTAACGGAGGCATGTTATGTCAGATGGAACAACGCATAGCACGCCTTCTGGTAGCGACCGTGCTGCGTTACTTGAAAGGCGTTTAAAGCGAGAGCGAAATGCGAGAGAGCAAGCCGAAGCTTTGCTGAGAGAAAAGACGCAAAGTTTGTATGCTACGCTTCAAAAAAGCCAAAGTGCACAGAAAGATTTGGAACTTGCACTATGGGCGTCGCAGGAGTCTTTTTGGAATTGGGAGGCAGAGAATGACATTATGGAATTTCGCTCATTCTCACTACATTCTGAAAGTGTATCTACCTGGTCAGGCACCTTAATTGAGCTTCTAGAGCGGGTACATGAGGACGATTTAGACGGTCTGCAGTTTCACTGGAGCATGGCGCTACACGGCAATCGTGACCGTATAGAGTTTTCTTTTCGCTTAAAGCTCGACAGCGATTTTCAGTGGGTAAGGCTGCGCGGGCGCGTGCTAAAGCGTGGAAAAGCGGGTGAAGCGCTTCAAATTGTTGGTACTACAAAAGACATTACTCAACAGCGAAAAGCTGAACAATCGTTTCACTTAATGGCCTCTGCTTTTGCTAGCTCACGTGAGCCCATGTTAGTACTCTCACCTGATCTTGTTATCACAGAATGTAACGATGCATATATTCAGCTGATTGCTGCGCCTTTCAAAGAGCAATGCATTGGTTTGGATTTCAACCAAATATTCATTGCTGAGAAAGTCGATAAAGTGCAGTTGGCGCTTGATAAACAAATTCGCTTCGAGTCGAAAGTGAAGACGCAAAACGGCGAAATTAAGGTTGTCGATATCTCGGTGGCTCTGTTTGAGACCTACCAGCAAACGTCATCTTATTTGATTGCCACAATGCGCGACATCAGCGATAGAAAACGCAACGAAGCCAAACTACGTCAACTGGCATTGCACGATGAGTTAACCGGCCTTTCCAATCGCAATTCGCTGCGTGAGTCCATCTCCGGGTTAGTACAAAAAGAACAGCACTTTATTTTGGTCTTTATTGATCTGGACGGGTTCAAAGCAATTAACGATAACGCAGGGCATGAAAGAGGGGATATTGAGCTTCAGCGCGTAGGAGCGCTCCTTACTGCCATATTCGGCCCGATAGGGGAAGTCGGCAGGTGGGGTGGTGATGAGTTTATTGCCGTATTGCCTAATCAGAATGTTGAGGAAATTGCTGAACGCTCTGAGCGGCTTATCAGCCAGATAGAAGAAGACGCCATAACCGTAAAAACGTCGGAGCTTAGGCTGTCTGCCAGTATTGGCATTGCTGAATTTCCAGAACATAGTGATAACCTAGAAAGCCTGGTGCAGTGTGCCGACGCCGCAATGTACCGTGCGAAAGAGCTGGGTAAAGGGCAGGCGTTTATTTACGAGTCAGGTCTCTATGAGAGCATGACCCAGCAGGTCAGTATGGTGAATGACTTGCGCAGAACGGTAGAGAACCACCTTCTCGATTTCTATATTCAGGGTAAATATGATCTAAACGGCGAGTTAAAGGGCGGTGAAGTACTGTGTCGCTGGATTTCAGGCTTGCACGGTGTTGTATCGCCGGCAGTGTTTATTCCCATAGCAGAAGAGCACAAGCTGGACAGCGCTATTGGTCTTCAAGCACTGGAAGCGGCATGTGATTACATTTCAATAATGGAGTCGCAGCAGGGAGATGCCATCCCTTTGTCTGTGAATATCAGTGCTAATCAGATGCTTGACCCAGAGTTTCCAAATCAGGCAATGTCTATCTGTATGGATAATGATGTGTCTCCCGAATTGATTGAACTAGAGCTCACTGAGTCGGTCTTTATTCGCGATGAAAAATCAGCACTTAGAGCATTAAACACGTTGAGAGATCATGGGTTTAGACTGTCTCTGGATGATTTTGGCAGTGGCTTTTCATCTCTTAGCTACTTGCGAAGTTTCCAGTTTGAAGTGGTTAAGGTGGATAAAAGCTTAATTCAGGGTATTCACCAAGATAGTAAAGCCAATGCGCTATTTAATGGTCTGATAGCCATGTTAAAGAGTTTGCAGATAGATGTGGTGGCTGAAGGCGTAGAGTTGGAGTCTTATTTGCCTTTCATGGAGCAGGCCGACATTCAGCTAATGCAGGGGTTTTACTTTGATAAACCAATGCCTTACGATCAGTTCTTGGCAAGGCATACTACTGAGCCTAATCGGTAATGTCTTCCGCTAAGCATAAACAAAAAAAGCCCTATCGTTATATAGAGTAACTTAAAGGGTGTATAATGTGTACTAAGGCAGATTTTTCTGCCTTTTTATTTGACAAATAAGAAGTAGGGTTTAAAGTGTATAGTGTGTTTATTGTGTATAGAGAGCTTTAGATTGTCATCTGTAAAAGTCAAAGCAACAATCGTAGAAGATAATACGGGCATTAAAAGTCAACTTCCTATCTTGATCACCGAGCAAGGTGAAGTCTCCTCTGTTACCGATTACTTGCTGAAGATGGAAGCTGAAGGTTTGAGTAATTCCGTTATGAATGGATTTATACAAGCCACCTCTTTGCTTTTGGATTACATGGAGGCTAACAAGGGATTGTTTGAAGACCCTAAAATGCTATTTCAAACCTTTGCTAAGCGTCTTTACACAGGAACCATTGGTGAAGATGGTCTAGATCCTTCTGGTTTATATTGGGTGCCTAGCTCAACCGAAAACGTCAATAAGCATATTCATCGATTAACGGCATTTACAGATTGGTTAGCTAACAAGCAAGGTACAGATCCAATGAACCCTTTGCGTGATGCGACGCCTCATGAGCAACGCCTTAATTACGCTGCTTGGTATCGCAAAAATCAAAATGACTTCCTTGGTCATATCGAAGATAAAACCGTTAATAAAACTATCCGTAAAGCTCGCACGATTAAGGGGCGCACTCCATTAACCAAAACAGAAGATGATGCTATCGCCTTTCCTGATAAGCATTGGGAGGCTTTCTTCAAAGAAGGAATCGGTGGCGCAAAAGATCCGCGTGTGGCACTCAGAGATAAATTGATCCTGCTGCTCATGCACGGTGGCGGATTGCGTGAGAGTGAGGCGCTGACTCTATGGGTGACAGACGTTCTTGAAGATCCCTATGACCCCGAAAAAGCGGTAGTTCGAATTTACAACGAAGTCGACGGAAAAGCGCCTGAGGGTTGGCGCAGTCGCTCAGGGGTAAAGACAAGAGAAGCATACTTAAAAGAGGAATATGCCCGTATTCCTCGTATCCGCATGAAAGGCACTGCTCACCTTGGTTGGAAGAATCGCGTGGTTGACCACCGCGATAACTACATACAGGTTCAGTGGTTTCCAACTGATTATGGCAAGGTGTTTATGACGCTGTGGAAGAATTATCAGAAGTATCGAGCCAGCATCGACTGCCATCACCCCTATGCGTTCATTGCATTTCATCACAGTTCATTGGGCAACCCTTACACGCTGCACGCTTTTCACGATGTTTATGAAAATGGACTAAAGCGCATCGGTTTAGAGCCAAACAAAGCGGAAGGGCTAGACCCGCATGGTCATCGTCATAGTTACGGCAGACGATTAGAGCGTGCAGGGCTTAACCCCTTAGTGATACGCCGCTGTATGCACCATAAATCACTGGAATCTCAAATCCCCTACACAGGTAAAGGCCAGCAGGAAATCTCTGATGAACTCAACAAAGCAACATCACAATTAGCAAATCCTGAATCAAAAGTCAAAGCAATCAATTGGGAAGATTTGGTGCAATACGGCTTTGAAGATATTGATTCAGCGGGGTTTTTTACAGGCAAGAACCCTAAGTTTAAAGGTGTTTAAATGGGTAATAAGAAAGGAAGAAAGCAAGACGGTCGGTCATCTGACTTAGAATTATCATGGATGCCTTCATCTATTGGATGTGGATGGGAAGAATGGCAGGGGCTGGCAAGAGACTGGATTTCCGAACAAAACACGACGCTTTCAACTAAGCTTGGATCTCTGGCGCACTTTTTTGAAACATACCTATCTAATTATGCTCCTTATGCCGCTGACGTTAGCCTGTTTTTTACAGGTTATAAAGGGCATGTCTGCTCTAGTGAAGAATTTGTTAAAGCATTAAGCAAAAGTATAAATACGAACAGGGGTTTTACAAAACATATCAATCATATACATGAATTCATTAATTATGTTATCGATAACTATGGTGCTATCGAAGATGACAATGGTAATCGAGTCCGATCACTTGCAAACCCAATATCCAAATTTAAAAGACAAGACTCGGAAATAGAAACAGTAAGACAACCATTGCCTTATAGATATATCAAAGACTTGCGTGAAATATTATGCCCTCTCCCAAACAAAAGTGAGGTGGAGTCAATTGAACAAAGTTTAGGAGATGGAGAAACCATCTTGCCGCTTTACCAATATAGAAACTTCAAAAACTGGGAGTGGGCACAGAGTCAATATGGGAGTGGGTCTTCTGGTCGTGATGGTGACTGGTTTGAAGTTGACCCAAAGTTGATTGATAAAAGTGACCCAGATTGCGTTTGGCGCTCAAAGGTAGTGAAACGCCACTTCAAAGGACAATCAAGTAGAAAAGTTGTCGTCCATCAAATCTGGTCTCCAGTGAGAGCGATGTGTCTTTTCGTAAAGCTTCATTTGCCGTTGCGAACTTACCAAGTTCGAATGCTAGATAGCGGTGAGGCCGACACATGGCGCTACGAGAGCGGCAAGTGGATACTCAACACTAAACACAGGTTTTCCCTTGGTTCTGAAAAACGTCCCTTCGCTAAAGGGGTATTTAAGCGGATCAATGATTCAATGCTTGGAGTTCTCTCGACTGGCTTTTACATCAACACGAACAAGACGGCAGACCAAAATAAAGATGAGTTTGAGCGAGGATATATTATTCCTTGGCAGCATGACGAACTTTTGTATTGGTTGGAAAAACTGCGAAACTGGCAAGAAAAGTACAATCCTATTAACAAGCCGACTCTTTGCACTAAGCTAAACAGAAAGCATTTAGGTATGCAAAAATCTTCTATTCAATTACAAGAAATGGGGGCGATTTCATTTTTATTTCGTAACGCGGCCGCTATCGGCGAAGATAGAAAGAAGCCAATTGTGAATAACAGCCTAGCTTCTTTATGGTACAGACTTTTACATAGATTACAGACTAATTTGCAAAACGATTCGCCTACCTCTCAGAGACAGGTACAACTTGTAGCAGAAGAAAAGGGCACAGAATACGCGACTCACTTTCCTTTGCACAGCCTTAGAGTATCGCTTATCACGGCGTATACAATGGATACAAAATTGCCATTGCCTGTTATTAGCAAGCTTCTTGCGGGTCATTCACGCCTCTTAATGACCATCTATTACAACAAGATCACCCCTGCTGTGATGGCTGAAAAGATGGGTGAAGCGGAAGCTCAACTCGAAGCCAAATCCGAGCAATCGGTACGCAACTTCCTAAAAGATGCCTCAATGGAGCAAATCCAGTGCAAGATGGTGTATCACAAAGAAGAGAGCGTTCAGGCTGCGTTGGCTAACCGCAATCCCATTGGCTGGGAAGAGCGTGCTACAGGGCTTTGTCTTGTTGGTGGTAATACGGTCAAATCGGATGAAATCAGTACACTTGGCGGCTGTTGGAACGGCGGCGAGATAATTAAAGATGCAAAAACCGCAGCAAACCGAATGTATGGCAGCGTGCCACATGGCCCTGAAAACTGCATCCGTTGTCGCTGGTTTATTACCGAAGCCCGTTACCTGCCTGCACTCAATGCGCACTTTAATCAACTGAGCTATAAAGCGCATCAAGCCGCCAATTTATCGGTAGAAATTGAAGGGGAACTAGAAGCCCTTAAAGACGAGCAATTCTTCTTTGAAGAGCAAGGAAATCCCTTTACCAAGCACAGTGAGCTGCAAGCTTTACAACGCCGTTATGAGAAGCAAAAAGTCGAGGCCGATGAATACGCAAAAGACTGGATAGCCTGTTTTGAGTTGATTAACAAAATCATCCGTGTTGAAGAAGCACGTACAGATGATGACACTAAAGATAAACTGATTGCGGCTGGCTCTGAACAAGATGTCAAACACGCCTTAAAATTCGTGGAAACCGAGTCAGAGCTATTGCACCTGTCGTTATTGTGTGACGATGCCGAATTCTACCCTGATTTGCAGGACGAATTGCGTAAAACTCCTGCCATTGAAAAACGCTCTCGGCAACTGAGTCGCGTGTTGATGAAAAAAGGTTTTGAACCCATCTTCTTAGAAATGGACGAAAAGCAACAGCTTATAGCTGCCAACGCCATGCTGCGCCAGATGGCAAAAATCGCAGATCCAGATGATAAGTTGGAGGGCTACCGCAAAGTCGCCAATTACATCGAGGCGGGTGAATACCTTGAAGAAAATAAACTATTTATTGTGGGAATGAGTGCGCTAACTGATAAAGCATTACACCTAAAAAAGCTTACACAACCTGCGCTATTGGAGGGCTAATGGACATTAATATCGATGTGATACTGACTGACTTAAAAGACGGAAAAGTACCGAGAACCCAAAAGAACCTAGATAAGCTTAACGACATCTTGAAAGTCTATGCCGAATCAGGTCAGCGTGATTTCTCTATCACCCAAATGGGGCGAGTATCGGCAGCAGAAGGTGGCCCGGGTTACGAAGCGTTACGAGCAACGAAAAACAAACACTACCGTACCTTGATTGAAGCGTGGGCAGCAAAGTGCAAAACAGCCACCAAGAAGCCGTTATCGCCTACCTCTCGCTCTAAGTCTGTTCCACAGGATAATAAGCTTCTAGAGCGTATCCCAGACCCTGCGGTACGGGCATTGTTTGGTCAAATCATTGCCGAACGTAATCGTTACCGCAAAGAGGTTAACCTACTTAAACAACACGCGAATATCACCATTGATAAACGTCCTGTGCGTCAGTTTGACGCAAGTGCAGAGCCGAGCGTTGAAGTCCTACCTTCTTTATCTGGCATCTTGACGGAATCCGAGAAGAAAGCCTTAACCTACGCTATCTCGGTCGAGTGTATGGAAAAACATGACTGGCAAACCACACAAGCAGGTCAAGTGAAGGACATGGAATACAACTCAGAAATTTTCCCTAGAGGCTTTGCAACAGGTCTACGCAAGTTGTTAGGTGAGGTAGACGAATAATGGCAAACGGTCAGCAAAGAGCACAGCAGAACCTTGAAGCATTTGAGGTATGGCAAGCCACTCAAACTGATGATGACTTTAAGCAAATAGCCTTTAAAGGCAAGCTTAACCGCATCGAAGTAGCAAAAGGTGTTGGTTGCGGTAAGTCTGCCCTTAGCCAGAACCCAGCGCTTAGAAAGGCACTCAAGACGCTAGAAGACAACTTGCGTGAAAAAGGCGTACTGCCTCTCCTAACCGAAGCTGCAAAGAAAGATGCCGACAAGCCAAAGCAATATGACAATACTGCAAATCGTAAGCTGCTCGATTCAAAGCGCGTGTCTGCGCTAGAGGCCGAAAACATTGAGTTAAAAGCCAAAGTCAAAGAGTTGGAAAGCAAGCTAGAGCGATTTGGCGAACTGTCTGAAACCTTATCAGAAATGGGATTCATGCCCCGATGAATGCTCAAGCTCCAATTGTGCAACAAGCTGTTGCAAAATTACATGAAGACCATATGCGCGTTACTAGCATCCCATACAGCTCGACCAACATGGTTATATTCAGTGGCGTACCGCTGGCAAAAAACTCTTATAAAACGAACAGTGGCAAGTATTACGTCACCATCAAAGCTGATCCAGATTCAATCCCCGTTCAACCCGCACTCGGCCAGCACTGGTCGGTTAGGGGCACTCGTTTAATAGAAGAAATGGAAACGGGTGATTTCATGATGCAACAGCATACTTATGAATCGCCAGAACATATCGAATGCAGTTTGCCAGAAACGGGCGAGCAGCTGATTCGCTTTGTCGCAAGAGAAAGTGACTTTAAAGGTATTGGTGAAAGCAAAGCCAGAGCGCTCTGGGAGTTGCTAGGCAAGGACTTTCACACAACAGTTAGAAAAGACGCCCCTGAATCAAGGGAGCTACTTAGAAGCGTCCTGAGTGAAGATTCTATCAGTGCGTTATTTGAAGGTTACGCCAAATATAAAAATCTGGCCTACTGTAATTGGATGACAGAACACAAGATACCAGCGAGTATTCAGCAGCGTTTGTTGAAGCATCATGCGGAAGAATCCATTGAAGCTATCAAGCGAAATCCCTATGTCCTAATTGGTTTTGGGATGTCGTTTATGGATGTCGATAAACTGGCCGACTTCGACCAGTTTAAGATCACAATTTGTGATCATCGCAGACTAAGTGCTGCACTTGAAACAGCCATTCGAAAAGAAATCGAAAAAGGTCACACTTATACAACACAATCCGCTCTGCGCCCCTGTTTAACCAAACTACTCAAGGATAAAGAGTTGGTTACAGAAGCGTTTAAAGCTGGTCACGACAAAGCCCAATACATCCTAAACCCTGATTCAGGCACCTACCATCCAACGGCACAGTTGCTCATGGAAAATGTCGTTGCCAAACGGCTCAAAGCATTAGCCACCCAAAACGACCTTTATGACGAATATGCAAATTCTGCATATTGCTCTGCGGTTGGTGAATTGCCATACGAACTAACCAAGAAACAAATCGAAGCAGTAACAATATGCTTGGACAAAGCCGTGAGTTGTATCACTGGCGGAGCTGGTACAGGCAAAACGACGGTGCTTAGAACCGCACTTCGAGCCTATCATCAAATGGGGTTTGAAATACATGCTGTTGCACTGAGTGGTAGAGCCGCTATGCGCTTACATGAGTCAATTGGTTTTATCACCTCCACTATCGCCAAGTTATTGCGTGAAGAGCCTATAGAGCCAAGTTCAGAGCAACAAAAGCACCTTTTAGTAATTGATGAAGCCAGTATGATTGACTTGCCAACGATGTATCGCTTGGTCAACCATGTTCATCCATCTGTTCGCATTATCTTTAGTGGCGATCCAGAACAGTTGCCGCCCATAGGGTGCGGTAAGGTGCTTGCTGATATTGTTCTGTCTAAAGCCATTGCCAATACCATGCTAGATATCGTTAAACGTCAGGAAGGCTCAACGGGAATCCCCGAATACTCAAAGCTTATCAACAGTGGAATCGTGCCAGAGAAGTTAAGTACGGGCGCTATTCACTTCCACGAAACGAACAAAACAAACATCGCCCAAGTGTGTTGTGAACTGTATCAGCAATCACCTGAGAACAGTCGTGTTATGGCCCCAACCAAAGCACTTGTTGCTGACATTAATAAACTGACTCAAGAGGCTGTTAACCCTAATGGAGATAGGCTTGAGTTTGAAATGCACGGTGAGAGATTCTTTCAAAACCTCAGATTGAATGATGCGATTCTATTTACGCAAAACCACTACGACAAAGGCATTCAAAACGGCTCTCTCGGCACGCTAACCAGTGTAGAATCTTCGGGTGAAAGCTATGGCGAAGTAACGCTGGATACTGGTGATATGGTAGAAGTCACGCAATCTGTGCTCGATTGCATGGAGTTGGGTTATGCAATAACCCTACATAAAGCTCAAGGCTCTCAATTCCCTAGAATCATTATCGCACTACAGAAAGGCAAGATCGTTGATAGAGCATGGTTGTATACGGCAATCACAAGAGCCGAGGCGGAGATCCATATAGTTGGTAGTTCGGATGAACTAAGGGGCATCACAGAAGCTCACAGCAACTCACATAAGCGAAACAGTTATTTGGTTGAACTGTTACGTCAAAACTAGCAAAGCCGCATGGATGCGGCGACACCTCGATACTTGCCACTAACATCCCCCGTCCTGCTAAACTAATGACGTAAACTCCGATTTCTCCCGACTTGTTGGAACAAGTCGCACTCAAAAGGTACAATTTAACTCAGAACAAAAATTCATGGATGAATGGATACCGCCGATGGACTCGGCGCAAATAAAAAACGTACACACCATTATACACAGTGTGTACGTTTCAATTGAAAGCCACGAGCATTGTATGTAAAGCTCTGTCACTCACTCACGTACGAATAGACATTGTTTTTACTTTATACTCCTAACGGGCTTTTTTTAATGACTAAGCAAGCTCGTTACTTAGCGTTGGTGCTTTCAAAGATTTTATCTGCCGATGCGGCAACAAAGCCTTTGTAAAGCTTGCCATCAGGCATTTCATAGCGTTGTGCAAACTCGTAGAAGCAGCTTGGAATTGCCACAGTTTCGTCGCTAAACGCTACGTCAGCACGGTCAGCCATCGTTGATGATTGTGCTAAAAATACGTCTGGCCCACCTTTAATTTCGCCGCCTGAGGTGTTCAGCACAAAGCCTGCTTCTTTAAGCAATGTGTTTACGTCGGTAAGCTCGTCAGTACGGGTTAAGTGATTAACACTTACCGTAAAGTGGTTAGCACGGAAGCCCCATGCCGCCATCCACGCCGCGTATTCTGATTCGCTAAGCAGTGTGTCGTATTCTGCTTTAGTAACGTCCCAATGCTTACCCGAGTACAAGAAGTTATCTGCATCCACTACAGACTCAGGCATTTGATCAACCATCTTCTTGATAATTGCTTGAGCAGTTTCAGAAAGCTCATTTACACGAAGCTCACTAATAAATACTTTTGGTTTAGTATCGTCAGGGTGCTCGAAATGCTTTGCAGTAAGCTTTTTCGCCTCAAAGTCATAGTCGCCTTTAGCTTCATAACCCAATGCTAAGAAGTGCGCAGCAAGCTTGTCTAAGCGGGTTTTATCAAGAGCAAAAGTTCGAAAAGCTACATGGTCGTTAACGATGTCGTTCGTGTTTTCTTCACCCGCCAAAAGTGCATGAATTTTATGCGCTGAGGGAGTGATGGTAACGTAATCGTCCCACATGTTGCTAAACAACGTATCGATGTTGCTATGCATGGTGGTAGGGTCCTTTCTGTCGTTGACTATTTTTAAACGAATAGTTCGTATAGGGTTGGTACTAAACTGGCCGACACAAAAATCATGTCGGCCTTTTTGTAACGTGAAAAGCTTGGGTTACATCGACAAGCCTGGGCTTAATTTGCCCGGCATAGTAACTTTATCAAGCTCAACTGAAGCAACTGGATACGCACAGTAGTCAGCTGCATAAAACGCGCTTGCTCTGTGGTTACCACTGTCGCCCACGCCACCAAATGGCGCTGCGCTGCTTGCACCTGTAATAGGTCTATTCCAGTTTACGATGCCCGCGCGAATGCGTGCGAAGAAGTAGCGATAATCTTCTTCGTTGTCGCCTAGAAGACCTGCTGATAAGCCAAAGCTGGTGTTATTCGCTTCTTCAATCGCAGCGTCGAAGTCGCTGTAACGAATTACTTTAAGTAGTGGACCAAAGTGTTCTTCGTCAGGCAGTGAAGCAAGCATGTCAGTCACATCAATGATGCCAGGAGTAGCAAAACCTTTGTTCTCGTCTTTTTGTTCAAGGCGAACCAGTACTTTACCACCAAGGTTTTCAAGCTCTTGCTGTGCTTTTACCATCAGTGCAGCGGCATTGCTTGAGATCATTGCGCCCATAAATGGTTGATCTTCAGCGTCATAATCACCCACCTTAATATTCTTGGTCACTTCGATTAAGCGAGCAAGGATTGCATCACCCTGTGCATCGGCTGGTAAGAATAGGCGACGTGCACACGTACAGCGCTGACCGGACGTAATGAAAGCAGATTGAACGATGTCATGTACGGCAGCATCAACATCAGCCACATCTTTAACAATGAGTGGGTTGTTACCACCCATTTCAAGAGCCAAAATTTTACCTGGGTGACCTGCGAACTGCTCGTGCAAGATTTTTCCTGTGCGTGAGCTACCCGTAAAGAAAAGACCATCGATATCGTTATGCGACGCCAAAGCCTTACCTGTTTCAACTTCACCTTGTACTAGGTTGAGTACACCCGCTGGCAGGCCAGCAGCATCCCATAGCTTCACCATTTCTTGTGCAACCATAGGCGTCAAATCGCTTGGTTTAAACACAACTGTGTTACCTGCAATAAGGGCTGGAACAATGTGTCCGTTTGGCAGGTGGCCAGGGAAGTTGTATGGGCCAAATACAGCAACAACGCCGTGAGGCTTGTGTCGAATGAAGGCTTTACCTACAGGCATTGGGTTTTCAACGTTACCCGTGCGTTCAAAATAGGCTTTTTCAGAAATACCAATTTTGCCCATCATGGCGCCAACTTCAGTGGCAGTTTCCCACTCTGGCTTGCCCGTTTCTTTAGCCATAACTTTGGCAAGGTGCGCTTTAGCTTCTTCTAGCTTAGTGCCATAAACCTTAATAATTTCAAGACGCTCTTCAACGGTTTTCATGCTCCATGCTGGAAGTGCAGCACGAGCAGCGTTAATTGCGTCATCAATTTGAGAGGCTGTCGCAGACTTACCTTCCCAAATCACTTCGTTTTTTGCAGGATCAATTGACGCTAAGTCATGACCTTGTCCGGCAACCCATTCACCGTTGATAAAATGTGTATGTAGCATAGTGGGTGTCCTTTTAATCTCTGAATGTAACGGGGGCGAAGCGTACGTGCTCTCCCTCTTTGACATTCAATGCAGCAGCGGCTTGGCGAGATAGTACGGCAACTTGCTTTTCTTCGCTTACCGTCATCTCGGTGGCAACTGCACGAAAATCAGATACTGATGTATTAATGATGTAGTGCGTTTGCCCTTGGGCAGCAGCGCTATCGTCTATCACTACAGGCAGTTTTAAGCTCGACTGAGCCGTGCGGATGTGGCTTAAGTTTGCTTCTACCGTTGGGCCTGCGTCGAAAATGTCTACGTAGCCGCGGCAAGAAAAGCCTTCTTCTTCAAGAAGCTGAAGAGCAGGGCGTGTTTTGTCATGGACTTTGCCAATGACTTCCTGCGCTTCTTTGCTAAGCAGATTTACGTATATCGGGTACTTCGGCATAAGTTCAGCAATAAACACTTTATTACCAATGCCAGTTAAGTAGTCGGCAGTAGGAAAATCCATAGAGAAGAAATGGGTTTCCAACCACTCCCAAAACGGTGAGCGTCCTTCTTCGTCACTCACACCGCGCATTTCAGCAATAACTGTCTCTGAGAAGCGTTCACGGTGCTCCATCAAAAACAAAAATCGAACTTTTGAAAGGAAGCGGCCGTTTATGCCGCCGCGGGCTTGTTCGCGAAGAAACAGCGTACATATTTCAGTAACACCGGTGTAGTCATTACAAAACGTTAGAATGTCTACCGTGTTGTGAATGTTGAGCTCGCGCGAGGCGTGCACTACTTTGCTTAAGTGGTAATGATAGAACGCATCGTCTATACCAACAGCCGCTTCAATACCTGTTGTTCCCACTACCTGTCCGGTAGTGGTGTCTTCCATCACAAACAAGTATGACTCATCGCCAGGTTCGGTTACGTCTGGTTTGTTAAACGCAGTTTCTGCACGATCAATTTTACGCTGCAGCAACTCGTCGTTGACAGGTAAAGACGTAAAGCCAATACCTGATTCAACGGCGATTTCTTTAAGCGCGTTATAGTCGGCCTTCGTGATAGGGCGAATGATATTCATGTTCGCTACTCGTGTTGTAATTATTCGGCGTTTACAACGGCAGCTACGGCGCGTTCAAAACGTGCAAGACCTTCTTTAATGTCTGCATCAGGAATAACCAGTGAAGGTGCAAAACGAATAACGTTCATGCCAGCAACAAGACACATAAGGTTCTCTTTCGTTGCAGCCATCATGAAGTCACGTGCACGGCCTTGGTATTTCTCATTTAACGCACAACCTAACAGCATGCCTTGACCACGTACTTCTTCAAATACGTTGTACTTTTCATTGATAGCACCTAGTAGTTCACGGAATAGGGCTTCTTTCTTAAGTACACCTTCAAGCACTTCTGGCTGGTTCACGATATCTAACGCTTTTTCCGCAACAGCACAGGCTAGTGGGTTACCACCGTAAGTGCTACCGTGGGTTCCTGGTTTAAGGTGTGCAGCGATGTCTGCTGTGGTAAGCATGGCACCAATTGGGAAGCCGCCACCAAGAGATTTCGCGGTTGTTAGGATATCAGGTGTTACGCCAAGACCCATGTAGGCATAAAGGTGACCAGTACGACCAACACCCGACTGAACTTCGTCAAAAATAAGTAATGCGTTGTGCTTGTCACAAAGTTCGCGAACGCCTTTTACGAAATCTACATCAGGTGGAATAATACCGCCTTCACCCTGAAGCGGTTCCATCATTACCGCGCAGGTTTTGTCAGAAATTAGCGCTTCAAAGGCAGCTAGATCGTTGTAGTCACAGTGGTCAACAGCGCCTGGCTTAGGACCAAAACCGTCAGAGTAAGCAGCTTGACCACCTACTGTTACGGTAAAGAAGGTACGGCCGTGGAAACCTTTATTGAAAGCGATGATTTGGTTTTTGTCTTCACCGTGCTTGTCCAGCGCCCAGCGACGAGCTAGCTTCAATGCTGCTTCGTTCGCTTCTGCGCCTGAGTTTGCGAAGTAAACTCTATCTGAAAACGTTGCGTCATTTAGCTTTTTAGCTAAACGAAGAGCTGGCTCGTTAGTGAAAACGTTGCTTAAGTGCCAAAGCTTGCTGCCTTGTTCATTAAGAGCTTTCACAAGCTCTGGGTGACAGTGACCTAAAACGTTAACTGCAATACCGCCTGCAAAGTCGATGTACTCAGCTCCATCTTGATCCCATACGCGTGAACCTTCACCTCGAACAGGTACCATACCTGCTGGGTTATAGTTAGGAACCATTACATCATCAAATGTAGCGCGAGTTACGTTCATCTTTGTTACCTCTGCGTTGGGCGCCAATCACACTGTGTGATTTGGCCTATCGAATCTATGAGCACATTTTAGTACTACTTTGGTCGATAAGCGTTAATTGGGCGCGTAAAAACTAATCGGATTTGTTCAACAGTATGCCATTTTTTTTAACATTTGTCTTCTATGCAAAAGGCTGCAGCCCTTTATTTATAAGGACTGTGGCTTAATTTGCAGGAAAAGTGAATAACTATTAACTACTGGGCTATATCAATAAGTAATAATCAATTTTTGCGCTGAGAAAAGGGCTACATACGGGTTTTAATGCACTGTGAGGCAATAAGAAAGGGGGGATAGGGCTGGAAGCCTTACCTGTTTAATGTCGCTAAAAACGGGCAAGGCATTGAGCAACCGACAATAATTTGGGGCATCATGCACATGAAATGAAAAAGGTGCATAACGAGTGCATGAATATCCATTAAAAAATTAATGATTTTCTTCGTTTTTCACCAAAGGAAGGGTGAAAATATCAATGGTTTTGAGTTTTTCGAGTGCACCAGCAGGGTAGCGTTGCTCCATGAAAAGCGGCTTTACTTCTTTCATTTCAACAAGCTTTAACTGATGTAACATCCGAATTTGTGTGTAGGTTCGGGCTTGATGAAGTACCTTACTGAGTGTTTTAGGCTGTGCAGGCGCTTTATCGGCACAAGCTCGCATAGGTTCTGCAATAGGCAAGCGCATTAAATGCATCCACTCTAAAATATCTGCGCTGATTGCATCTGCGAATTCTTGCTGTAGAGCAATAAGGTGGTTGGCTGAAGGAGCCACTTTGAGTAGCGCTTCATGTCGCTTTTGCTCTTTGTCTTTCTGGCATTCTTGCAACAGGTGTAGCTGAATTTTATCGAACAGTTTGAAGTAAAGTCTTGTTACGACACAACGCCCCAAATTACTGAGCATCGCAAGGGTATAAGCCTGGTTTTTGTTTAAATCCGTAAGTGCTGCAAGGCGTTTCGCCGTTATTGCAACGCCAGTCGTATAAGGCGTAAGCTTTTGTTTAATTAGCGGGTAAGGGTCGGTAATCTGAGGCATAGCACGCTTTAAGATGAGCGACGGTATCAATGTGCGTAGGTTTTCAATACCCAAAAAGCTCAATGCTGTGCGCAGTGTCTCTACCACAATGATACGCCCACGGGAGTCTTTGCGTCTAAATTGTGGAGTATTCACCACAACGATCAGTTCATCATAAAGCCATGGCATGGTTGCGGCAATTGGCTCTAGTTTCGAAACCGAGCAAGCCTTCACGGAAAGTGCATCAAGAAGCTCGCCGATATTTTCGGGCAAGTTAAGTACGTTTTGAACGAGTTCGTCGGTATAGCCTAGCTGCTCTGTTAATTCACCTAGAAGGATCTCGTGAAGATGGTGACTCACTGATTCAAGATATGACGCTTCGGTTTTCTCTTGAAGGCGCTTGTTTTCAATCGCCACTTTTTCAACGTGCAGTAGCAGCCTGCGCGCATCACCTTGCTCCGATTGCTCGAAGCTTACTTCTCCCACCTTACGCCTTCCTAGCATTTCCAGCACTCGCTCTGGCGATATGATCATATTTTCAAAACGATCATCTATCGTGGGCGGTGTGGTTGCCCCCATTGTCATATTAAAAGCACTCCTGCTCATAACTTTTTGGTGAACGGCAATATTATCGTACATCAAGGGCCTTTATTACTTTCGCTACGGTAATGATGAAAATGGTAGCTACTGCTTGAAAGCAAGCCTTATTTACCCTGCAACGATTGATACTACGTGTGCGATACTTCGTATAATCTTTATTCAGCGCATTGGCTGAAACGAATTATGAAAAGTTAAACGAAAAATCAGTGAATTGCGAGTAATTCTGGCCTTCAAGCGTAACCTTTTACGCTATAAAAGCGTATCGGCATCAAACTCGTATACTTAAATTGATTAAAACTGAAGAAATGCATCCAGTACGCTATGACCGTGTTCGGTAAGCAGTGACTCGGGGTGGTACTGCACGCCCCAAATAGGATAATGATTATGGGAAATTGCCATGATTTCCTTCGTGCCCTTTGCGGTTTCACACCATGCATCAACACTCAGTGAGGCAGGTAGCGATGCGGGATCTAAAACCAATGAGTGGTAGCGCGTCACGTTAAACGGGTTAGGTAAGCCTTTGAATAGGCCACTGTTGCGGTGTGTTAGGGGTGAAACTTTTCCATGCTTAATCTCTTGTGCACCTACCACCTTGGCACCAAACACTTGACCTATAGCTTGATGACCCAGGCATACACCTAAAATAGGAATCTTGCCTGCAAAATGTTCAATCGCAGATAAGCTGATGCCCGCTTCATTAGGCGTGCATGGTCCCGGTGAAATAACTAACTGTGAAGGCGCTAAGCGAGATATGTCGTCTAAGGTCAGTGCGTTATTTCGCACCACTTCAACGTCGACGCTGAGCTCAGTGAAATACCGAGCGAGGTTATGAGTGAACGAATCGAAGTTATCAATTAACAGCAACACAGCAGTGCTAGTCCTTGGTATTTCTAAGTTGCGAAGGTTTTAGCCATGAAGGATTAAATGAACCCTTCATGGCTTGTAGCAAGATGTTGGAATTCGGCTGTTATGGCTTTGGAATAAAGCCGACTGCTTTGTATACTTTAGCTAAAGTTTCAGCCCCTCGCGCTGACGCTTTCTCAGCACCCTGACGCATTACTTCGTCAAGATATGCTCTGTCTGCGCGAATTTCAGCATAGCGGGCCTGAATTGGTTCAAGTAGAGCAACCACAGCGTCTGCAACATCGCCTTTAAGGTGGCCATACATTTTGTCGGTATATTCAGGCTCAAGCTCTTTAATTGATTTACTCGTCGCAAGCGAAAGTAGAGTCAGTAAGTTAGACACGCCTGGTTTTTCAGTTGGGTTAAAGTAGATATTAGCTTGCTCGTCAGAGTCGGTCACGGCACGTTTGATTTTCTTGGCTAACTTCTTAGGATCTTCTAATAAGCCGATGAAGTTATTCGGGTTGTTGTCAGACTTAGACATCTTCTTTTCAGGCTCTTGAAGGCTCATGATGCGCGCGCCAAAGTCTGGGATATATGGGTCAGGTAGACGAAATACATCGCCGTATAGATTGTTAACACGTGTAGCAATGTCACGAGTCAATTCAAGGTGCTGCTTCTGATCTTCACCTACCGGTACTTTATCTGCTTGGTATAGCAAAATATCTGCTGCTTGGAGTACAGGGTAGCTGTATAAGCCTACATTAATGTTATTTTCGTTCTTCGCAGACTTATCTTTGAATTGAGTCATGCGATTAAGCTCACCCATTTGGGCGTAACAATTCAATACCCAAGATAGCTGTGCATGTTCAGGCACATGGGATTGCAAAAACAGAGTACTTTTTTGTGGATCAATACCGCAAGCAAGGTAAAGAGAAAGACCGTCTAGACAAGCTTCAGCAAGCTGCTTAGGGTCTTGTCGTACAGTAATAGCATGCAAATCCACTATCATATATAAGCAGTCGTGGTCGTCTTGCATGGAAACCCACTGTTTAAGTGCACCCATGTAATTGCCAAGGGTAAGTTGTCCTGAAGGCTGACAGCCACTTAATACAACGGGTTTATTACTCATTTCTTTTTACCTGTAATACGTTAAATACTGTGAAAATAAAGCTTGAGAAAATAAAGCTTCAAAAATTATGCTTTAGACAGTGACGCTAGTTCATTGCGCATTTGCTCAATGACATCGCTGTAGTCGGGTTGAGAAAAAATAGCCGAACCAGCCACAAACATATCCGCGCCCGCTTCCGCTATTTCGCGAATGTTATCGACTTTTACGCCACCGTCAATTTCAATTCGAATATCGTAGCCGCCTTCTAATACACGCTGTTTCACTGCGCGCACTTTATCTAAGGTGCTAGGAATAAACTTTTGACCACCAAACCCCGGATTAACCGACATAATAAGAATGTGGTGCAGTTTGTCCATGACGTGGTCAAGGTAATGTAATGGCGTTGCTGGGTTAAATACGAGCCCCGGCTTGCAACCTGCATCGATAATAAGCTGTAGAGAGCGGTCTATGTGCTCAGACGCTTCTGGGTGAAAACTAATATAGCTGGCCCCTGCATTCGCGAATTTTTCAATTAAGTCATCGACGGGTTTCACCATTAGGTGCACATCAA
>Ga0208879_1000563_pt1 | contig 38078 bp, 27 predicted proteins | sample Knorr_S15_td_Bot_FD_185605 | JGI IMG/M metagenome (GOLD analysis project Ga0208879, IMG submission 185605) | Marine microbial communities from Southern Atlantic Ocean transect - Knorr_S15_td_Bottom_ad_5009_LV_A (SPAdes) (version 2) | ecosystem: Environmental > Aquatic > Marine > Oceanic | place... | reverse complement strand
CAATGTGGAACGCCAAAAGAGAAATTTGGTAAAGGTTTTCCAAAACAATGAGATTCAAACCATGATTCGGGCTTTTGGCGCGGGTGTTGGAAATAATCCAGAGGACGAGGGTGCTTTTGACACAGAGAAGATGCGCTATTCAAGAATAATCATCATGACTGACGCAGATGTTGATGGTGCTCACATTAGGACGCTGATGATGACCTTCCTATGGAGATTCATGCGCCCTGCAATAACTGGTGGCCACGTATTTATTGCTCAACCTCCATTATATCAAGTATCTAAAGGGCGTATTAGCAAGTATGCATTTTCCGATGCCGAGAGAGATGAACTAATCGCAGAACTGAAGGGGGATAACCCAGCTACAAAAATTGGAATACAGCGATACAAAGGACTTGGTGAAATGAATCCAGACCAACTGTGGGATACGACAATGAATCCAGAGACTAGAACAATGTTGAAAGTTACAGTGCAAGATGCAGAATCATCAGATCGCATGTTTGAAATCTTGATGGGTGAAGATGTCCCCGATAGAAGGGCCTTCATCGAAAAGTACGCAAAGGAGGTGACCAACCTTGACATCTGAAATACCTGAAGACGACCAAGAAACAACTGAAGAAGAGCCAATACTAATTGGCAATATTCTAAATCAACCAATTAACGAAGAGATGAAAACTTCGTATATCAATTATGCGATGTCCGTCATCATTGGTAGAGCATTACCAGATGCTAGAGATGGATTAAAACCGGTTCACAGAAGGGTTCTATATGGTATGTTTGAGGGCGGCCATACATCTGAAAAGAAGTTCAGTAAATCTGCACGTTCAGTCGGAGAAGTAATGGGTAAATACCACCCTCATGGTGACCAATCTATCTATGATACAATGGTTAGAATGGCGCAAGACTTTTCCCTTCGTTACCCACTTATTGATGGGCAAGGTAATTTTGGTTCAATAGATGGAGACCCACCTGCTGCAATGCGATACACAGAGAGTCGCCTTGACCGAATTGCCAAACACATGCTAGAGGATATTGATAAGAACACAGTTGATTTCCAGGCGAATTTCGATGATTCCGAGCAAGAACCAACAGTATTGCCTTCAAGGCTGCCAAACCTTCTATTGAATGGAAGTGATGGTATCGCTGTCGGAATGGCAACAAAAATACCACCTCATAATTTAGGTGAAATCGCCGCTGCCATTGACTTACACGTCAATAGGATAATGGAAGAAAATGGCGACCTATCCACTATGCCAGATATTTCAATCAATGAATATATGGAGCATGTTAAAGGGCCTGATTTCCCAACAGGAGCAAGTATTCATGGAATAGATGGAATCTATGATATGTATTCTTCTGGCAAAGGTAGATTCCATGTACGTTCAAGGTGCGAAGTACTAGATGATGAAAAAGGAAAGAGAGTGATAATCACTGAAATCCCATATCAGGTAAAGAAGGCGGATATGCTTGTCCATATCGCTGAATTAGTCAATAAGGGGTCTGTTATCGGAATCCGTGACATTCGGGATGAATCCAGTAAGGAAGGCATTAGAGTTGTTATTGAAGTAAAGAATAACGCCGACCCACATGCAGTGTTAAATCAACTATTCAAATCAAGTCGTCTACAAGAATCGTACTCAGCAAATATGATGGCTATTCTTGACGGTCGTCCAGTACTGATGACCTTGCCAAGGATGATTCACACCTATGTTAAACATAGAGAAAATGTCATTGAGAGAAGAGCGATTTTCGAGTGTCAAAAAGCAGAAGCAAGAGCTCATATTTTAGAAGGCTTGGTCAAGGCACAAGATAGAATCGATGATGTGGTCAAGGCAGGAAAAGAGAGTTCAAGCCGAGAACAATTTGAATCCGTATTACGCGGTGATGAAACAATGTCTGGTATTGCTAAATTTACATTTTCAGAACCACAAGCAAAAGCAATTGCTGAAAGGAGATTGTACCAATTGAGTAGATTGGATGTTGAAAAGGTTCAAAACGAATTTGATGATTTACAATTAAAAATTGCAGATTTGACAGACATCATCTCATCTCAAACACGTCGTTTCAGTATACTGTTGCAAGAATTGTCAGAAGTTGTTGAACGACATGGAGATGAGCGCAGGAGTCATATTGATCCAATGCCATTATCGATGAATAGAGAGGATTTAATCGAGGAACGTGCAATAGTAATTACTCTAACCAATGACAATTATATCAGGCATCTTCCTGCAGAATCCTTCCGTATGCAGAATCGTGGTGGAAAGGGTATGAAGGGTGTTCAAACCAAGAACGAAGATTTCCCAATAAACCTGATTACATGTTTTAGCAAAGATAGATTACTAATTTTCACTAATAGGCCGGCTACAAAGAAGGACAAAGATGACAATGAAGTACCTTATATTGAAGGGCGTGTATATGGGCTCAAGGCATGGGAAACACCTCAAGGTTCTAGGATTAGTAGAGGGAGTCATATTCGTAATATACTTGGTCTAAAAGACGATGAGCATGTTGTTTCGATAATTCCTTTGAGCAAGAGTCTAATCGAGGAGCCAGAGGGACATTTGTTAGCATTTGCAACTAAGAAAGGGATAATTAAGAAGAGTAGACTTTCTGATTATGTTAAGATTAACCGCAACGGAAAGAAAGCCATTAATCTTGCTGCTGATGATGAACTAGTGACCGTTAGAAGTGGTACTGAGGAGCATGATGTAGTCATGGTATCCAATTTGGGCAGAGCATGTCGTTTCAAACTATCAGATGTAAGGACGCAAGGAAGGGTTTCCAGTGGAGTTAGAGGAATTAGACTTGCTGCTAATGCATCTCTTGCTGGCATGATAATGACTAACGATGTCGACACAAGTGTCTTGACTCTTTCAAAGCAGGGTATGGGTAAGAGAACTCGTATCGGTTTGGGTGAGAAAATCCCAACCATTAGAGAAGGCGAACAACAATACGATGAAGACGGTATAGCAAAGACTGAGATGGATGGTTACCGAGTCACCAAACGCGGTGGAAAGGGAGTTATTACGATGAACCTCAATGAAGGAGATACTATTTCTAGAGTTCATCAAATTCCTGACTTAGGAGATCAGTTATTCTTATTGTCCGGTAAAGGAATAGTAATTCGTATTTCTGCAAGGCAGACCAAGAAAACATCGGGAAGGTCCTCAAAGGGCACTCGTGTTATGGAGTTACGTGACAAATCCAAGAAATCATACATAGATAAACTAATTTTCAGTGCTAGAATGCCTGCAGATTTAGTTGGCGGCGATAGCAGTACTACCAATGCCGAAGAATCGGGTGAAAGCGGCGAAGAAGAGTGATTTTCTAGGTGCTTTGACAAATGCTCCGTTGCGACGAGTTCAAACATGGTGAGTTATTGTCACTGAACGCGGCGGCACTTTGTTGCGGCAATTAGGTGAATTGTAATGGATGAGAGTGCACTGATTTACGATTGGAATACAATTGAATATGATATTTCTCGCAATTCAAATAATCATCCACACGGTGTTTGGTTTGATGATGAAACATTGAGAGATGGATTACAGAGTCCAAGTGCGCGCAATCCAACGATTTCACAGAAAATTGAATTATTAACTTACATGGAAAAATTGGGAATTCAAAAGGTAGATTTAGGTCTGCCAGGAGCAGGTCCATTCCACATAGAGCATATTGATGCAATGCTAAGCCATATCACCGAAAATGATTTCGTGATAAGGCCTGGTGCTGCTGTTAGGACATTGATGAGCGACATTCAACCACTGGTTGATTTACAACAAAAGCACGGGATAAAAATCCAAGCAAGTGCATTCTTGGGTACTAGTCCAATACGACAATTTACTGAAGGATGGACTATGGAAAAATTACTGTCAACGATGGAAACAGCAGTCTCCTTTGCAGTTGAAAACGATGTGCCAGTAATGTTTGTGACGGAAGATACTACAAGGTCAAAGCCCGAAGATGTCAAAATGATTTATCGCAGAGCAATGGAACTAGGTGTTCGTCGACTATGTATTTGTGATACATGTGGACATGTAACTCCAAACGGTGTTAAGAAATTATTAAATTTCATCGATGAAGAAGTGATAAAAGATTCAGGATATATGCGTAATGAAATCGAGGTCAACTGGCATGGACATCAAGATAGAGGGTTGGGAGTCGCCAATAATATTGCAGCGGTTGAAGCAGGTGCTGATGTTATCCACGGTACAGCATTAGGAGTTGGAGAGAGGGCGGGAAATGCACCAATTGACCAGACACTTGTTAATTTGAAATTGATGGGTGTTATTGACAACGACTTGACATTGCTAGATGAGTATGTAAGGAAAGCAAATGAGTATATTGAAGTGCCTTTACCGCATAATTATCCAGTATTCGGAAGAGATGCCTTTGAAACCGGAACAGGTGTTCATGCTTCTGCTGTAATCAAAGCGATGAAAAAGGGCGATCAATGGCTTGCTGATAGAGTCTATTCCGGCGTTCCAGCTGCTGATTTTGGATTAAAACAGGTTATTCGCATCGGTCATATGGCCGGCCGTTCTAACATCATTTGGTGGCTTGAACAAAATGAAATAGAACAAAACGATGATTTAGTTGCGCATATGCTTGAAATTGCCAAGGGTCAAAGAAGGAATATGACCGATGAAGAAATTCATCAAGCAGTTGAATCATTCAATGGTAACTGAAGACGAGAAATCAGTTCTCTTCTTTATCATCACCGATTCCATCGGTGTCAACATCATCATTTATTTTTGAAGAAGTCCATTCAGAATCAACTCCGCCATCACTCCATTCACCTTCTAATGCAACTTCATCAACATCAACTTCTTCTCTCCACGAAGGTTCACCTTGTGAGCCACATGTGATGAATCTACCATTATCATCAACCTGTTTTTCTAGTAGTTTTAGATGTTTAGCGATTGGCAAAAAGTGACCTACTGGCATACCAGCAGAGGTAAACGGATTAGTTGCTGCGCCTATTACCAAACCATCTTCTGGTGCAACGATATCAACCGTTAATCCCGGTGTTGCAGGGTCAGAAATACTAGCAACAACCTCGCCGCTTTTCATCAATGTTCCAGCACTAACAAACATATCCAGTAATCCACCTTCGCCAGCACGAATCCAACTTGAACCGGAAGCCAATACTCTAAATTTTGGCCTGTTCGGTTTGCCAGGAATCATTTTCATTATTCTTAGAGAATTTAGAACTCCATGAATGGCTACCTTTACAGATTCATGATCCAACAGATCTGCGCCACCGCCCTCATAGGTAATCGATGGAATATCCAAAGAGTTTGCAAATTTTCGTAGCGACCCTCTAGGAGGCTTTGAATCCAAAATGATTTCAATGCCGAATGACTTAGCGAGTAAGTTAGTGCCTACATGGGCGAGGTCAGCCCTTATTTGTGGCATATTACTCCTCCCTTTAGCTGCGCTATGCAGGTCTATTATCGCATCTGAATCTTCTATCAAATTGCGAACTATTTGAGCTGCAACTCTTCTTGTAGTTGACCCCTTTAAATCACCAGGAAATTGACGATTCAAATCTCTGCCATCAGGAAAATATCTAGATTTCCCCCGATATCCAGGGAGATTGACCACTGGAACTATACGGATTGTGCCAGCCAATTTATTCGGGTCTAGTTCTTTGCCAATATCGGTAAAAGCATTACTCAATAGGTGAGTGCAAGCACTTGGACCAGTCAGTTCATCGCCATGTATTGCTCCGAGGATAGTAACAGTGGGGCCTGGACGAACACCGTGCAATACTGTTACAGGAATTGGCCAAGAATCACCTAATTCAACTTCCAGCAGGGGTAATTTAATCGTTCTCAATGTCCCCGGTTTGATACGCTTTCTGTAGAATCGAACATCACCCCATTCTGCGCCCCTATCCCATTCAGGATGGTCTTCAGGTTGGTGAGAAGCCATAGCTTCTTCAATAGCCATTCTCCTACTTTTGGGCATTTCCACGGCGACCCGAACTTTGGTCTTCTTGACCTTCTTCTTGCCACCCATGTACAGCCCTTCAATTCATTCATCATCAATACTGCGCTAATTTTCGGTGGATAACCAAAGCAAACATAGGCTTTGAGTCTAAGCAGCGGACATGAGCGGAGTTGGAGTACAACGTCAATATGCGGCAAAATCGATTTGTTTTGGCTGTGGGCCTGCAAATGTTAAGGGTTTGAGGATAGATAGTCATAGGATTGAGAATGGTTTGACTCTTAATTTCACTCCTGAAGAACATCATCAAGCCTTTCCAGGGATGATAAATGGTGGAATAATTGGGACATTATTAGATTGTCATGGTAATTGGACTGCTGCCATTGCTATTATGGAGGCACAAGGTATGGAAGAACCTCCTTGCACTGTAACCGCTTCATATTCTGTGAAATTACGCCGCCCAACTCCAAAAGATTGTCAATTGGTAATAACGAGTCAAGTAAAGGAATTGCTTGATGATAGGGCTGAAATTGAATTATTGTTAGAAGCAAATGGCAAGGTCTGTGCTACAGGTAGTGGATTATTCGTGGTAGTAAAAGAAGGACATCCAGCCTATCACCGTTGGAATTGAGGTGTTGAATTGGCCAAAGCGTCAGGCATTGCTTATGCTGCTTTGTTGCAGTTGAGGGATGAAGTAATTCACATAATGAAGGATATGCCCGCATGGCTGAATGAAGATGTTGAAAAACTGGCAGAAATCCCTCTTGGAGTGTTGCGCAAAAATGCCACCCAAAGGCATGGTGTGACAAGATGGAAGAAAGGTGCAAATCTCAATAATCTGACGATATTTGATGTTGAGGTAATAGATTTACATCCTTCTTTGCTAACAATCGAATGGAATGCATATGCCGCATTTGTCCTGCATCATGAATATATTCACGCACTCGGTTGGAGGGCGCACGATTCCATCTTTAGGTCGCTAGAAAGTTCATGGCCAGGCAATAGTGCTGCTGGTGATGGGCCAAGGTTTACTGAAACTCTAAGGTTATCCAAGGCCAAATGGCTTTGGGTGTGCAAAACTTGTGATAAATCATATCCCCGACAAAAACAGGGAAATCGTAGATACAAATGCAGACATTGTTCTACTGTTTTGATTGACCAAAAAATATGATCGCAATAATCAAATCATCTGTCAACATGTCGGCTAATTGAAAGCAGAAGCCTACCAGCAGAGACTATGAGAGCGGAGTCTAAGTCTACTTCGCTGGCAATATTATTTATCAGCATTCTACTTTCATCTATTATTCCATTAGCATCAGGAGGATTAACAGATAGTACAAATGGAGGCAGGTTGTTTCTAGCATGTGATGATCTTGAGAATTGTTCATTATCATCTACTGCAGCTACCGGAGAAGACATTATTTCTCAAGAAGTCATGGCAACACCTGGGCAAACAAAGGAAATAACTTTGGAATTTGAGATGGAACCACGGCAAAAAGAATTGGCTCTACTTCCTGACATTTTGGATGAGATGGTAATCGATTTGCGTTTGAGAGAAGATGCAACGGGATGGACTCGTCCAGAATTGGTCATATCCTTAATCATTGGAAATAGTGTTACTGATTGGAATTTCCCTGCTCAAAATGTTCCCTCTCAAACTGCAAATGAACCCTATAGAATGAATGATGAGCCACTTGATTTACAAAATGATAGGCTATTATGGGCAGGGCAAAATGTACGTTTGAGATTGACATTCACTATCGATAGACCAAGTACTTGGGAACTGCATCTTTGGGGGGATTCATTCCTTGAACTAACAATTCCGTGGTCACAAAATATTGAGGATGCAAATATCGATGAACCATCAAGTGATTCAAATCCCATTGATACAGAATTTGAAACAGTGCATTATGGTGCACTAGTAGAAAGTGATAGAGATTGCTGGAAATTTGATGTTGAGGAACATGAAGTGCTTAAGGTCATTCTAATATGGGATCCAGTGCCAATAGAAATTGAACAGTCACATGGATTACCTGATTTAATCACTCCCAATGGAAGGCTTGCGGGACTACCAGACATAATAATTGAAGAAGATGAAGAAGAGACTAGAGTCTCATATCGCTGGAGGGCTTTGCCAGTGGGGCAGTATCACTTTTGTATCGGAGGAAAAGCAGGTGCATTTCAACCATATTATTGGGCTGGATTGTTAGGATTTGAGGGAATGGGGCCAATAGACCCTAGCAGTTTTGAGAGCGAATCATATTACCCTGCGGGTTCGGCAATAATAGATAATTCTGAAACAGCAATAAACCTACAAAGAAGCAATAGTCCAATATTGATAATTAGCATCCTATCTTTCCTTGGATTTGGCTTCGGAGCGCTTCGATTAACAACATCAGCAGCAGTACGTTTCGGACTATTCACGCCGGGGGTAATTCTCTTGCTCTTTGGAGGGATAATCAGTCCAGTTTGGGCATTAGCTGATGAGGTTCAACTCGAGGGTGAAATTTCATTTGATGATATGGTGGATATGAGGTTACAACAATTGTGGGATGTATCATATCCAGGTGTTCCACAGCAAACTTTGGTTGAGCATACAGGCTCTACATGGGGTATGCTAGATGGAGAAAATTTCAAACTAAGATTGAATGTAGAAAAGGCATATCCTCTTGAAGATGGCCGGTATCAATTACTGATTCCGGAATTACAATCCTTCCGGATGGATAAGGCAATTTTTTCTCAGGTAGCAAAAGGTGGTTCTCAAACCACTGATGAAGGAATGTTAGAACAACAAACAGTTAGATTCATTCTTCTTGCAGGTCGTTCAATGTTGCTAGATTTTTTGATGATGGAAGCACTGATGATAGTTGATGAGAAACCATCATCTTCCATTTTCCATCTTGATGTTGTTATGGTTGAAACTAGTTCAACAGGTGCAGTTTCAGTGCCAGCATGGGGGACGAGGCCATCATTTATTTCAGAAAGTGAATGGTCAAAATTACAGTTTGCATTATTTCCAGAAAGAATAACTGTCACATTATGTGACTGCGGATTGGATTTATTAGATGTCAGATTCACGCCATCAGATGGATTTGATCTAGCCGATATTCCAGATGCGATATTGCTACGTAATGCAAGTGGATTAATGGATAGTTCAATATTCATTGCTGGACTTGGTTTTGCATTATGTTTAGTGGCAACACGAATTGAATTTATTAGGATTAGAACTGCAAGAGAGTTAGCGCAATCAATGTTTGTACAATCCAAGTGGGATTGAGGCATCAATTCTTTTCTAGAGCATCATCAATTGCTTTCTTGACTTCGGAATCATCTAGTTTAGATTTACCTGCTGCTTTCTTGATGGATTCTTCTTCTTCTTCTGTAATCTCTCCATCCTTAGCCGCTGCTTTAATCGCCGCCTTTACATTCATTTCCGCCGCCTCAGCATCAGTGATGCCCAAAGCCTCTTGGAATGATTTTAATTCTGCTAATTCTTCTTCGGTGATTATTCCATCTTCCCATGCAGAGTTGTATGCCTCAACGAGGAATTCTTTGTATGCATCAGGATTGAGAATGACATCACGAATTAATCCATGATCAACGCCTGAATTGCCTGGTGAGGCCTCAAGTATTGCGATTGAACGACGGATTTCTTTGACAGCCATATCTTTCAAACCATGGCCAGCCCAAATTGCACCAGCAGCAATAACTGCAGATGCAAACCAACGCATTACATCGGGATCAATAAGATTTCCTGGGTTTACCAAGTGGAAAATACCTAGCACAGCCATCGCCGCACCACACATAACTTCGAACCAATCATTCAAGTCTGGTTCGTCATCAAACACTGCAAGGCGTTCTTCAACCATTGACTCAACATCGTCGCTCATGCAGTAGACACCGTTAGCGGTGGGTATTAGGGGTGTCGCATGACGGGTATGTTAATTTGATAATTTATTCATACAATATTGACAGCGGATATCGACCTACTAGCAAAATGAACAGGCGCGCTCCTTTTGGACTGTTGGCACGGATGTGGACTTATGTCGGCGCAACAGCAAGAGGTGATGTCCTTAGATTTGCCCGATAAAGCAAAGAAATTTTTGACTGAGGTATGGGGAATTAAAAATTTATTTCCACCACAATCAGAGGCGATGCCAGCAGTGCTTTCAGGATCAAATACATTATTGGCAATTCCGACTGCAAGCGGTAAGTCATTAATTGCTTACATCGGAATTATGCGTAAATTATTAGTTGATGATATTGGTTCAAAAGCAATATACATCGTTCCATTGAAAGCACTTGCCAGTGAGAAATACGATGACTTGAAACAACTCGGTGACCATCTCGGTTTGAAGGTCGGTCTTGGAATTGGCGATACAATACGAGAAGTTGCAAATATTGATTCATGTGATATTCTAGTCTGCACATCCGAAAAATTGGACTCAATAATGCGCTCAAATTCCGATATTGTTGCAAATGTATCAATAGTAATTGCAGACGAATTTCATTTGCTGAACGATTCATCAAGAGGGCCTACATTAGAGATTAATTTGACTAGACTTAGATATCTAAGGCCAAAGTCTCAATTGATAGCACTCTCGGCAACTGTCGGTAATTGCAAGGAATTGGCCCAATGGTTAGACGCCACATTGGTGCAATCCGAATGGAGGCCAGTAGCACTTGAATACTCTACTTTTCACGATTTACACATTGAACCAAGAATGGTACAATCTTCACAAATAGGCGATGAGATTGTAAAATTGAATCCTCCAAGAGATATTGATGGGCCCAAATCACATCCAGCCGGTGCCATCGTAATCGATTCTCTCGCCCAAGATGGACAGTTGCTTGTTTTTGTTGGAACTCGTCGTTCCGCCCAATCAGAAGCACGCGCTCTCGCAAAACGGGTCAAAAAGGTCTTGTTAAAGCAAGACCCAGAGCGCCTTTCAAAATTGCAACAATTAGTTACAAAATTATCAAGAAACACTCAATCTTCAATGGGTGAGTCTCTTTGTGAGGCGATATCAGGTGGTGTAGCATTTCATCATGCAGGTTTGACGCATATTCAAAGGAAAGAGGTTGAATCCGCATTCAAACAAGGATTGTTAGTTGCATTAACAGCGACACCGACACTCGCAGCAGGAGTCAATTTGCCCGCTAGAAGGGTGCTCGTTAGAGATATCAAACGTTGGGACGATGGAATGAGTCGGCCACTTCCTGTTATGGAAATAAGGCAAATGCTCGGACGTGCCGGAAGGCCAAAGTATGATGATTTTGGAGAGGCATGGATTCTTTGTAAAGGAACGGATGGTTGGGAAATAGCAGATGAGGTTAGTGACAAATACTTTTTCGGTCCGATTGAAGATATTACTTCAAAATTGGCCAGTGAACCCGCGATGAGAATGCATTTATTGTCGATGATAACATCAGGTGGAATGCAACATCGCTCGTCAATCATTGGATTTTTCAAGGCCACTTTCTTAGGACATTGTATGCCATCTGAAGTACTTGAAGAGAGACTGAATAATATGTTGCATTGGCTAATCGAGGAAAGATTCATCAGAAGGGTTGGAATTGATGAACACTTTTCGATAAGTCATGATATCAAACAGCAATCCGGTGAGATCTCCGTATCTGTAACTCATATGCCTACATGGGCAAAAATTGCCGATTCAACCGGAGGTGTAGAATGGAACTTTGAAAGCGAAAGTGATTATGAAAAACCATTCACACAAAGGAGTTCTGCCCATTCAAAAGTATCGCTTGGCTTTTCTAATGCCAGTACTTTGAGAACTGTAGGCGGTTGGAAAGCCGAGGTCAATAGTGATGATTTGGCTATGAAATATGAAGCGACAACAATGGGTGAACGAATAACTCAATTCTACCTAGATCCACTCTCCGCCTCGATTCTAAGACATGGGATGAGGAGAGCAATCCGTCGTTTGGTAAGAGGCAATGCCCCAGTTACTGATTTTGGAATATTACATCTAGCAACAGCCACTCCCGATTTTTCTTCACTATGGGCTAAGGCAAAGGACATGGCCCAAGGTTCTCCATTATGGGTTAAAACCAATAGCGTTGAAGATGAATTGCTACATGACTCGGCATTTGAAGAGAGATTGCTTGGCTATGTAAAATCTGCATGGATGTTAGAAATGTGGATGGATGAGAATACGCTGAGAGAAATTGAAACAACATTGGATGTTTCACCTGGAGATGTGAACTATAGAGTCGATGCCATCAGTTGGATGATGTCAGGAGCGCAAGCAATTCTAATGGCAGATGACGTATTTTCGGAAGAACATATGGAGCACATCTCAAAACTATCCATGCAAATTGATGTTATCAAACAAAGGGTTAGGCATGGGTGCAAGAAGGATTTACTTCAATTGGTAAATATTCGCTCAATTGGCAGACAAAGAGCTAGAGAACTTGCATCAATGGGCTATAGAACTGTCAAAAGTTTGGCAGCGATGAGCAACAATGAGATAAAGACGCTATCAAGTAAACGTGGGTGGGGTCCGAAAATTGTTGATAATTTGCTTATTGAAGTGGGAAAAATCATCAAGCCGAAAGAATATGATGAAGAGACATTAAGACTAATTAAAACAGGACAATACATAGATAATGAGAACTTGAGAGAGGATGATATTCCATTAGATGATGAGAATTATCCGGTTGATTGAAAATAGAAGTGCTCCTGCCTCGTATTGATGACAATGCCTAAGTTTCCTTGCATTGCATGGCGAAGTGACAAACCTATCACCTCAAAACAACTGGTTGCCAATTTTCTCGATAACAGATTTGATGATAGATGGATGTTGGTAGCACAACATGCCGTTCAATTCGAACAGCAACTCTGGACCGCTTGGAATTGTTGTGAAAGAAATTTTGCTAATGGCAATCAGTTAGCAAGAGGTAGAGATGCGGAGTTCTTACGATACATTGCGGGAACACATCACATCAGCGATGCATTTGTGAGGGCAGGTATTCAAGATGGAGCAACATCGGGGTGGATATTGTATTTACCAAAACCGATCTTGAAGCAAGAGGGTATTGCAGGTTTACAACCTTCAGTACCCGATGAGGACGAATTCAATGATTTTGCTTCCAATTGCCGAATATTGCTATCCTCTCTCGGATTAGAAAATAGCGAAACAGTGGCGAGTTTCTCAGCCGAAGCGGCCAACAAGTTAGGCTTGGATACAGAAGGAATTCCACAAGATAATCTTCAGCAGGCATTGATTGGACACATTTTGTCTGCTGATTTCTCAGCATAATGATATTTTACCCCAATAGAGTTCTAATTATTCAATGAGAGAGTTCAAGCACTGTGAGCCTTTACATAGTGCTATGGTGATGAGTTCTAGTACATCAAACTCAGATTTTTCAACGGGCCGTTATTTGGACCAAAGGAAGATTGGCAATGCCTTACAACAGGCTGTTGAACTCGGTGCAAGTTATGCAGAAGTGCGATTGGTTGCAGAAACGGGGACAAGTGTAAATTTGAGAGATGGGAAATTAGAGGATGCGATTCCAGGTCAGGAAGTTGGTGTTACACTTAGAATTCTGGCAGATGGTGCATGGGGAGTCCATTCAACGACCGACATTGCCTCTCTAAGCGAACAAATTGAGTCAACAGTTCGTTTGGCCAAAGCTGTTGCAAAGCGTAGGTCGAGTTCTGACAATCCAGTTCAGTTAGCAGAAGTTCCAATTTTTCAAGATGAAGTTCACTGGCGACCAAAAAAGGATATTAGAAATACAGATTTATCAACAATAATCGATATGCTAAAGGATATTGCAGATAGTGCAAGTGATGACGAAAAAATAGTTTCAACCACTTGTGGATGGGCAGATGAACATATTCACACCGAACTATTGACTAGTGAGGGAATGGATAGAGTCTGGTCATTCCAACGTTCACTGGTGAGGGGGATGGTAACCGCAAGAGATGATAACGAAGTCGTATCCTATAGAACAAGATACGGCGGGGAAGGTGGCCTAGAATTAATCGAGTCTTGTGATTTGGGTCAACTGGGTAGCGATGCAAGGATTGCAGCCCTAAGGTTATTGAAAGCAAAACGCGCACCTTCTGGAAAAATGCCATTGATAGCAGACCGTGACCTTACCGGAGTATACATCCATGAGGCGCTCGGACATCCATGTGAAGCAGATTTAGTCGCAGCAGGAGATTCTTGCCTAGATGGTAAATTAGGTCAGAAAATAGGTTCAGATATTGTGACGGTTGTAGATGACCCGCTGATTAGAGGAGGATTTGGAGCATATCCAATAGATGATGAAGGAGTCAACACAAGAACCAAGCAACTGATCACCAAAGGAGTTCTAACCGAGTATCTTAATCATAGAGAAACAGCAGCACATTTTGGTATTCAACCAAACGGTGGTGCCCGTGCCCAAGACGGCCTCCACCATCCTCTTGTAAGAATGTCAAATACTATGATAATGGGTGGAAATCACAATAATATTGATGATTTGATGGAAGATATCAGTTATGGAATATATGCCTGCGGTTCTCGTGGCGGTCAGGTTGATACTGGCAAAGGTTCATTCCAATTCGCAGCACAGGAAGCATGGTTAATCGAAAATGGTGAACTAACTACGCCTCTAAAAGATGTAAGTGTTAGCGGGATGACATTGGAAATATTGCAAAATGTAAACGGTTTGACTAGGGATGCAAAATTAGCAGCACCAGGTTTCTGCGGCAAGGGGCAAACAGTCCCTGTTGGAGATGGTGGTCCAATAATGAGAATCAGTGAAGCATTGGTGGGATAAATGTTACCAGATGACGCAATAACGCGTATCGTTGAAGGTGCGCAATCAATTGGTAAAATATGCCAATTGAAAGGAATTGGTGAGTGGGAAGTCGTCGCATTCCAATCATATGGTCATGAGTTGGATATTGAAGCGGGTAAGATAAAACTCGCTGCCGGTGGAGGCGATGGTGGATACGGTGTACGTGTATTGGATGGCGGAAGATTCGGCTATGCGCATTTGGTTGATGTTTCCGGTGCTGAACACGCAGTTTCACAGGCACTTTCAATCGCAAAGATTTCACCTGCAATAGAGGGGTTTTGTCTTCCAGAGAATCAAAAATCAACAGAGGTATTAGGCCGTTGTGATAATAAAATACTGGATGTTGGTCCGGAGGATTTGTTAGAACAAGCAGATGCTATATTGAATGAAGTTGCTTCATTGGATTCTAGAGCAGTGATAACTGGTGGAGGTGTTGGAGTTTCAGCAACTGCAGCGGCTATTGTCACCAGTCAAGGCATTCTATCCAGCGGGATTTCAACTTCGCATGGGGCAGGTGTTCAAGTTAGCATAGATGAAAATGATGAATTGACAAGTGCTTGGGAAAGTAGTTCCAGTCGTAAACTGCTAAAATCAGTTCCAGATTGTATTGAAAATTCAGTTCATTGGGCTCAGTGTACTAGAGGGCCAATCGAGGTTGACTCACAAGCAGTAGATTGCCCAGTATTGATGACTAGTGAAGGTTTTACTCCACTCTTTTCTACATGTGTTCCATCAGCGGTTAACGGTCAAAGATTAGCGAGAAAAGAGTCGTTTTGGTCTGGAAAGGAAGGACAAATGGTCCTCGCCAATGACCTGACACTAATCGATGATGGATTGATGGAAGGCGGAATGGGTAGTTCAAGCCGTGATGGTGAAGGAGTGCCGAGTCGTACTCAATTTTTGGTTGAAAATGGACGACTAGTGGGCTCAATGTGGTCGACTAGAGATTCGGCACAAATGATGGCTGAAGGACGTATTGAACACGCCCAATCAACAGGATCTGCAGTTAGAGGGGGTCATCAATCACCACCATATACCGGCTGTTCAGACATGATTCTAAAATCTAGCAAAGGGGGAAAGAGTCGCGATGATTTGATTTCTCACATGGAAGATGGATATATTGTTCACAGTGTGATGGGAGCGCATACTGCCAATCCTACCAGTGGTGATTTTTCGGTGACGACGAGTACTATCCTAAAAGTGGTTGAAGGTCAAATTGTTGGGCCGATTAAGCAAGCAGGTCTTTCGGGAAATATTGCAAAGGCGCTAGCAAATGATGTGATATTAGGTGACAGACCGATAATTCAAGAGTCATATTCAACAGGTGGAATGCATATTCCAGATGTACTGGTAATGAATGGATTCAGAATTAATCCGGCTTGAAGAGTGAAAAAAATATCATTTCAATATAGTAATATTGCTTAGTTTACTTTCATTTTTCTTATTTGACTCGTGAAATTGTTTATTAGCCGTAGTCAATTTTGTATAGAACCATGGAGGTCAAGGGAGTGTCAAGTCTCAACCAAATCGCACGAAAGCCCGCATCCTATTCACTGAATAGGACACTAATGAATAACAATGATAGAGGTGTCAGATATGTCAGATGGACAGTTTGATACCTACATTACAGCAGTACAAAAGGAATGTCCAGATACAGATTCCGAAACAATTGCTGCAGCATTTTTGAAGTACCAAGAAGATTTCAAAATTCCTCCTCAGGACTCAATGAGGTCTATTATTAGAAGTCTAAACAGTTCTAAGTCAGTGCCAAGCACTAGGTCTAGTGGTTCTTCCTCATCCAAGCCAAGAGCGGCAAAGAAAGTCGAACGCTTGAGCGAATTGAAGGCAGATGATAAGGAAATTGAAATTGAAGTTGAAATTATTTCGCACAATATGCGTGAACAAACAATTCGAGGTGAGCAAAAGCAAATTGCTTTTGGCTTGTTAGAAGATAACCCTTGGGCAGAAAATGGAGACAAGAATCGCTGGGAATACAAAGATTGGGCACCGAGTCCAAATCTTGCACCCGGTTCAATCGTAAGACTTGAAGGTGTTTCTGTAAATGAATATCAAGGAAAAATGTCTCTGAATATCAATCAATCTTCACGAGTAGTTGTTATTCGTGAAGGAACAAGAGCAATTGTAGCACCGGGGGAGGCCCAAGATATCGCTACACTTCCAAGTGATGGATATGTCTGTGTCGTCGGTAGAGTTCTCTCCTCAAGAGAAGACCAAATACATAAGAAAGACGGCTCTGGTTCAATAGATATCGTCAGAGGAAGATTGGCTGATGAATCCGGAACGATTGGTTTCCTATCTTGGGAGTCGTTTGAACATGAAGTTGGTGCATTAATAAAAATCGAGGGAGCTCAAGTTCGTACGTTTAGAGATACACCTGAATTGAATTTTGGAAGAACAACAAAAGTTGAATTATTCCATGACAAGAATTTTGCAGATACTGAAACATTATCCGAGCAAACAGTCTTGACGATCAGTGATTTACGAGATGGGTCAAGAGATATTGATGCAGTTGTTCAAATTACAGAATGGGCTAAGAGAACTTTCACAAGAGATGGTGTTGAAAAGTACCTTTGGTCTGGACAAATTGCAGATCCAACCGGCCGTTGTAGAATGAGCGCCTGGGAAGATTTGCCTATTGATGAGAATAATTTACCACTAACTGTAAGGTTGAAAGGCGTTAGAGTTAGAGCATGGCAAGGAATACCGGATATTACTGTTGATAATGCGGCTCAAGTTGAAATATTAGAAAAATCTCCTTGGGATGAAGGTATTGATTTTAGTACACAAACAGTGGAAGTAGCGCTCAATGAATTAGCCACAGGAGCAAGTAGGGTCGGTGTTTCAACCGAAGCAATCGTGGTAAGTGTTAGAGAAGATTCTGGATTTATTCAAAGATGTACAGAATGCAGGAGAGTGCTGAGAGATGGCCATTGTGCAACACATGATGCAAATGCTGGCAATACAGATGTTAGAATGAGATTGGTGATTGACGACGGTGTAGCAAGTATGTCCTTACTAATTAACAAGGAAGGCAGTTTAGGCCTCCTTGCTATGACAGAAGATGAACTTAGTACTCAGATTTCTTCAAATGGACAGTTAGATTTTGTACAAACTCTTAGATCAAAGATGCTGGGAAGAAATATTCGTGCTTCTGGAAGAACAATAGTTGATGAACAAGGTGGCATGATGTTGGCTGATAATGCCGAACTTGTAGAGGAGGATGCTGTGATGAAAGCAACTGAAATTAGAGCGCAATGGGGGGGCTAATTGATGCAGGCATCACCAAGAGCAAAGCGTCAACCGGCATGGCATATGCTCGCATCAGAATTCATGGATGCTACCCTTAACGAAAAGGGGCCTGGAGAATTTGATCCATCCTTTATCATTACAAAATTGGGAGCAAAAGTTAACCGCGTAATAGTTGCTGGATTATTGGAGAGATTGGAAATACGTGAAACAGCAAATGGTTCCACTCTGTATCAAGGTCAATTACGCGACCCATCAGGTCAGCATTATTTCTCAGTAGGAGATTATGCCAGTGAATCAATGCGTGAATTAGCGATGACACTAACTGAAAGAATCGAAGCAGGTGAACCGGAGTTGGTATTGATGGTTGCTAAGGCTCGATGGTACCAAACAGAAGAAGGTGCTGTCTATACCTCACTGCGCCCAGAAGAAGCGTGTATCATTGACGGAAAGACATATGCAAATTGGTTAACACGTGCTTGTCAAGGTACTATTGATCGGATGAATGCATTGTCGGCATCTTTGGAATTGGAGCCAACAGAACAAGCATATGCATCAAGCGATAGTATTCCAGCAAATCTGGTAGATGGGCTGGTTACATCCAGAAATCATTATGGAGAAATTGATTTGGAGCAATACAAATTGAATGTGATGCAGGCATTAGATATCGCTGAGGGCAAAATGGCCAATGCCACAAAACCAGTGCCAACACTCAATTTATCATCGGCTGATGAAGATGAAAATGAGACAGAAGACAGCTCAGATGCATCTAATTTAGAAGAATGCGCGCTATCGATAATCCGTCAACTTGACCAAGGTGATGGTGTTGACTTTGATGCAGTGCTCAGTAATGCCAATGCGAGAGGATTTTCGCGTCAAGATAGTGAAGCAATGTTGGATGAATTATCTGAAAGAGGAGTCATTCATGAGCCTAGATTTGGTTGGTTCAAAATTGTTGAATAAGTGATTGACAATCCAACACATTGAATACCCGCTCGGGTCGTGCCTAAGATAGAGGTCGTAGCATGGCAGGAATAGATTTCTTCATTCGTCCCGCAACAGGGACTACAAGTTCAGATTGGATTCGAATACCAAATACGGATATTAAAGTGAAACTTACTCGTAGAATCACCAGAATAATAGTTAGAGGTGGAGAGGGCGATAACTTACATGATGAGGGCTCTGAATCCACTGTTTATTCGGTTAGTGGAGAAATTGGTATCGATGAATATAAAAATTTGATTTCAATCTTTAGAACCGGACAGCCATTCATTCACGATCCATTTGAAGAGCGAGATGTAAAGGTCGTTTTTGCGAGTATGGAATATAATAGTGATAACGAATCATTCGTACTGGAATTAATTGAAGATATTGTTTGAGGTGAATAGATGAGGATTTTGGATGAAAAGAGAGAAGGTCTCTATGTCATTCGAACTCTTGATGTTTTAATGTCCTCTGGAGTCGGTCTTGAAGCAGCATTATACACAATCGGTCAAGGCGGTTATGGAATTATTAGTGAAGATTTTTCTAAGATAATGAATAGATTGTCAAGTGGTAAATCGCGCGGTCTTGAATATGAGTTAAAAAGTATGATGAATCTTGCAGAATCTGATGGTTACCGTAGATTATTGAATACTCTATACAATAACGTAACACAAAATACCGACATCGTTGAAACTTTGAGAAAACAAGGTTCACGTATGGAGGAAGAGAGGGCAGAAGAGGTCAAAAAATATATTGAAGAACTCGGAGGAGTTCCTGAAACATTACTTTCCATCGGCATGATAGGTCCGATTATATTATCAATTTTGGGCCTAATTCCACAATTATTGACTGGCGATATTGCAGCATTTATGTCAATTCCTGACCCTGATTTGATAAAGTCAATAGTGAATGGTGGGTTGGTTGTTACTTTAGTTGGGATGTGTTTTATCGGCTTGAAAGCCCACACAAAGGATCCAGGATTGTGATAATATGCTTTTCCGTTTCCTAGAATCTTTCAATGGCGAACCTTTGTTACTTTATTTGGGTGTAATTGGAATTGCGATTGCAGGTGGTGGCATCCCTCCAATGATAGAGCGAAATCGGAGGAGAAAAATTGAGAATTCTTTACCTGGACTACTTGAGTCATTAGCGAGTTCAGTTGGAGCAGGACATGGTTTGCAAGAGGCGATGATGGAGCAAGGAAAAAATATGCCAGGTTTGCTCAGTGAATTATTGAAACAAACATTAGAAGAAAGCCATGCTTCGGATATTAATTCTGCATTGACATCATTTTCAGCGAAAACGAGATCTTCTCAAGTACAAAGAGTGATGATGCTAATTGAAACAGCATTGGACCAAGACGCACCGTTACAGGTTATTCTTGAAAGTTTAAGTCATGATTATGAGAGACTAAACGATTTAATTAACAGAAGAGAAAATGAATTATTAGGAAGAGGCATTCTTATCATTATGTTCGTTTCTATTGGCCTCCCTGGGCTTATCGCATTTATTGTTGGTCTTTTCGCACCAGCGAGTTCCGGATTCAAATTAGATGATTTCAATTCCACATTTAGCACATTCTTTGCTGCTGCTTCAGCAGTGGGAGTGGGCGTCTCTGGTAGAATGCTAGGTCGTTTGAAGAGTTATTTGTGGTTCTTGCCATTGTGGATGGCAATATCAATGGGATTGTATTTAGGTGCTGTAAAGGCAATAGGTGGCGGTTGAAATGTCTGAGAGAATATTAGAACAATACGGAAGAGTAACGATTTACATGGAAGAAAATCATCCTTCACCGATCTATCATGTCGAAGGTGCAGTTGAACCTAATCCTTATGGCGATTTACAAGTCCTTTTGGAAGATGATGCACTTGAAGAAGTGATGTATAATGGCGGCGCACAATGCGTAAAAATTGCCCACAGAGAACATGGTATGTGTAGGACAAATATCTGGATTGATGATGAAGAAGGATTAAAAATTGCTAAGAATATTGCAGCATTTACCAATGTTCCATTAGGAGATGGCCCTGGTATGGTTCCAATTTTTGATGGAAGATTACCAGATGGTTCCCGTGTAAATGGAACAATTCCTCCGGTTACTCCAGATGGCCCAACACTGACAATTAGAAAATTCAAGGAAGACCCACTCACCATAGTTGATTTAATTCGCTTCGGAACTGTTAATCCGAGACTCGCAGCAATGATGTGGGTTTGGATTGAAGGATTGGACAGCAGACCTGCGAATTTCGTAATTGCAGGTGGTACAGGTTCTGGTAAAACTACCACTCTAAACTGTATGGGAATGTTTATTCCATGGTCAAGACGTTTGCTAACGGTAGAAGATACTGCTGAATTACAAGTTTACCACGACCATTGGTTGAGAATGGAGACAAGAAGAGAGAGGCCTGACGGTACTCCAGAAGTCGATATGAATGATTGTTTGAAATCATCATTGCGTATGCGCCCTGACAGAATAATTGTGGGTGAAGTGCGTGGACCTGAGTGTGCAACTCTATTGACTGCAATGAATACTGGGCACGATGGTTCGTTTGGTTCACTGCACGCTAATACGGCACAAGAAACAGTGACAAGAATGATCAATCCACCGATGAATGTTCCACCGATCATGCTTTCTGGACTTGATTTGATAATCATTCAAGCACGTCTTCATGTCAATGGAAAAACAACTCGTAAAATCACAGAAGTAGCAGAAATTGCTGGAATGGAAGGAGATAAACCTCGTCTCAATATCATTTGGAAGTACAATGCAGCTACTAACCAAATTGAAGAAACAGGAATTCCTAGCAAGTTAAGAGAAACGATTTGTAAGGCTGCAGGTGTTACTCCTGCTGTGTTTGAAAAGCATGTAGAGCAAAGACAGGCTATTCTCAATGATATGGTTCAAAGAGAAATTTCCGATACACAAACAGTATCGACGGTAATCCAAAATTTCTATGCATCAAGAGCACAATGAGTAAATCAAATTCTTAGCCTTTCTAATACATCATCTACTCTGTCTATCTTGGCTCGTACATCAATTAAGTGGTCTGCTGCATTTGCTACAGATTCTGCAAGTTCTTCCTCGGGCTCCTTAGAAGCAGTCTCTTTCTTTGGTTTGAATGCATCAGCGAGTGCTTGTAATTCAATAACTATTGCATCAACTTGTGAATCAGATATTATTATTCCAGGCGCAATGCGTGGTATTTCATTCGGTGAGATAAAACCTAATTCAGACCCAATAATGCCTGCACAGGCAAGAATACGTGGTCTCAACGTAGCAGTGTTCACATCATAACCTCTTGACTCAAGGAATCGGATGACAAGTACTTGTTGGGACTCGGAAAATGTTCCTTCACTAGATTCTAAAACAGTCTCAACAAGTTCTTCAAATGCAGCAATATTTCGTTCAATGCGATCTAGAGTTCTGCATTCGGATGCTTGAAGATGAACAGTTCCATGCTGAAGAATACGAAGAACACGATTTCTTCTTGCGATAGCAGGGTCTTGCAATGCTTGTGATTCGCCGATGTCAACATGTAAATCAAATAAAGCATGAAGTCTTCCAGAAATACTTGGAATCCTCAAATCAAGACCTAGTGAGCGACCTACTTCTTCAAATGCCATTCTCGCCTTTACCAAATCACCTGGATGTGCGGCCAGAGTATCAGTTAATTGTGCGCGTAATGAATTTCTTGCACCTTCAAATGTTCTCAATGCTTCTCTTTCAGTCCATGAGGTGGCTGTAGAATGTAGTGCAGTCTTTTCTGTCTGGCTTCGGAAATCTAATTCCATTATTATATTACGAATAGAATCTCTAACAGCAGCAACTTCAATTGCAAATCCATGGTTGGCAAGACTAGAAATGAACACCTCCAAATCTTCGCTGTCACTAGTTGAAGAAATCATTAGGAAATCACGCCCTGCAGATTCAATTTCTGCATTTCTTGAGCTTATTTCCATCAATGCTGCTTCAGTTTCAAGACTGTGCTTGGATTCCGAATCAATAATTTGCGCAGATTGATTCATCGGCGGTACTGAAACTTCTTCAGTCATTGTCTCACCTCTTAATGCTACATCGATTTCAGCAGAAATTGATGCTAAGGATGGATTGAAACCTTCTTCTGCCAATTCAGTTCTCATTTCGGTTTCTTCTTCAAATGTCCACCCTTGCGGGTGTTCTGTAACAAACTCATCAACAGTATTCTGTAATAGTTCGCCGCCATCAGTTGGTCCTTGCTGTGATGAATCTTCACTCGGAGATGGGATATTTGGCAGATGTATATTGCCTCGTGGTCTTCTCAAACTCTTTTTCACTTTACCCCAGCCACCTTGCTGACTTGCAAGAACTCCAGCGATTCTAATGAGTAATGCTTGTTTGTTTCCAGAAAGAGGCAATTCTAATACCTTACACATTGCATGCAATTGGTCTCTTGTACGATCATCTAACTTTTCAGCCAATAGAATCTTTGGATCGTGATATAAATGTAGGTATAAACGCTGTCTACGGGCTCTTATCGAGCCTGATTTTTTAATTCCCAAAACACCTAAAATTTCACCCATTTCGGAATTCATCAAGTTATTAATCCCATTTTCGGATAAATCCCATCGGTCCAAAATGAGGTACTGAATCAAACGGGCACGAAGCGATTCTACCGACCCCGATTTAGGCAATTGGTATGCTATTGCGATTTCTTTCAAACCGTCAAATCTAGCCTGATAAAGTTCAGCCAAGAGAGCCCCTTTGTCAACCATTGTACCACCTTCATTTACCAATCCGTCACTTAGAGTATATGTGTCTTCGCCGTGACATTAACTAAGATTAGCCGTTTTTGTGGGTAAAATCGGATATTTCAGCGCCCCCTTTAGGGGGCGTGATAACAGATTCATACGAGGGTTTGAAATGATGAATGCCGACAGCGAGATTGATTGGCCATGGGTAATGAGGAACGTGCTGCAAAATCTTCTCTCAAGGATGCACAACTCTTGGCATCTGCCATCAGTAGCACTGTAAAAAGTGATTTCAAAGGAGAATTCAAAATATTTGAAAGCAATTTGACTGCCCGAGTTGAAAATGCTGAAAATGCAATAATGGATGCTGCACGAACTAAGGATGCAATTATTGCTGGTGTAGTCATGATGAGAAAACAATTGAACAAGGCACAAAGAAAATTCACCCGCAACAATAATTCTGACGAATTAAAGGAAGTATTGCTCGACATTGCAGAAGGGGTCTCACGATTAAAAATAGCCAATCAAAAGGTCGCTAAATCGTTATCAGTTGTCTCCAAACCGACACATACTGCTGTTGGTTTGGTTGAAAAATTTACACTTGCTATGCAAGTAAATTCCGCAGGCTGGGAATCAGATGCACGAAATTTGGATGCTAATTTATTCGAATTGTCAAATGACAGTTCTCCATCAGAGATGGACGACTTGCAGAACTATATCGCAACACAGGGATATGATGTTCTGATCGCTGGCGATGACCGCTCGTCCAGAGGAATTAGACTCGCTAAAGAGAAATTAGGGATTCAATCTTCATCAGCTGATGAGTCCGAGTGACCAATTCCCAAATCTAGCATTGCTGGTTTTGCTTCAGAGAAATCTTTTGGCAGCCCATGGTAATGTTTTGCCAATTCTTCATGCTCACTAGACAAAATATCAAGGAGTAGATTGAATTCTTTGAGCAATGTAACCATTCCCATATGGCTATCAGCAACAGGGCATACTCGCTCTGCAGCCGCAGAAACCATGCCCAGTGGGTCAAGAATTTCAATTTTCATTTCAAGTCTTGGCACCGTATTTTTCACCTTCTTATTAATATCTAGAATTGAATCGGTGATTTGCTCATCGCTTGCTCTTTTTGCTTCTCTAAGAATCGTAGATATTTTTCTTTGCTCAACAAATACTCCAACGATTTGAGAAATATTTTCTGGTAGTGAATCCCAAATCGCCGTTTCCATTCTATGTGCAATAAATGCTCCCGAATCGCACCAATTTTCAATTTGGTGTGAAGGGAAATCCCTTCTCGCGACCATTAAGGTGAATCCATTTAGTGGAGGTGGAACAAATCTTGAACGCTCAGGATTGTCTCTTTGTAATCCTAATGTGTGTCGGCGTGCCTTGAATGGCAATGCTTGATGTTCACCTCTAGTGACGATATATCCGTCTAATTTACCATCTTTTCTTAATTCTTCAAGCCAAGGAACTCGGTCATCAGCATGTAATAAATTATATTCTTCTAACTTGTCAATACTCTGTGCAAATTCTTCACTAGTTAATATTACACTATCAAATCTGACTCGCAAAAATTGTCGGTGAAGTAGTGGATGGTCACAAACAATAACAGGTTGTCCAATCAAATATTCAGGCTTGTCATCACTGACCAATACCCATGTTGGTTCTCGGCGAGGTAATACTCCAGCAATGAAAAGTCCTGATGTATCAAATTCTCTCCAATCATAGGCACTCAATGCAATCAAGTCACAGTCTCCATTCTTCAAGGCTTCAATCGCAGATTCTACATGGGGGACTTGACGCATACGCAAATCCATTTTTTTACCCATTTGCTGAATTGTTTGCTCTAGTTGCAATCGGACACCATCTCTTCTGGAAGGTGTAGTGAGAACTTCTAGTCTCTCGCTGTTTTCCATCCAATCGCCTCGGCTAGAGTGAACCCTAGCATGTCGATGGCGGAGACAACCGGTTAAGAATGCCACCCTTGTAGGATGGTTCGTGGCGAGTGAACATTTACAAGCAAATGATCGGCTCGAGTTTATGCGACTTATCGTCGATGCAGAACTTCAATCATTAATTGAAAATGAGATTGAAAATGGTGCGGGTGATGTTGCTAAGTTATGTGGCGAAGTACTTCTTGCAGGAGGAAAACGTCTACGTCCTCAACTCATTCTATTAGCATACGAAATAGCCGGTGGATTGGAGTCAGAAGAGGTTATGCCGTTGGCATTAGCCTTCGAATTAATCCACACAGCAACTCTTGTACATGACGACATTAACGACCAAGCATCACATCGCCGTGGTATTGAGACAATTCACTCAAAAGAAGGATTGGCCAAGGGAATTATCGCAGGAGATTGGTTATTCGTACACGGGTTCGGCCTTGGTGGTAGGTATGATGAGAAAATTGTTCGCTTGATGTCAAAATGCTGTGCCGATATTGCAATTTCAGAGTTTGAACAATTAGATCATATTTTAGATTTGAAAACATCTCCAGAAGATTATTTGGACATTGTTAGGGGTAAGACGGCAGGTCCCTTTGCAGCAGGTTGTGAAGCAGCAGGATTAATCGCAGGACTGAGTGATGATGATGCTAAGAAACTTGGCGAATTTGGAATGCAGTTAGGAATTGCATTCCAACTGGTTGACGACCTACTTGATTTGAGAGGCGATGCAGAGATGGGCAAGCCAAGAGGAGCTGATGTCTTAGAAGGAAAAATGACATTACCTCTAATCCATGCCTTAACTCTATCACATGGTGCTGCAAGAAAGCGCCTTTCGCAAATAATTGAGAACTTCTCTGATGATGATTTTGATGAATTAATGCAATTGTTGAATGCCTCAGAGAGTTTACACTATGCAGAGATATTGGTTTCGACTCATATTGAAAGAGCGGTTTCATATCTCGACGATTTCCCTGAAAGTGATGCAAAACAATTGATGTTACAAATTACAGATTATGTTATTCAACGAAATAGGTGATGAAATGGCTATTGAAGTCGAGCATAGACAAGTTATCGTCATTGGGGCAGGTCCAGCAGGGAGTGCTTGTGCTCAAAAATTATCAGAATCGGGCGTTGATGTTCTTGTAATAGAAAGAAGAGACATTATTGGAAATCCGGCACAGTGTGGCGAATGTATCCCCAATTGGGGAGAGGTAGTCACAACCTTTTCAAATTTGGACGAACATCAATGGCTAAAGACATATTTTGATTTTCCAGATAGATTACGCTTACATCGCCTGGACAATATGCGTGTTTTTTTACCATCTGGAAAATCATATAATTTTGAATTGGATGCCTTTTCAGGACACCGATTACAATTCGATGGCTTTCTTGGAGAGAAAGCAATTCAGGCAGGTGCAGAGATACGATGTGGAGAGGCTTTGAAGAAAATACAGCACCAGAGTAAATCCAATCGTGATGTTTTGGTTACTGATAAAGGAAGATATTCGTGTGATTATCTAATTGATGCCAGTGGTTCACTCGCCCAAGTTGCAAGGCTGAGGAAAGGCCAAGAAGGGCTCTATAGACCAAAGGACCAAGTCCCAACCATATATGCGCAGGTACAGGGAAAAATTCCCGATTCATTTGATGTTTTCATCGGTTCTGTTGCTCCTTCTGGATTTGCCTGGATAATCCCTAAAGGGCCAAACTCAGCAAATGTTGGTTTGGGCGTTAGAGCAGGGAAATTAGAGGGTAACCTCAAACAATATCTACAGAAGTTCTGTGATGATTTAAATCTAGAAATACTCTCTTGGGGAGGTGGTTGGATTGCTATGGGTGGGCCTGTTGAAAACATGGTTAGTGGAAATACGTTAGCAGTTGGTGATGCTGCGGGACTGGTAATGCCTAGCAATGGTGGCGGGATTAGCCAAGCGATAATTTCTGGTTGTTTTGCAGCTGAAGCAATTATTGATAATCTCGATAATGGAATTGATCTATTGGAGTATGAAAATAGAGTAAAAGCAGCATTTTCCCGAGCGTTAAATAATTCACTTCGCTCAAAAAAGATGTCATATGCATTTATGAAAGGCGATTTGGTTACCGAGGTATTGCTGAGAATCTTAGGTCCAATAGGCGGTATAAAACGAGCAATGGAATGCGACAAACCCCTTTGGTTATTGTAATCTAATGCCATGGTTGAAGCGCATGGTTCAATACTTATGCAGGCTAGGAGATGGTATGGCGAGACCATTGGGCCACGATGATGAGGCGGTAAGCCCTGTTATTGCCACAGTTCTATTGCTAGCGATTACTGTCATGCTTTCAAGTATGGTTTTCGTGATGATGCAGAGTGCCCTAACCACCAACGAAAAAGCACCTCCTTTGGCTAAAGTAAGTGTTCGGGGATTGTCAAATGGATTCCATGTTGTGAAAATAACAAGTTTGGACCAATCGATTGACCCAGCGCAATTAAAGTATGACCTTTATCCGGATGACGGTCAAAACGCCATCCCATATAGGGGTCATGTTGCCGATGCAGATGTCTATGGTGTTGTAGGGGCAAATATTTCCTTCCACGATAGAGATGCAGGTTATTCGGTGACAAAAGGGGATTATTTCGTGATTGATTCAACAACGATTGGTTCAGACCAAGGAATTTGGAGATTCAAGTTAATCGATGAATCTGCTGGAGTAGTATTGGTTGATGTAATTCTTCCTGCAATTGAAAATTAACCGCCGATATAAGACATTTCGATACGGTCTTTTGTCGTCTCAACTTTTCCTCGCTGTTCACTATAATTGTCATTTCTATTTTTCCAAATTACACTTATAGCGTCACCTATTTCCTCTTGGCTGGCATCCATTCTTAGAATTGAACGAATATTATGCCCCTCTGTCGCAAATAAACAAGTGTAAATTGAACCATCAGCAGAAAGTCTTGCCCTACTACAGTCGCCACAAAATGGCTTGCTTACAGATTCAATAAAGCCGACCTTGCTACCATTTTGCATCTTCCAAAGGTTCGCTACCTCCCCTCGGTAAGTGGATTGGATTTTTTCTAATTGGCCAAATTCTTGCTCAATGATTTTTCTCATATCATCACCACTAACCACAGAATCATAATTCCAAGAATTGGTACTCCCTACATCCATGTATTCGATGAACCGTGGAGTGATTGAGATTTGACTAAAGTGTTGAATAATCGGTATTATTTGGCTTTCATTGACGCCCTTTTGAATCATACAATTTACTTTAACAGGCAATTCTAATCTTCTGCAGTATTCAATGCCTTGTAAGACCTCATCAACGGAATTTGTAGTATCAGAAAGAGATTGAAATATTTCGTTTTCTAAGGCATCAAGGCTGACAGTCACCCTACTTAGGCCAGCCTCTTTGAGTTGTAATGCATACTTCTCTAGCAAAATGCCATTTGTTGTCATTGCAATATCTATCTGACTATCCAGTTCTCTTATTTGACGAACCAGTTCAACAATATTTCTTCGCATTAATGGTTCTCCACCAGTCAACCTTATCTTTTCTATTCCCAATGGTAATAATGAACTAACAACCATGGTGATTTCTTCATATGATAGGATTTTTTCTTTGGCCAAAAATTCGTATTCACTTCCAAAATGCTCTCTCGGCATGCAATATGTGCACCTAAAGTTACAACGATCTGTGACTGATATTCTCAAATCTCGCAGAGGGCGGCCTCTAGAATCCTCCAACCTCATGGTAATTGCTGCGGGCACTTGCTTTTTGAATCTGTGTTCCAAAATTTGATGACATCTAGCCGCGTCGTTGGTAATATGGGCAAGCGCTGGATTTCCAAATGGAATGCCACAGTAGATACAGCACCGGCCAACGACATTGAATTTTTAGCAATAAATGGTCAAAAGAGAGGAGGCGATTTGCAATGGGATTTGCCGCCTTCAAAATCACATCTAATCCGATTATTAGCGCTTAGTGCCCAAAGTAATCAAATAATTACTTTAAAGAATGTAAAAAATGCAGGAGACGATTCTCGTAGTATGAGAAGATGTTTACAGCAACTTGGAGTCAAGATTGAGGATATCGCCAATGGGGAGATATTGTACGAGCCAGGGCAGTCTGAAGTTGCATTTCACCCAGATGCAGAAGAATGGCGTGTACATGGTGTTGGCAGTAAGGGATTCTCTAAGCCAGCTAGTGTATTACATGCTGGAAATTCTGGAACTGCTTTTAGAATCCTTACTACAATTTCAGCCAATATCGGCCAAAGCGTAGCCATTGATGGTGATAGGTCGTTACGGCTGAGAGATTTTTCAACACTGATTGAAACATTGGAAGCCTCGGCGGTAAAAGTTTCGAGGGGGCATGGAGAAGAAGCGTTACCGTTAATCGTCTGTGGACCTATTGATTGTTCGCAACAAGTTGATTTGGACTTATCAAAGTCTAGCCAACCTCATTCGGCATGGATGCTGGCTTCTGCGCAGTTTAGTGGAAACATAAAGTTGAATCTATTAGGGCAAGCAGTATCACGAAAACATAGTGATTTAACCCATCGTTTGTGTACGGAAAGCGGTGCTGATTTTTCAAATTCAATCTTACGTCCTTGGATACCATATTTTGCCCAAACAGAAGTAATAGTTCCCAGAGATGCTTCGATGATTAGTTTTGCAATGCTGGCTACAAAAGTCCTTCAAACAAAGACAATTATCACTGGCTTACCTCAAACTGAAGATGCACTCGGAAATGATATTTTGCAGCAATACAGTAGCGAATTGGGTTTTTCATGGAATGAAAATGATTCTAATGTTGAACTCTCTTCAAGTGAAACCATGGCAGAAGGTAGCGAAATAAATCTTAGAGATGCAAATGACCTACTGCCACCTCTTGCAGCCTTGATGGCAATATCCTGTGGTGGAAAAATTACAGGTGCTGCCCATGCAGCGCACAAAGAGAGTAATCGCTTAACAAAAACACGACAATTACTGCTTCAATATGGCATTGAAAGCACAGTATTGCAAGATGGAATAGAGGTTCGTGGGGCCCAGCAGATCCACCAGCCAAGTGGTATTGTGCAAACATTTGGCGACCATCGTCTTCAGATGACAGCGGTAATTCTCGCTTGTGCTTGCTCAGCAAATGTTGCTAACCATAACCTGCACAAGATTGCAGATGAGAATTTATTATTGCGATTATCAGATTATGGAATAAATATTGAAAAGAAATTATTCAAAAACAAATAGAACACCTCCAAAATTAAACATCCATACACAAGGGGTGCCCTCGGTTCCTGGACTCGGTTAGAATCTAGCAGAGTACCACAATTGATTTGGACCAATTGCGAACAGGCTATGTGTGTTGGTGACTCCGAAGGAGTCATGCGCACTGTAGTACTGGTAGGAATACTCCTACTATCTTCCTGGTCGCAGGTTCTTCAATTCGATTCTAAAGCTATCTCTAAGGAGTCTCAGCAAGTATCATCACCAATATTCTATCAGGATAGCCCCGGGGCAGTTGTCTTGCCTTCACTAGAATTTTTCACAGCACAGGAAGAAGTAGAGGTGATTGTACTAACTACAGTATTGTCCGAATTGCACAATTTCCAGCGTCTACATGGTTTGCTTCCACAACAGGTCGCTGGCAATCTAGTTGCAACTAATCCTGAAACTATGGATGGAATTCTTCAGCATAGAACGGTTCGCTTACCCGGTTACTTGGTAGCAAAATTACCCGCAGTACATGGCGTTATGGCAGTTCATGAGGATCCGGGCATTCCACAACGGGCTAGTTTTCAGGTTGGGGTTACGCCAAACACAGTTCAGAGTATTGACATTCATGAGGCGGATATTGCACATTCGTTGAATATTACAGGAAAAGGAATCAAAGTAGCAGTGGTAGATTCAGGAATTGACTTCGCCCACCCAGACCTCAACGGAACTCAGGCTCGTGTCGATGATGTCAACTCTTCGTGGGATGGTTGGCCAATAGCATATGACGGGTTGTCAATGTCAGCTTGGCTTTCATCAGGAAGTGCATTTACAGGATCTGGTAATTCATGGTATGCTGATACTTCTTTAACTGATATTGATAGCGATAGCGATAATTTAACCGATGTTGCTGGTATCAATGTCACAAACATTGTATCTCTATCCGGTGTCTATCATTACGGACTGCATCCCGATACTAATTTGGTCAGTCGTGCAGGAGGTGATGTTAGAGTAATAGTTGTGGATGATCAGGTCTCTGGAATCTATACAACAGTGTATGCAGACCTTGACCTCGATGGTAGATTCGATGATGAGCAACCTATGCGTAAAGGCAGTGAAACCAGCGGCATCGATACTACTGGTGATGGCCTTTGGGACCGTTCTGGTGGAATGATTTACTTCATTGGCGATGGTAATACTTCGGTTCCATTTGCACCAACATACGCCACTCGTAGTGGCCTGTCTGATAGAATTCCTGGAAATGGCGACCTTGTTGCCTTCATGCTCAATGAAGCGAGTGGAGCAGGTGGTGGCCACGGAACCCTCTGTGCATCATCTATTGCTGCTCAAGGTATTGTAAATAATGGTGCTGTTAAGGGAATGGCGCCTGATGCAAAACTTGTGGCTGTAGCCAATTATTATGCGGGAGGGTCATCATTTGAGGCATGGAGATTCGTAGCCGAAGGGTATGATGGAATCCCAGATACTGGTGACGAAGCCAGTATCGGTTCTTTCTCGTTTGGGTATTCTGGAATTGTTGATGCGGGTACCGATGTATCCTCGCTGTATCTCGATTGGTTGACCCGTGTATATTCAAAAAACACCACTTTCATGGTTGCTCTTGGAAATGGTGGTCACGGTTACGGTACTGTCGCTAGCCCAGGTGGTTCACCAGGGATAGTATCGGTTGGAGCAGCGTCTTCGCGTGGTTCAGGCAATGCACGTTCATGGGGAGAGATAGCATCTTGGACTGATCGTGGTCCTAACTCACAAGGAAGAATGGACCCTGATATTGTAGCTGTAGGTTGGTCGGCAACTGGTGACAAAACACTGAATGAGGTAACTGATGCAAATTCGGCAACTACCTCTTGGTCAGGAACTTCGCTTGCAACTCCAGTTGCAGCAGGCCTGATGGCTCTTGTTCATCAGGCATTTTTTGAGGAATATGGTCACATTCCTGACTCGCAGGTTGTACGGAACCTAGTAATGTCTACATCAATGGATCTGGGATATGACCCTAATACTCAGGGTGCAGGTTGGTTTGATGCAGGTAGAGCAGTTCGTACAATCCAGGGAGAAAACGACACATGGCTTGTTCAGCCTGCTGCGCTAATGGCAGGTGATAACGAAGGTACTCATCGCTCAGCCGGAATCAATTGGATTCTTCCCGGGGATAGTTCGACTCATAGCGTCGAAATTATCAATCCATCTAATTCCACACTTGTTATCCAAGCAAGTCCGAAAACTATGGTCCCAGTCAGTCATGTAATACATGATTTCAATGTCAATACCAGCAATGGTTGGGACGGGTATCAATCGTCTCGCCCCGACTTTGCATTCCCAGTTATAATTCATGGAAATAACAGCACTTGGGGTGTTGGAAATGAAACAATGTTGAGAGCAAGAGCTACTATGGCGCCTGGGGGATTTGATGGAAATCAGAATCTTCAAAGTGAGAATAGACCTCATCTTCGGTTCTATCGTTGGAATGACACAGATGGTGATGGTATCTTCTTTGATGACCTGAATAACGACACATATGTTGCTGATGGTGAGTGGGATTCTGGTGATCAATTCGTTGAATTGACCACTCATGACTATGCCTCTCCTCAGGTAGAAGTTAGGGTTGGAAATCCTTGGGATATCGATTGCGATGGAATCATCCTTGTCGGTTGGATGCAAAATGTTCGGACCTCCATAATAGACCCCGTCCCGATTCAAATTGATATTACTGGATTCACCCATGATGCTGACCCATGGGTTACTCTGAACTCGAATAATATCACAGTACCTGCACATTCGACTGGTACAATCAATGTTACAGTTGCCCCTCCTTCAAATGCAATACCTGGCCTTCACATGACTCAGATTAGTCTCACTTCTGCTAACCATTCGTGGAAATTACCTGTTTTGACTACTGTAGCAGCAAATGGAGCGTACACTTGGAGTCCTCCGGAGGTTGATGGAAATATCTCCAACCAAAGTTTGTATCGTGAAACTTGGCTACAAGGTGCTCAACGCTGGGGCTGGCGTGCGGAATCAGGTGATTGGAAGGCTGTGGCAATTGATTGGCCAGCCTCATTAGCACATGGATCAATGGTTGTGGACATCGATTGGCCTGATAATGGCTATACTGATATTGATGTACACATACTATCTAGAACTGAGCACCCATATGCTGGTTTATCACCGGATTATCCTGATTGGGTCCTACATGTTGAAGAGTCCTCAACCAATAGGCACCAAGGTTCTGGAATTTGGGCACGTGAGACAAATACCGGTGGTGATAGGGAGATATTGGTCGCTGATGCGAGTGAAGGAATAAAGCAAGTTCTTCTCCATTCAACAATGCATGGTGTATTGACAAATGACAATCCAGTCAACATTACTATAGGTCATATCACCTCACTTTCTGGAAACGATAGTTGGATTATTTCTAACTGGTCACAAGGTGTAATCAACGAATCGGTTGTCATCGGTTCAACTCTTGACCTCGATGTTGATGATGTTCGTGGATATGGCTGGTCGAGAGCAACACATCTGATCAATCAGTCTGTAAGCCAAGATACGGTTGGTGTAGTTTCATCGTCATCTTACCTCCATACATTCAACACTTCAAACTTGACTAGGCTTGAAATTGAGATCGACTCGAATGGGGCAAGGGATGACCTGGACCTCTATGTGTTCTACGATTCCAATTCAGATGGGGCAATAGGTTGGTCAAATGAAGAGGAAGGTCGCAGTGGAAATTGGAATTCTGCCGAGAAGATAGTAATCGATAACCCTGCAAATGGCAAATGGTGGATTGTAGTTCATGGCTATGATGTGCCGACGACGAATACATCCTTCTGGCTGAAAATAAATAAAGTCGGTGGAACCGAAGTCAATATTACCGCCTGGACCCCTCTCAATAATTCGCAGATACAGTTGCTCTATCCCAATGGTTCATCCCGTCTTGGAGGACATATCCCTGCCAAAGCTTGGCTGATAAATTTCACAGGTGAAATGCCGAAAGATACTGGGGAATGGCAGGGATTAATCGAAATGGATTTGAATGTAGGTGGTACCCTACGTGTGCCATTGAATTATAATTTACTAGAAAATCCTCCGCTTGTTTCCTTTGCAACTCCTCCTATCTCTACGCATCATCCAACCGACGTTACAGTTAATGCCCATGCGATAGATATCGGTGGGGGATTCAATGCTTCGGGAATAGCATGGTATACTTCCACTCATGGAGAATCCATATTTATTGGTGAATTGCTAAATGGAACTTTAGTGAATATAACCAACCTAAGTTCATTCAATCAAACACTTCGTCAGGTATGGATTTCTACAAATCTTAGTGAGGATGGTGGCAAGCACGACTTCTCGCTATCGGTTACCGATATATCAGATAGAACTGGAACTGCAAGTCACTGGATAGTTCATGACGATGAATTACCACGATTATCTGTCAGTAGTTCTGTTGGTTCTCTTACCAATTCAACCAATGCAACCCTCCATATTCTTGCAGAGGAGTTCTCAGCAACGCGTTTATCTGCTATTCAACTAATTGCTACCGGTAATGGAACTGGTTGGAATGCAACAAATTCTACTGGTTCGCCTCAATGGTTTAATTCCAGCATTATGATTCCTACAGATGGAGTCAATACTTTCAGTCTTTCATCGACCGATAGATCTGGAAGAGTCTCAAATCTAGCAATCGACATTACTCGTGATACTATCCCGCCTAATCTAGAGATTACACATTCATATACCGAGATTCATAATGAAACCGTTGGTATATTCAGAGTTATTGTTGAGGATGCAGCACAATGGTGGCTACAAAATCAATCAATGAATCCGTATGAAGAAAATTCGTCACAATATCATCTTGTTGATTTACAGCAAGGTGAGAATCTTGTGAAGGTGATTGCAAGGGATGCAGCGGGCAATTGGGCACATGATTCAACTATCGTTTATGTCGATTCTATTTATCCTGTATTGAATTGGACTTCTCCTCTGAATGGTCAACTCCTCGATTATCATTTGGTAGAACTGAGATGGGGCAACCCTGGTGAAAATTCCCACATCCAGTATAGCCTAGATTCTAGCGGTTGGATTTCTCTTCCTGAAATTACTGCCATACTTGGACGATGGGACTTCGAAATAGCTGAGATTGGAGAGCATGATATTTGCATCAGAATGTGGGATGATGGTAGAAATGAAGTAGCGGAATGTCGAACTGTCAACCTTGATGAGGAAATCTATACACCGGCACTCTACGCTCCATGGAATGGTAGTTTAGTCAATATTAGTACACTATCTGCATCACTATATGTGGGGCCTGGACAAATATGGCGGCTAGACCATCATGAAGAAGGAGGTTCCTTCGTTGACGATAATGGAACCGGAATGGGTGATGAATTAGAACTCACATTCGAATTAGTCCAAGGAATTAATCTATTCACAGTGATTGTCGACGGTCGTGGGATATCTCGGATTTTTGAATTGGAAGTTGAATATGATGGAATTGCGCCTTCAATCAATCTTGAACCTGATAGAGAATTTCGTTCCGATGAGGTTGCGGGAACTGCTGGGTTGATGATTAGAGGAGAGGTGTCTGAAATTGGCCTAGATATCGAATGTATTGACCACTTGTCTCAAGCCCGAGTAAATACCAAAGCTGAAGAACTTTCTTTTGAATTGGAACTGAATCCTTGGGCCGGTCTTGCTACTATTCAACTGGATGGAATGAGTGCCAATATTAGATGTACTGCTACCGATGAAGCTGGAAATTATGACAGTGCATGGTACAATGTTACATTGGATGGTATCGGACCACTTGGTGCAGTAGGGATTTTTGAACAATCAAGTCTAGTATTTGTAAACTATGCAATTTATTTCCAAGAGGATCCGGTTAGTTATATTATTACAATAAAGCAGGACAATGTCACAATTGAGACAATCTCTGGTGATGTTGATTCACAGACGGCCTTCACCACTCAATTTGAGGTAGGCGCTTCAAGTCCTGGCCTGTGGATAGTGGAGATGGAGATGTGGGATGATGTTGGAAATCACCAATGGGTTAATTCCACGATGGAAGTCGAGGCTATTCCCATAATTGCTGACACATTATTTACCACTACTAATTTAATTAATTTCGCACTTGGACTCCTTGTAATCATTTTGATCACTACAGTGTTGGTCAAGGGACGTAGCAAGAAAAACCAGTGGTAATAGTAAAATTGTCAGCAAAGGGAAAAGAAGTCTCACAAACTTCCCTTTGGCGTCATACATAATTACTTTATTATTCAATCGCACTTACTGAGCCTATACATTTGTCGGCACAGCACCGTGGTCATTGGGCATACCCTCTCCTTCTGTGGCAAAGAGATATATGTTGTAGAAAGGAACTAGAATCCACCATCCCGACTTGCCGTGATCGTGGATTCTTCTCACTCCAGCAGATATGTAGGCAGGATATAGAATATAAATAAGGAAAGCAAGATAGAGAAGTGCCTCTGTATCCGCCATGACCGCCAAGAGTCCTGCGATGAACGAGAGAACAAAATTAACAATCATGAATGCCAAGACGAACCACCAAAATTCTGATCTAGAGGCCCTACCATCAAAGGACAAAGAGCCCTTCAGACAACTCATTACCGCGTCCATGAATCCCATCATCTTAGCGGGTCGACCTGTCCCCATTACTCCGCCAGCCACTGCGTGCTGCGTGTTTCCAACCATCATCGGCTGAGGTGCTGGCTGAGCTACTGGCTGAAATGCTGGTTGAGTTGCTGGCTGAGCTACTGGCTGAACTGCTGGCTGAACTACTGGCTGAACTACTGGCTGAACTGCTGGCTGAACTACTGGCTGAACTACTGGCTGAACTGTTGGCTGAACTGCTGGCTGAATTGGCTGTCCTAAATGGTCTGTATTTGGTTGCATGAACCGTGATAGAATATTTGGGTTATTGAACCTTTTTATGATTTTTGAAAAACACCTTTTGCATGTCACACAGCTTGGATAGCGAATAACTCCAGCCATTGAATTGGATTATGCTCCTCTGATAAAGAGGGAACGACCGTCACTATCCGTCATAGTATTGGTATATTCTAAGCAATGTTAAAGATTAATCTGGCCACTAATTGGTATCAGGTTGAGAAGGGATTTTCGCTAACCCACACAATACTTTCAATCA
>Ga0208879_1000562_pt1 | contig 38082 bp, 30 predicted proteins | sample Knorr_S15_td_Bot_FD_185605 | JGI IMG/M metagenome (GOLD analysis project Ga0208879, IMG submission 185605) | Marine microbial communities from Southern Atlantic Ocean transect - Knorr_S15_td_Bottom_ad_5009_LV_A (SPAdes) (version 2) | ecosystem: Environmental > Aquatic > Marine > Oceanic | place... | reverse complement strand
GGTGGGATACTCAAGCGGTCAACGAGGGCAGACTGTAAATCTGCTGGCTTAGCCTTCGAAGGTTCGAATCCTTCTCCTACCACTATTATTAGCGAGAGTAGCTCAATTGGTAGAGCGTCAGCCTTCCAAGCTGAGGGTTGCGAGTTCGAGTCTCGTCTCTCGCTCAAAGCCTCCCAAATATCGGGGAGGCTTTTTTATTTCTCAAAAGTTCTATCCATCTTTTCATTTTATAAGTATCTTTATAAACGATGAAAAAATACATACTCTTTCTCTTTATTGGCAGTCTTTACTCGTGTAGTACAAGTTATAATGTGCACTATTCTTTTCAAGAAATTCCGAAACATCAGAGACCAGATTATTCGAAAGTTGAAAGCTGGGCAGCAAGCCCTTTTAAAGAAGATTTTGCTGATATCGTTCCAAGTACTGACTATAGTAATCAGCAGGACGAAAGCCAAATTGATGTTTTCTACGTTCACCCAACAACTTTTTACGACAAGAAAAGCCCAGAGTGGAATGCTAACATCTCTGATGATCTCATTAACTATACAACAGACTATTGGGCTTTACGCCATCAAGCAACTGCCTTTAATAATGTTGGAAGAATATTCGCTCCGCGATACAGACAAGCACATTTAAAGTCGTATTTCTACTTAGCCGAAGGTGGACGCGAAGCGCTTCTATTTGCTTATGACGATGTAAAAGAAGCTTTTAAATATTATTTGGATCATTACAATCAAGGTCGTCCTTTTATTATTGCCTCACATAGCCAAGGAACAACACATGCGGGTTTTCTTATTCGCGATTTTATTGACCAAACAGATCTACGCGATCAATTGGTAGCGGCTTATTTAGTAGGGATGGCTGTGGATGAGAATTCATTCGATAATATAAAACCTTGCCTTAAGAGCTCCGATACCCATTGTTTTGTGAGTTGGCAAACTTATGCCGAAGGCTATTTACCCGAAAACAATTTCGAAGATTACCAAAAGAAGGCTTTTGTTATCAATCCTATAAATTGGTCAACAAATGAGGGCTACTCTAGTGAGGATCAACATAAAGGACTCTTGATGTATAATTTTAAAACTGTTTACAAGAATTCTGTAAAGGCTAAAATCAATAAAAAGAAAAATATCCTTTGGATTAAACAACCCAAAGTACCTTTTGCTTTTCTTAAAAAAATGACCAATTACCATATGGCTGACTACAATCTCTATTGGTTTAACATACGAGAGAATGCAGCTGAGCGTGTTGAAGAATATCTAAAAAATAAAAAAGAGGCTAATTAGCCTCTTTCTTTTCTATAAATAAGATCTTCCACCTTACTTGATCAGAAGGCTTGTATTGAGGGCCTTTCACTGCCTTTATGCGAACCCTATCGCCGAGCTTATACCCTTTGGAGTCAATAAACTTATCGTTGATAGAAACTGCTCCTACAAAATACATATCGTTCTCAAAGCGAATTTCATCCTCAACAACTTTATAGATGGTTCTCTTAGGTCTTTTCTCTGTCTTCTCTATAGAGAGCACTTTATAGCGAACACCTTCGTAATTAGCTGCTCGTTGTAATTTTAAGCTTACAAAATCACCTACCCAAGCATCCTTATTATCAAACCATTTAAAAGTTCCATACACTTCATCAGAAACAATAAACTCGGCTAAATCCTTTGCTTTATTGATACCGTAGATAATTCCATTTTGAGCTTTCCAGTCGGCAAACACTTCAGCTACTAAGGGCTTAGAACGCTTGTAGCAGTAATTCTCAAAACTCACATCTCTACGCGCTTTCTTAAACCACGATTCAGTAACAAGTAAGTCCCACTCGGTAGTAGTCCCCTTATTTAACTCTCTACGCATTCTGTTGATATCAACGTACAAAGACTTGGCAACAGCAAACTCTTTCTCACCAACAAAAAGGTGGAATAATTTAATTTTAGAGCGCAACAATTGCCCTGAATGCGAACGATTGATAACCGTTTTACATAAAGCCTGAATTATACGCTCTTTATCGCGGGTGATATCAGCTAATAACTCCCAGGCTAAATACTCCTTTGATCTCTTTTTAAGATAAGCGAAAATAGCTTCTTCAGCCTTTTCTAAATCCCCTGAGCAAAGGTGTACTTTAGCTTTATAATAAAGAGTATAAGGAATGTTTTTATAATGCTCTTCAACGAAATCAAGCTCTTCCAATAATATATTCAGATCGGCTTCGGTAGGCTTAGCTTGTTTAGTAAGCGCTTTTGCCATCAATAACAAAACCGTCTCACCAGGAGAAGCTTTCTTCTCTCCACCTTCGTTGATGGCAACAAAATTATCCTCATTCAAATGACGTACTCTCAAGCTCAACAAGACCTTTAAATAGGACTCGTTAAACTCGGCACTTTCCATTACCGAACGCGTAATAAATGTAAGCAAATCGGAACCGTTTGGAACTGACATCTCAGTAAGCATATCGTAAAGAGAGTCGAAAATTTCGGATGATGCTTCATCGCGAATGAGCTCCTTAATAAATTTACCAACTTGCCAGATGATGTTTTCGTGAATGACTGAATCGCGCTTTGGAATAGAAAGCTCTTGAAATTCCTTTAAGTAACCAAGGAACTCATCCGATTGAGCAACAAAGCAATTCTTTTGTAGGAGCTCGATTAAAATACGAGCCATATCCTTCTTCAGCAATTCCTGATTAGGCTTCTTACTCAACTTTTCTTTTGCCAACTCATAGGCTTGGAAGACTCCTCCCTCTCTTCTCAGTTCGTCAATCACAGACATGATAAATATTTTAGTGCTGCAAAGCTACAAAAAGCTTTAATAAGCAGCTACTGTTCCGAAGCTTCTATTTTCGTCTGCAGCTCCATTTAGTTGGCCATCGCGAACACTAATAGCAGACATCTTCCCTATCTGTTCCCAATCGTGAAGTATATGACCTTTAGCCTCAAGCTGATTGATTAAAAGGGAGTCTATTCCTGATTCATAATAAATTTTATCAGGCAGCCATTGCGAATGCGTTTTAGGGGCATTTACCGCATCTACAATATTCATCTCAAACTCCAACATGTTCATGGCTGTTTGAAAAACGGATGTAATAATGGATGAACCTCCTGGCGATCCCAAGACTAAAAATAAATCGCCATTCTTTTCAATAATTGTCGGAGACATACTACTCAACATACGTTTATCAGGGGCAATAGCATTGGCTTCGGCTCCTACTAGACCAAACTGATTCGCCACACCGGGTTTGGAGCTAAAATCATCCATCTCATTATTCAATAAAAAACCTCCACCCTGTACATACAGCTTAGAACCGAAGTTTCCATTTAAAGTAGTGGTTATGGATACTGCATTCCCCATTTCATCTACTATAGAAAAATGTGTCGTCTCATGACTTTCAATCAGATCTACAGTACCAGCTTTCACCTTCTCTGATTTCGTTTTATAGCCCATATTAATATCCGACATTCTAGAATCGATATAAGCTTCATCTAATAGCTGATGAAGAGGTAGTTCGCAAAACTCAGGATCACCTAAATGTGTGGCTCTATCAGCATAAACCCTTCTCTCCATTTCGGTTAACAGATGAATATAGTTTGCAGAATTAAAAGGAATCGCATCAAAATCATAGCTAGATGCAGCCCTAAAAAGTTGTACTAAAGCTACCCCACCACTTGAAGGTGGAGCCATACAGTGAATTTGATACTCTTTATAGTCTGATGAAATAACATCCCGCCATTTAACTTCATAATCTTTTAAATCCTCTAAAGTCATCATCGAATTCGCACCGAGACTTTCGATAATTTTCTCTGCGATTTCTCCGTGATAAAACCCTTTAGCTCCCTGCTCTACAATTAACTCTAAAGTATATGCCAGCTCGGGAAGCTTAAAAGTATCAGCTTCCTCCCAAAGTTCATCCTTAACATAGGGAATCGACTCGCTATTCACCTTTATAAATAGCTCTCTATATTGATCCCATTTATCGGCTTGAGCTTTATTAATAGCAAAACCTTTTTGTGCTAATTCGATTGATTCTTTTAAAAGCTCACTCATCTCCATAGAAGCAAATCTCTGATAAATAGCCTCCATTCCAGCTACAGCACCTGGTACTGCAACCGCTGTTGCTCCTAAGGTACTTGCATCTTCAATTAAATTCCCCGAAGAATCTAAATACATATCTCTATAGGAGGCTTTAGGAGCCATCTCCCTAAAATCGAGAGAGCCCAAATCGCCCGCTGCAGTTCTGTACAACATAAAACCACCACCCGCTATATTACCAGCACGTGGATACGCAATTGCTAAGGCGTAATTAACAGCAATAGCTGCATCAAAAGCATTACCCCCCTTCTTTAATATGTTTAATCCAATATCTGAGGCCAATGAATGTGCCGAAACTACCATCGCCTTTTTAGCAGGACTTTCGACCTTTTGTTGACAGGATATAAAAACTATTGAAAGCGTAAGTAGGAGTATTTTTCTCATAGTCTGATTTATTCCTGCGCAAGATATTAAAATTGTGATGAGTGATTAGGTGTAAAGTAACTAGTAGAAATCTATACTTGAACACAACTTTCAACTTATAAGATAAATCCACCAATAACATACGACTCCCCATTCCCTACTCCCTAATAAATTATTCCCTATTTTTGATGCTCTTAAATTAATTCAGAAGATGAAAAAAATATTAAATCTGAGCTTTGCCGCAGCTATACTACTAGCTTCCTGCTCTCAAGTACAAACTGAAGTCAAAGAAGATTTTGCTTTTCAAGCCGAAACTTTCGCCGACTTAAAATTGATCCGCTACCAAGTACCTGGATTTGATCAATTAAGTCTACAGCAACAAAAACTAGTTTACTTTTTAAGTGAAGCAGGTTACTCAGGTAGAGACATTATCTGGGATCAAAACTACCGTCATAACCTATCTATCCGTAGAGCTTTAGAGAACATCGTTCTTAACTTTGATGGGGATAAAACGAGTGACGACTGGAATAACTTTATGGTTTACACTAAGCGTGTATGGTTTGCCAATGGTATTCACCACCACTATTCCATGGCTAAATTTACGCCTGACTTCTCTAAGGAATACTTTGCGGGCTTAATGGAAGCAACAGGCTCATCTCTTAATGAAGAGGCTATGATGGCTATTTTCGACGCAGACTTTGATGCGAAGAAGGTAAACTTAGATCCTAAAAAAGGATTGGTATTAGGCTCTGCAGTAAATTTCTATGATGCCGACATCAACGAAGCTGAGGTAGATGCTTATTTTGCTTCTATCAAGGATCACGAAACTACTCAACCGCTTTCTTACGGTTTGAACTCTAAATTGGTTAGAGGAGAGAATGGTATCGAAGAGAAAGTGTACAAGCTAGATGGTATGTACGGCGAGGCTATCGCTGAGATTATCGGCTGGTTAGAAAAAGCAGTTACCGTTGCTGAAAATCAAGCTCAAGGAGATGCTTTAAAACTATTGATTGAGTATTACACAACTGGAGACCTTAAAACTTGGGACGATTATAATATCGCTTGGGTAGCTGCTACCGAAGGTGATATAGATTATATCAACTCCTTTATTGAAGTTTATAACGATCCTATGGGTTATACAGGTTCTTACGAATCTATTGTAGAGATTACTGATTTTGAAGCTTCGGCACAAATGAAAGTTCTTTCAGAAAACGCACAGTGGTTCGAAGACAATTCATCTATTATGGATGAGCACAAAAAGAAAAAGATTAAAGGTGTTTCTTATAAAGTTGTTTCTGCAGCTTCGGAAGCTGGAGATTCTTCGCCTGCTACTCCTATTGGTGTGAACCTTCCAAATGCAAACTGGATTCGTTCAACTCACGGTTCTAAGTCTGTAAGTTTAGGGAACATCGTTTACGCTTATTCTCAAGCTGGCGGAAAAGGAATGCTAGAAGAATTCTGTCATGATCAGGAAGAAGTTGAAAGAGCTAAAACACACTCTAAATTAGCAGGAAAATTACACACTGCCCTACACGAAGTTTTAGGTCATGCCTCAGGACAATTAAATCCTGGTGTGGGAACTCCTAAAGAAACCGTTAAGAGCTATGCTTCTACTCTAGAAGAAGGTCGTGCCGACTTGGTTGCTCTTTATTTCCTTTTGGATGAAAAGTTAATCGAATTGGGATTGATGGAAACACTAGAAACAGGTAGAGCAGAATACGACTCCTATATCCGTAATGGATTAATGGCTCAGATGCAACGTTTAGAGCCTGGTGCCGACATCGAAGAATCGCATATGCGTAACCGTCAATGGGTTTCTGCTTGGTCTTTTGAAAGAGGTATGGAAGAAAATGTAATCTCTAAAATTACTAGAGATGGTAAAACCTATTTCGAAATTAACGACTATAAGAAGCTACAATCCATTTTTGGTGAGCTTTTAAGAGAAGTTCAGCGAATAAAATCGGAAGGTGACTACGATGCTTGTCAGGCTTTAGTTGAAGGTTATGGTGTTAAAGTTGATCAAGACATTCACAGAGAAGTATTAGCTCGTGTTGAAAAATTAGATATACCTCCTTACGGTGGATTTATCAATCCTAAGATGATTGCTAAAACTAACGAAGCTGGAGAAATTACGGCTATCGAATTAGACTATTCTGATGACTTTACAGGGCAAATGCTCGACTATGCAAAGCGTTATAGCTTTTTGCCAGATTACAACTAGTCGGTGATCTATGGTCGGTAGACGGTAGACGATTAGAACATTTATAAAACAAATAGACCTCCTGCAGAAATGTGGGAGGTTTTTATTTGGCCTAAATCGGGAAAGGTAAGTGGTAAATAGGAAGAGTTAGTCTTTAATCAGTGGCAGGTTCCGTATAGGGCGGAATGTAGCTTTTCTCCTTGGATAGTGTGGGAAATCAATTACTAATGATTAATTGAAACTTGTCATGCGGTCAATGACCAAGACCAAGACTAAAACGAAGACCATATAGTTAGTCGTGCAGTCATACGGTCGATTGTGAGTGGGATTTTAAATTGCTCTTCGACAGGCTCAGAGCGACAATTTAAAATTGACCAACAACCAAGAGCTGATAGCTGATAGCTGATAGCTGAAATTACAAACCATTTACTATTCAAAAAAAATCCCCATCCAGAATACTGAATGGGGATTTGATGATTTTATTTTTTTTAGAAACTCTACTTCACAATCTGGAAGAGCTTTGTTTCTTTATTGGAATCAGCCTCGAGGCGTAAGAAATAGATACCCGAAGGTAAGTGCTCACAGTTAATTGTTGCTTTATGAGCTCCCGCTTTAAAGTTTGCATTAGCAATTTGAATTACCTGCTCACCTAAAGTGTTATAAAGAGCTATTACTACCTTTTCCTCGCCAATTGCTGTAAAGCTCACAGAAGAGCTGTTAGTAGCTGGATTTGGAATAACAGATATAATAGATACTTCGGTTAGTTTAGCAAGAACCTCTACTGATGATGCCGTTTGAATAGCATTATTCGCAAAGTTATTCGAACCATTCGTCCAGTTAAGCTCTAAAGCTATTTCTCTTTGCTCTATAGCAGACCAAGCAGAAAGTGTGAATTCAGAAGCTTGCTCAGCTCCCCATACAGTCATGGCTACATTAGCACCAGTGTAAACAGCAGAACCCATTAAGACTCCTTCGATATTCTTAACAGCAATCTCGTCACCTACATTTAATGCAGATAATACATCGGCTGTAAATCCTAAAGTCATATTGAACTCAGCTTTTTCTACTCCTGCATAGTAAACTGGATCAGCAGATTCAGCTAAACGCAATTCAGGAAGAACAATATCGTTTGATGGATAAGTAAATACCGCATCGTTATACATACGGATTTGGTATCCTTTACCAGGCTCAATATTCCCCAAGGTATTCACACCAAATTCAGGCCAGTAAATATTACCAATGCCATCTTTAATTAATAAAATATCATCTTCAACAGATTCAAATACAACTGTAATATCAGCAGGAACATTTCTAAGGTATCCTAAATAGCTCCATCCTTCAAGAAGGCTTAATTCGTAATTTAAAGGATTAGATATTGCACCGCGAACTTCTAGCTCAGCATCGGCATTCATTTTCACTTTATAGGCTTTACCCATCGTGTGAGCACCAATATTGTTCAAACTCCAGTCTGGCCAGTATACGTTACCCATTTCATCCTTAGCTAAGAATAAGTCGTCAAGCACTGGAGCAAAGAAGTCTTCCATTTCAGGGTAATCAGGAACGATATAAGTAGAAATCAAGTTCCAGCCCTCAGGCATGTCTATATACTGAATCATGGTATTCGACAGCGCTGTGATAGCAGAAATACCATCTACCTGGTAAGTATCTAAACTTGGCATAGTTGCATCGTAATCGGCAGTAGCCATACGATATTCGTTGATGTTAGCCTTCCAAGTAATCCACTTGAATGTTTCACCAATCTGGAAACCATTATTCTCACCTACCTCAGCTCCATAAACGGCCATAGTAGTAGTAATCCCATTCCATATGATTGAACCTGCACAGTGCAGCTCACCATCATCGCCATTAAAGAACACCCCTAAATAGTCTCCTATTTCTATTGGTAAATCGTTAATCGTAATATCCGCAGTTTCAGGAATTAAGATGATATGGTTGTTTGAAGTCACGTCAACAGTCCAGTTAGGCTCTGTTGGCAATGGGTATTCACAAGAACCATCATCCGTATTCGCCTCAGCATTATAGTTCAATGCTTCAGGATCGGTACAGCCATCAACAGTATATTCACAAGAACCATCCTCTACATTGGCACTTTCGTCGAAGTTTATAGCAGTTTCGTCCATACAACCAGGAACACCGGCAATACAAGAACCATCATCCACATTGGCTAGTTGATTGTAGTTTAATGCTAATGGATCGGTACAACCCTCAACTATATCAATACAAGTTCCATTATCTACTTCAGCATCTGCATCGTAATTTAATGCTTGAGGATCGGTACAACCCTCGCTAAGATCAGAAACAACAATCGTTTTGGTAGCGATATAAACAGCCGAAACCGTAAACACTTTTAACATTACTGTATAAGAGCCATTCTCTTCGTAAAAATGAATAGGCTCATCAACAGCTGTATAAACCGTGCCATCGTCCATAAACCACTGAAGGTAGCTAACCGTAGGTAAATCATTTAAAATAGCCCAGAAATGGTGATTTCCACCAGGCATATTCTCGTGCATAATAATTACCAAAGAAGTATAATCACAAGAGCCATCTTCGGTATTCGCATTCGGATTGTAATTGTAAGCTTCTGGGTCAGTACAGCCCTCTTCTTCATTAATACATGAGTTATCGTCTAAATTTGCCTCAGGGTTATAATTATAAGCCGTAGGATCGGTACAACCTTCGATGATACATGAACCATCATCACTATTTGCTTCGGGGTTGTAGTTAGTCGCTACGGGGTTCATACAACCTTCGATAATACAAGAACCATCATCCTGATTAGCCTCTGCATTATAGTTAACCGCTTCAGGATTAGTACAGCCAAAAGTATAAGGAACACAAGAACCATCATCAACCGTTGCTGTTGGATCGTAATTAAATGCCGTAGGATCGGTACAACCAGGAATTTCTGTTACAGCAGCCTCGCCACTTACAAAAGTTTCGAAAGCTCCATACTCAGAATCACCACAAGGACTATTCGACATAAGCTGCCAGAAGTAAGTCGTTAAGGGGTCGAGCAAGGCTTCATAGGCAAAAGAATTATCTGTAATATTTTCTTCGGTATGAATAATATTCTCAAAATTCTCATCACTTGCAATCTGTAAAGTATAAGAAGCTGCAGCATCTTGTGCTACCCACGAGAAGGTAGGTGTTAAAGAAACATCTTCGATAGCAGCGATTGGGAATAATAATTGTGCTGGCTCAGGAATTCCTTCATACACATTGATTACACCTTCAGCAGTATGTACTTTATCATCAGCAGTACCTGTTACCGTAAACGGATATTCACCTGCAGGCACTGGTAATGGCGATGAAATTGTTAAAGTTGAATTATCACCTGGCAATACTTGAGCAGGATCAAATGTAACCAACAATAGTTCTGGCACCCCTTCGATAGTAAGATCTACTGGCGTGTTAAAACCAAGTATTGCGCCAATTTCCACATTAAACACAGCAGCCTCAGTATTACAAATATCAACAGCTACAGGATCCATGCTTATCACAAAGTTTGGTTCTGTAGGCTCTACAATATCAAAATTACTGTTGTTAATATCGAAGAAGATATTATTTGCAGCCTTCACCTTAACACGAGCTTGCCCTGAAACTACATTCGGACACTCTATCTCTACCGTTCCGTTGTTTGGAACAGATTCAGCCAAAAGAATATCGTAGGTAAATCCACCGTCTAATGAAAGGTAAATATCAACTTGAGAGCAACTAATAGGAGCAATATCTGTACCCGCAACATCCCATAGAACTGTATAATTATTTCCATACTCCCAATCTTCGCTGATAGAATTCACAAGGAATGGACCGGCTGCATCAGAAACCTCAAAGGCTATTTGATCGTGATGCACACCACCACCACCTGCGTGGTTATCTCTAACAGTTAATCGGAAGGTTAAATCTCTAGAATAAGTAGGCAATAGCTCGCCCATTGTAGTAGTATTGTTTACTAAATCTTGTAAACGTGGGAAAACTCTAGTTGCTGTTTCAACAGGAGACCATGAACGGAATATCGGAGCATTACCTGAAGGGTTTGTAAGGGTGTTATCTGAAATATCCGTTGCAGGACCTAAATCAAATTCTTCCCAACAATAGGTTAAAACATCAGCTGCATCACCATCATTACCCGAACCAGTCAATTCGAAAGGAGTTCCAACAGGAATGGTATAGCCACCATTCCCGGCATTGGCTATAGGGGTGTTATTTCCCGTTTCTTGGTGCTCGGCACAATCAGTAGCCCAACCTTCACCATTCACATGAGCAACCATCTGATCAAATGAAGCAGTATGGTAGTAATCATCAGAGTTTGGCTGAAGATTGTTTATCTGGCAGATTCCTGCATAACCTAAAATAGTAGTAGCACTCCCCGGTTCGTAAGCCGTATTCGGAGAGCGGTTGCCTCCGCCACAGTTACCTGAACCTGTATCTCCATTAAAAGTATGTTCAGCACCAAACTGATGCCCCATCTCGTGAGCGACATAGTCAATATCAAATGGATCACCTATAGGCGAAGAGTGTCCAGTAATACCACGGGCTTTTTGTCCATCCGTGCAAACCACGCCTAAGCCAGCTACACCTCCACTATCTTTACCAAATACATGGCCTATATCATAATTAGTCTCACCAATAACGGCTTCAACATTTATTTGGTTCTCACCTAGCATGGCGAATGAATTACCATTGGTATATGGGTCAGTCGCTCCATCCGTATAAATGATATCGTCATTATTCTCAATTAATACCAAACGGAAAGAAGCCTCACGTTCGTAAACTTCATTAACTCTGTTTAGTGTTGTGTTAATAGCAGCCATTGCATCGGCAACTGTTCCACCATGAAATTGAGCATATTCTCCAGAACAAGCAATTGCAGCACGGTATGTTCTAAGGATTTCTCCAGAAGGGGCTGAACTCGCACCTAACTTAGCTGCAGATTCTCCAATCACACATTCACCTTCTCTGAACTTATCAGTAGTCGCGTAAAAATCTTCTTTATAGTAGGAAATACAATGTTCTGTATTATTCAAGCTAAAAGGATCGATATACACAGAACCTTTTACAGATACTACCATAGCATGGAATCCGTTGTGACTAATCGACAAACGTACCGTTGCTGTACCATCGTCCAAACCTTGTCCGGTATAAGACTTAATGCTTGGGAATTTAGCCGCCAAGACATCAGGCATAAGGCTCGATTCAACTATAGCAAATCGTTGCATGCTACCGTCAGGCATAGGAAGCTCCAAAACCAAAGAACTGCGACGAATGTCAACAGAAAATTCTTTTGGAGCAGTCGCCAACTCAGCGCGCATAGCTTCTAAATCTATTTGAAAGGTTTTATAAGCAGCTGGAATGATATAACGCTCCGTTTGTGAAATAATAGTCTTTCCGGATACGTCTTTCCAAATATCTACGGCTAAAGTGTTGAAACTCAACGAAAGCGTAAAACACAGGAATACCAAGGCTTTAAACAGAGAATAAGTCTGTTGCATAGTGTTGTTTTTATAAAGAATTGATGTTAAATACAAGGGCTCAATGTACAAAAGAAATGCCAAATTTTAGTAGGGCTATGAAGTCGTGATAAATTCTATTATCTTCACGATAAATCAAGCATTTAGACTATGTATCAAACGAGTTATTGGGAAGACGAGAGCTTCTTAAAAGACATCGATTATGCAATCGTTGGAAGCGGTATTGTTGGATTAAACTCTGCCCTCAAGCTCAGAGAACTTCATGCAGAAGCTAAAATAGTCATCCTCGAGCGAGGCTTTCTACCTTCGGGAGCTAGCACAAAAAATGCCGGCTTCGCATGTTTTGGTAGCCCTTCGGAGATTCTATCGGACCTAAAAAACACATCTGAAGATAAAGTATTTTCAATAATTGAACAAAGATTAAGGGGTTTAGAGAAACTTAGAAATACAGTTGGAGACAAAAACCTACAATACCGAGAATATGGGAGTTATGAGATTTTCAATAAGAAAGAAGTCTACGATGAATGTATTGACAAGCTAGACTACCTAAATAATAAGCTCTCAAAACTATTGCCATCTACCGTATTTGACAAATACAGTAATGCCGCTGCTTTTGGATTCCCAAAAGAAACCCTACTGATCAAAAATCACTTTGAAGGGCAAATACACACTGGGAAAATGATGATTAGCCTAATAGAGCTATGCCAAGATAAAAACATCTCTATATTCAATGGTTTTGAAGTAGATAAGCTCGAAAAAGAAAAAGATCAATGGATATTAAAATATGGCAATAGCTACCTAAAGGCGAAAAAGGTGCTTATTTCAAACAATGCCTTTGCAAAAAAGCTCATTCCTGAATTAGATCTTGAAGCTTCGAGAGCACAAGTTTTAATCACCAAACCCATCGAAAACCTTCAAATAAAAGGCTGTTTTCATTTAGATGAGGGTTATTATTATTTCCGCAACATCGACAATAGAGTATTACTGGGCGGTGGGAGAAATCTAGATTTCAAGACCGAAAACACTTTTGAGATGGAAACAACCGAACTCATCCAAAATAAATTGGATGAATTACTTAGGGAACTCATCTTGAAAGGCCAGAATTTTGAAATTGATAAAAGGTGGTCGGGGATTATGGGTATCGGATCAAACAAATCGACACTATTAAAAAAACTCGATGAAGGACTATTTTGTGGGGTTCGTTTAGGTGGAATGGGTGTGGCTATTGGAACCGAAATTGGACATCAATTAGCGCATCTTTCTAGCGAGAATTAATCTGCCATCTTGACAAAAGTACTTCAAGATTACATGCAAAATCCAAAACTGTCATTTTGTCAAAACTTATATAACTACAAATAAATCAGAGTTAAAAACTATGTATTAATTTAATGTTAACAACAACTTTATACTCCTCTTCTTCAGAGAATTACGCATATTGATTAAAGTTAAAAACCAACATATATTGCATGTACACCGCATCAAAAAAAGAATTAATAAGTAAAAAAGACAAAGTAAAAAGGACTAATATCACAAAGAATTATAAATTTGATAAAAATCGAATTACACTTATAATATGAAAGTTGAAAATCAAGAAACATCGACGGTAAAAATGTTTAGCAGGCTAATCATCTTCGCAATTGTCGCCTACTTAATCTACACTCTAAAAAATGTACTAACACCATTCTTGATTGCCCTATTCTTAGCATACCTATTAAACCCCTTTATAAACTTACTCCAGAAGAAGCTTCGAATTAAAAAAAGAGGCTTTGCTGTTGCCTTAGGTTTATTAATCAGCCTAAGCATGCTTAGTGTAACAATACTTATAAGCATACCAATAATCAATAAAGAGCTTCAAAACGCCTCAGGCTTAATAAAAGAGTACGCCCATCTAATTCCAGCAATTCCTATCGAAATTCAAGATAAAGCGAATGAATTTTTCCACTCTGATCAGGCGAGAGAACTCATATCTAGCGAAACTATAAACGACACCATTAAGAGCATTACCCCTATTATTAGCGAATTATTCACTGAATCATTAAACATTCTATTTGGTGTTTTTGGGATTTTCTTCATCCTGCTATACCTAATATTCATCCTGCTAGGCTACCCTAAAATGGCCGAAAGTTGGGAGAAATGGATACCGCTAAGCTATAGAGCTATCAGTAAAAATATAGCTGAAGACTTAAATGAAGGAATGAGAAACTACTTTAGAGGTCAGGCGACGATAGCTTTTATTGTAGGGATTCTGTTTTGTATTGGATTCAAAATAATCGACTTGCCACTAGCACTACTACTTGGAGTGTCGATTGGAGCATTAAACCTAGTGCCGTACTTGCAGATACTAGGATTCATTCCAGCATTCTTCTTGAGTATCCTACACAGCATGGAGACGGGGCAAAGTATCTGGATTAGTCTAGGAACAACAGCTTTGGTGTTTTTCATTGTTCAGGCAATACAAGAAAGTTTGTTGATTCCTAAAATCATGAACAAGGTCACAGGACTACACCCTGCTATCATATTACTCTCACTATCTATTTGGGGTAGCTTACTCGGCTTGCCTGGACTAATCATTGCACTACCTATATCAACCTTAATCATATCCTATTATAAGCGATATGTTAACGGGGAGTATAAATAAAATTACGAGCTTCCTGCTTCGATTTACTAATGATGTCAATCAGGGAAACGCCGTATAAATAATTCCCTAAAAGCTTCATATTATTTGGTGTTTGCTCTTCAATTGCGCTCAGCAAATCCAAATGACCGATATGGTACTGAGGGATTCCTCGTTCCAATAATTTTGAATCAATATATTCTACTTGAATATCTGTAGAGAATATTTCATTTAAAGCATCAAGAGCCACCTTTTGATGATCTTGAATCTTCAAGCTTTCCAAGTCAGCTCTAGCGCCACCAATCATAACCGTACATAGCATTTTATCCGTACTGCAATGCTCTGGAAATGTATTGCTATTAGCAACCATACCCAGTATTGGAGACTTTTCTTTTGAAGGTATTAGAAATCCGAAACCATCAAAGGATATTGCATTTTTAGGAATTAAAAGATTTACCAAAGCTATGGGTACATATTCAATTTTTGATAAGGATTTTGACAAATCTCCCTCCACTAAAGAACGCATCACATGAGCAGGTAATGTACTCACACATTTCGAGGCCAGATAAACTCCCTTAGAAGTTTCAATAGAAACCTTCTCAGATAGTTCAATTCGAATTACAGACTCACCATACTGAATATAGCCTTGTAAATCCTCAGTCAAACGGTCTATTAAAACCTGCATCCCTCCCTTAAAACTAAAGAGTGGATTTGTACGGATTTCTTTATCAAACAGCTTATAGCCTACTTCCTGGCTCTTTTCAGTAAACATTCCTCTAATTACCGAGCCCTTAGCATTTTCAGCTCTTTTAAGCACAGAGAAGCACGCCTTTAAGCTCATCTTCTCAACATCTCCAGCCCAAACACCAGAAACCAAGCTATCAAAAAAGGTTTTCCTAAAATCTTCTCCAAAATGACGATCGACAAAACTGGCGATTGACTCATCTTTGAGTTCTGATTTCTTAGATCGTAAATCTCTAAGGATAGCCTTCCAGAATAGCTTCAAAAAAGGGGAGCACAATAAAGACTTTAGAGAATATGGTAAAACCTGCATCCTCCCTTCGACCCACAAATAGCGCTTTTTAGCCTTAGCATTTGAAAAGATTAATTCATCCCACAAACCTAAGTCCTCAACCAATTCTAAAACTAGTTGCCCCCTACCTTTTGGGCGAACACCACGCGGGCCCCATTCTATCACAGCATCCTCAAACTTTTCAGAATACACCAAGCCACCAGATTTTTGCTCATCAACAAGAATTACAAAATCGCATTGCGGATTGTATTTCTTCAAATAATAAGCAAAAGATAGTGCCGAAATTCCGGCCCCTAATATGACAACTTGTTTTTCTTTCATACTACAGAGCTATAACGCCCTCTATTTTTGAAGCCTTCATGTAAATATCTAAAATCTCATCAGAATTCACCATAACTTCCCTTATCGATAATGAAACATATGTTCCTTTCGACGACTCTTTTCTTGAAATCTGAGCTCTTTCAGAATTAAACATAGCTTCTATCTGTGCTACTTTCTGTAAATCGGTAGCCACAATAAACTTAAACATATACAAACTAGGGTAGTTTATATGCTCCAATTTTTCTTTCAAACTCTTTAAGTCCTTCTTCAAAGTATATAAATTTTGCACAAAGTTACAAAGCCTTTAAAAAAGACTATCCACTGCTGAGCTATTTTTCTATTTTTGTTTGATGATGAAACGAATAATCATATCAGGGGCTCCAGGAACAGGAAAGACAAGCATTATTAATGTACTTGACTCACATAACTACCATTGCTTTCAGGAAGTTTCTAGAGAAATTATCGCTGAGCAACTAAAGACTGGCGGCTCAATACTTCCCTGGGATGACTTAAAAAGCTTCAGTAAGGAAGTCATTCGTCTTCGCAAACAACAACACGCCGATGCAAATGAGAATTTGCAATTCTACGATAGGAGTATCATCGACTCTTTAGCCTATCTATCTAAAGACGGTATAGACATCCCCTCAGAATGGGACGCTATGGCTATAAACAATCGCTACTACCCCAAAGTATTCATCACGGCGCCTTGGGAGGCTATTTACACAACCGATACAGAACGCAAAGAAAGCTTTGAATGTGCTCAGCAAATTCATAATCATCTAATAAAAATGTACCTTCATTATGGATATGAAATAATAGAAGTTCCAAAAACGACTATTGAAAATCGAATAAAATTTATTCTTGACGAAATTGAAAAATAGGTTGAGCATACATGAAATACTAGAAAACTACTGGGGCTTTAAGAGCTTCCGCCCCATGCAGGAAGAGATTATTCAAGAAGTTTTGGGTAAAAAAGATTGCCTAGCATTACTTCCTACGGGAGGTGGTAAGTCAATTTGCTATCAAGTGCCTGCCCTAGCCATGGAAGGAACTTGTATTGTAATTTCTCCACTTGTAGCCTTAATGAAAGATCAAGTAGCTCAACTGCAGGAAAGAAGGATTAAAGCCATTGCTATTACGGGCGGCATGAGCGCCAATGAACTCGATATTGCTCTTGATAACTGCGTTTATGGAAGAGTAAAACTTCTTTATCTTTCTCCCGAGCGACTTCATTCAGATTTAGTATTAGAACGAATTCAAAAAATGAAGATCAGCTTTATAGCTGTTGACGAAGCACATTGTATCTCTCAATGGGGATACGACTTCAGACCTTCATATTTACAAATATCAGAGATACGAGAATTACTTCCTGATAAAGCTATACTTGCACTAACCGCTACAGCTACCACAACGGTGGCAAAAGATATTCAAGACCAATTACTCTTTAAAAGTCACAACCTCAAACAAAAGAGTTTTCTACGCCCAAAATTATCCTATATGGTGTTGGAGGAAAGTCGCAAGATGGATCGCCTGTTTAGCATGCTTCGGAAAATCCAGGGCTCTGCTATTATATATGTGAGAAGCCGAAAAAGGGCTGTTGAGATTTCCAAAGAGCTACAAGCGGAAGGTTTTTCCGCCTTACACTACCATGCAGGACTAAGCAGAGAGGAACGCGATCAGAACCAAGATGAGTGGATGAAAGATCGATCTCGAATAATGGTTGCGACTAACGCCTTTGGTATGGGCATAGATAAAGCAAATGTTAGACTGGTAGTTCACCAACAAATTCCAGACACACTCGAAGCCTATTTCCAAGAAGCTGGGAGAGCTGGGAGAGACGAGAATAAGGCCTTTGCCGTAGCCCTATATCATGAATCGGATTTAATAAGTGCTCGAGATCGATTTATCGACAACTACCCTAGCGCCAAAGATGTTCGCACGATATACCAAAAACTAGCCGACCACCTACAAATAGCAATCGGGGATGGATTTGAAGATAGCTTCTCTTTCAACCTAGAAGTATTTTGTAATAATTACAAATTCAACCCTTCTAAAACCTTAAAAGCTTTGCATATCCTCGAAAAAGAAGCATTAGTAAAATATGAGGATTTTGATAACAGCCTCTCCACAATACACATCATCTGTTCGTCGGTACAGGTAATGAACTATCAATCGCAAAACAAAAAAAAGGAAGCCTTACTGCAGTTAATCCTACGACTCTACCCTGGAGTATTTGACGAAGCCTGCGATATTAGAGAACGAAAATTAGCCTTAAAACTAGAACAGAGTAGTACCTACGTTCATAAACTATTAGGACAATTACATCAAGAAAGGGTCATTAACTACGAATCGCGTAATAATAGCGGTAAAATCCTATTCACCTCCGCAAGGCATGACAGCAAGAAGCTACCTATAAGTAAGAGTCATTTCGAGGAGCGCAAAAGCCTATTATTTGACAAACTCAATAAAGTCCATGAGTATATAAGAAATACCGAATATTGCAGATCGCGATTATTAGTCGATTATTTTGGCGAACAATTGGAGCAAGATTGCAATTGCTGTGACATCTGCATCAAAAAGCAATCAGAAGGAACGGAGCAAAGACAAAAAATTCAGGAGGATCTATTTAGCCTACTATCTATGAATCCAACCAATATCAGTACTTTTGTTGCTCGCTACAGCAAGCTTCAAGAACAATCAGTACTCGATTTAATAAAGACTTTGCTGGAGGAAGAAATCATCATTAAGAAAGGATCAATGCTTCACCTGAATGAATAGAGATAAGAAAATTGTTTTCATGGGAACTCCCGGCTTTGCTGTAAAAAGCTTAAAAGCAACACATGAATCTGGCTATAAGGTAGTCGGAGTTATCTGCCCTCCTGACCGACCTGCTGGGAGAGGCCATAAACTCCAGGCATGCGAAGTAAAGAAATACGCCCTTAGTGAAGGTTTGAATATTCTTCAGCCAGAGAAATTAAAAAACCCTGAATTCTTAAGCGAACTTGAAGCACTCGATGCCGACCTCTTTATTATAGTCGCCTTTAGAATGCTACCAAAAGAAGTTTGGTCGATGCCTAAATATGGAACCTTCAACATTCACGGATCTCTCCTCCCTCAATATAGAGGTGCAGCTCCTATTAATTGGGCGATTATAAATGGTGAAACCAAAACGGGGGTTACCTCATTCTTTATAGACGAGAAAATTGACACTGGCGCTACCCTACTATCTAAGGGCTACGAAATTGGCCCAAATGAATCAGTCGGCGAAGTCCATGATAAGCTGATGTGCTTGGGAGCTGATTTATGTGTAGAAACTTGTGATGCTATTTTCAATAATAAAATCAAAGCAACTGCCCAGGAGAGTTCGAAAGAGTTAAAAGAAGCTCCAAAACTATTTAAAAGCAACTGCCGAATAGACTGGTCGAAATCCACATTAGAAATCCACAACCACATAAGAGGACTATCACCTTACCCTGTAGCTTGGTTTGAATTATCAGACAAGACTGCTATTAAAGTATATAAGGCAAGCTATACTCTTCACACACACGAAGAAGAAATCGGAACCATTATATGCACCAAAAAGGAATTCAATATTTACACTCTCGACGGATACATCTCTATTGACGAACTTCAAGTTTCAGGAAAAAAGAGAATGGATATTCGACCCTTCCTAAATGGTATTTCAATAAATCCTGAATTAAAAGCTTGTTAAGTCCCATCGCAGCTCATTTCTTGATAAATCACACGATTTTGACCAACTTTATCAACAAAAGCTTGGTTTTATTAACAAAGTGACCATGTTTAATAGACCAAACTTGCGCAATCTCAACAATAGTCTATATTTGTATTGCATTCGTTAAAATAAATTAATCTTTAACCTTAAAACTGTTTACTATGAACAAGTCAGAATTAATCGATGCTATGGCCGGCGAAGCTGGAATTTCTAAAGCTGCTGCAAAAAAAGCACTAGATGCATTTACAGGTTCAGTTTCTGGAACCTTAGCAAAAGGTGGTAAAGTATCTTTAGTAGGGTTCGGTTCTTTCTCTATCTCTAATAGAGCTGCAAGAGAAGGTCGTAACCCACAAACTGGTCAAACAATCCAGATCGCTGCCAAAAACGTAGTTAAGTTTAAAGCTGGTGCTGATTTAAATGGAAAAGTAAACTAATTTACATTTCTACACAGTATTGAAAACCTCGCATTGCGGGGTTTTTTTATATCTTTATTTTCAAACCGTCATAAGCAAGAAACACATTCTCGGGAAGCTCCTTTGAAACATCTTCGTGTTTCCCTAAAAGATGACTAATATGTATTAAGTATGCTCTGTCAGGGCTTATACGCTCAATAAACTCCAAAGCTTCCTCTAAATTAAAATGAGAAATATGCTTGCGCTTACGCAAAGCATTAATCACCAAAACCTTAGAGCCTTTAATTTTCTCCACTTCTTGCTCTGAAATATAATTAGCATCCGTGATATAAGTGAGGTCTCCTACTCTATAGCCCAATACTGGCAACTTATAATGCATTACCTCTACAGGAGTAAACAATACACCATCGATAGTAAAGGCTTGATCTTTATCAATTTGATGAACTTTTACTTCGGGAACGCCAGGATATTTAAAATCACTAAACACATAAGGGTACTCTCTTAATAATGCTTTTTGCACATTATGATCGCAATAAACATCTATATCGCGTTGATGCTTAAAATTAAAAGCACGTACATCATCCATTCCAGCAACATGATCTTTATGCTCGTGGGTAAATAAAATAGCGCGTAAATCTTGTACATTTTCTCGTAGCATCTGTTGACGAAAATCAGGGCCAGAGTCAATTACGTAGTTCTTCCCTTGAATTGTAATCATTGCTGAACTTCTCAAACGCTTGTCTTTTGGGTCTTTTGACAGACAAATATCACAATCACATGCAATTACAGGGACACCTTGCGAAGTTCCAGTTCCTAAAAAAGTAAGTTCCATTTAACAAAAATATAATTTATCGATGATGTTTAAAATTGTGCTGTTTAGTTTGCCTATTCAATTTAAGCCCTTTATTTTTGCTTTAAGAGTAAAAGAGAAATAAAATGAAAAGTGTTGTACTAACAGCTACCCAAAAGGCTTTACAAATAAACCTTGACCCTTCTATCTACGGGACTTTCGCTGAGATTGGAGCCGGACAAGAAGTAGTTCGCCATTTCTTTAGAGCTGGTGGGGCTTCAGGAACGGTAGCAAAAGCCATGTCGGCTTACGATAAAGACTTTAGCGACGCCATTTACGGACGTGAAGCAAGTGGTAGATATGTGTGTGAGTCGAGGCTCAATAAAATGATTGACCATGAATATGGATTAATCACCGAGCGACTCAATAGAGAGACACATCCACACAAACGCTTTTTCTCTTTCGCTAATAATGTTGCCACCATAAACTTTTCAAAAACCAACGAAGGCCATGGCTGGATGGGTTTACGTTTTCAATTAAATGAAGAGTCGGAACCAAATGATGTAATCCTTCACTATCGCTTACACGAAAATGAAGTCCGTCAGCAACAAGAAAGTTCGGGTGTTTTAGGTGTAAACCTAATGTATGGCTGCATGTTCCATTGCAACGATCCAAAAGCACTTATCAAACAACTTTTCGATAATTTAAGCCTTGAGCAAGTTGAGATAGACATGCTTCAAATGAATGGTCCTGATTTCGATCATGTTGACAACCGTTTATTGAGTTTGTATTTGGTTAAAGAAAGAATGACCGACGCCGTAATATTCGGACCTGACGGAAACAATCTTCAACCTGCAGAAATACTCTACAAAAAGAATATTCTAGCGATAAGAGGTAGCTTCAGACCTGTTACCAAGGTGAGTATTGATATGATTAAAAACGGATACAACACATTCGTTGAAGAAAATCGTGTTACTAGAGAAAACCTACAAGTACTCTTCGAGATTACTTTGAGTAATCTTAGCTCTGATGGTGAAATTGATGAACAAGACTTCTTAGACCGCGCAGACATCCTATGTTCTCTTGGTCAAACGGTATTAGTCTCTAACTATCAACAATACTACAAACTACTGGATTACTTCTGTAGATTCACCAATAAAAGAATGGGAATCATTCTAGGAGTTCCAAATTTAAAACAAATTTTCGAAGAGAAATACTACCGTCATTTGAGTGGTGGTATCCTCGAAGCTTTCGGTCGTATGTTCAATCGCGATTTGAAAGTATACCTATATCCTTATCAAAAACAAAAAGGTGGCGAAGTAATGAACTCGAGGAATCTCGAAATTCACCCGCGCTTCAGACCTCTTTACGAATATCTAGTTTACAATAATCGTATTGTGGATATTGATTATGATGCGAAAGTATTACACATCTTCTCTCCTATAGTATTGCGCATGATTAAGAATGGTGTTGAAGGATGGGAGGATCTGGTTCCTGCCTACGTAGATAATATCATAAAAGAGAAAAAGTTGTTTGGCTACAAACCCGAAATGTTTACAAAACTTAAAGAGAACTAAGCTTAAAACTTCAAAAATAAATTGATCTGATCCTGAAGCAGTTTAACTGTTTCGGGATTTTCTATTTTTCCATTTTTCCCCAATAATTTATGAACTTCCGACAATTTGGGTTTTGAAGAAAATACTTCAGCTTTTAAATGATGGAAAAGAGAAGTAAGATGCTCCAAACCTCTCAAATTACCTGCCTTACCTGTAGCTACGCCAACCAATGCAACCTTTTTTGACGCTATACCATCACTTCCAAGACAGTCAATAAAGGCTTTAAATATACCCGGATAACTACCGTGATACTCAGGAGAAATTACCACAAACTTCTCCGCCTTATTAATATACTTATCTACCATTTCAACAAAAGGTTCTGTGGAAGATCCATAGAAATTACTAAACATAAAATCGTTCGGCAAATCACACAAATCCATTACCTGATTATCAACATTTTGTTGACTTAATAATTCACTATAAAACCCAGCTACTTTAACGGTTAAACTGTCTTTTCTATTTGTTGCTGAAATAATAGTTATCATATCGTTGAAAATTGCCTCTAAAATGTTGATAAAATACAATAGATCTCTCCGAATCTTCAGAATGACTTTTCGTAATTTGAGACTTTAAATTTACAGAAAATTCACTGGATATATGGCTAAGGTTATTGCAATTGCAAATCAGAAGGGAGGAGTAGGGAAAACAACTACGTCAGTGAACCTAGCAGCATGCTTAGGGGTGCTGGAAAAGAAGGTTTTACTTATTGATGCCGACCCACAAGCGAACGCTAGTTCTTCATTAGGAATAGACCCAAATGGAGACCATATAGGGACATACCAATGTATGGGACACCAATCAAGTGCCCGCGATTGTATCACCACATCCTCTAGTCCTAATGTTGATATCATGCCTTCGCACCTCGATTTAGTTGCTGCGGAAATTGAACTAGTCGACAAAGAAGAACGTGAATTTATGCTTAAAAAGGCCTTAGAGCCTATAAAGGACGATTACGACTATATCATCATCGACTGCGCTCCCTCCCTTGGTCTTATCACACTGAATGCCTTAACAGCTGCAGACTCTGTGATTGTTCCTATACAATGTGAGTATTTTGCACTCGAAGGATTGGGGAAATTGATGAACACGATCAAAAGCGTTCAGAACATTCAAAACCCACAACTTGATATTGAAGGTTTATTACTTACGATGTACGATTCAAGACTACGCTTATCGAATTTGGTTATCGAAGAAGTAAAAACACATTTCCAGGATATGGTTTTCAACACAATCATTCAAAGAAATGTACGTTTAAGTGAGGCTCCTAGCTATGGCGAAAGTATTATCATGTACGATGCTACATGTCGCGGGGCAATTAACTACCTAAACTTAGCGAAAGAATTTCTCGATAAAAATGAAATAGTAGCATAAGATGGCGAAGCAAAAGAAAGTTTTAGGAAGAGGATTATCAGCCATACTCAGCAATCCAAGTACAGATATTGCTAGTAATAACAATTATAGTGAAGCAGTTAATACAAGCGTTGGATCAATTGCCGAATTATTAATTTCAAACATTGAAGTAAACCCATTTCAACCTCGTACACATTTCAATCAAGGGGCTCTCGAAGAATTGTCAAATTCAATTAAAGAGCTAGGTATAATTCAACCTATTACAGTACGAAAACTCGGTTACGATAAATACCAATTAATTTCTGGTGAACGTCGCTTTAGAGCCTCTCAACTGGCTAAACTTGATAAAATCCCCGCCTTTATACGCATCGCCAACGATCAGGAGATGTTGGAAATGGCTTTGGTGGAAAATATTCAACGCCAGGACTTAGATGCAATTGAAGTAGCCTTGAGCTACCAACTATTAATTGACGAATGTAAATTAACCCAAGAAAAACTCAGCGAGAGAGTTGGAAAAAAAAGATCGACAATAAGCAACTACCTAAGACTGCTACGCTTAAACCCACTAATTCAAGCTGGGATTAGAGATCAGATGATTAGCATGGGGCACGCGAGAGCCTTAGTGAACATTAATGATGAAGAGCGGCAACTAGCTCTTTACAAAGAGATACTTACTGAAAAACTATCAGTACGACAAACAGAACTCTTAGCTCAAGGATTAAAAGAAAATAATCAGTCGACAAAGAAAGCTAAAATAGCTTCTAGCCCACTACCCTTCAGCTTTCAACAAATTAATCAGCAGTTTAGTAAAACTCTCGACTCTGAAACTGACATTAAAGTAGGTAGAAATGGAAAAGGAAAATTAATCATCTCCTTCAAAAGCGAAGAAGATTTAGAAAGGATAGTAGCATGCTTTCAAAACGATTAATATCCTTACTGACTGTAGTACTGCTGTGTTCGAACTTATCAGCTCAATCAATCATAAAAGAACATTCGGCAAAAAAGGCTAGTATTTATTCGGCAATTGTTCCTGGAATGGGGCAATTTTACAATAAGAAATACTGGAAAATACCCCTTATCTATGCCGCCTTAGGTTCAGCTTTCTACGCAGCTCGATGGAATCAAAGTGAGTATGAACATTATTTATTGGCTTATCAGTACAGAACTGATGATATTGAAAGCACGGTTGACCCCTATGTAAATAGATATACTGAGTCGAATTTGATTACTATTAAAGATTATTACCGCAAGAACAAGGACCTAGCATATATCATAAGTGCAGGTTTGTATTTGATGAATATTCTAGATGCATCAGTCGATGCGCATCTATTCGACTTTGAGGTAAGTGATGATTTGAGCTTGGCAGTACGACCAGAAATGCTAAACAACAACCATCAAGCTATTCCAGGAATTAGCTTGACTTTAAATTGGCATTAACATGAAAATAGCACTTTTAGGATACGGAAAAATGGGGCGTGCAATCGAAAAGATTGCCTTGAATAGAGGTCATGAAATAGTACTCAAAATTGGAAGTAAAAATTCCGATGAGCTCACTATTGATAACTTGAAAAAAGCCGATGTTGCAATTGATTTTAGTCTCCCAACAAGTGCTGAAGACAATGTAAAGCTTTGCTTTAAGTCGGGTACTCCAGTAATCAGTGGAACAACAGGTTGGCTAGATGAATATACTGAGGTTTGCAAGTTATGCGAAAAGGAAAATGGAAGCTTAATATATGCTTCGAATTTCAGCTTGGGTGTCAATTTATTCTTCGAACTAAATAGTTTTTTAGCCAATATGATGAGCTCTCATAATGACTATGATGTCAACATGAAGGAGATTCACCACATTCATAAACTTGATGCTCCGAGTGGAACAGCAATAAGTCTTGCCGAGCAAATTCTCGAACAGAATACAAACAAACAAAAGTGGAGTATCGAAGAAAACAGCGATCCGAACACTTTGAATATTGAAGCAGAAAGAACTGATGAAGTTCCTGGAACGCATCGCATTGTTTATGAATCGGAAGTAGATTCTATTAGTATTGAGCATATAGCTCATAACAGACAAGGTTTCGCTTTAGGTGCTGTAATTGCGTCTGAATGGATCCAAAATAGAAAAGGCGTGTTTAGCATGAAAGATGTCATCTTTACTGCTTAACGGTAATTAACCAAGCAAAAAGCGGCCATGCTACTTAAAAGAGTATTTTTGAAAAAATTGAATTAAATGAACTGGAAAAAACACATGAGCTTCATCGTAAGCTGTTTGATATATATAGCATTAGTAAAACTAAGTGGTTTAGCTTGGCTTTACTTTGGAGTATTAGCCTTTGCCGACCACTATTACTGGCACTATGTAAACTGGATTTTCTGGAAGAAAAGACCCGTAAGAGAAAAGAAAAAGAGAAGTGCTTTTGGCGAATGGCTTAATGCAATATTATTTGCTGTTATAGGTGCCACACTAATCCACACCTTTATCATGCAACCGTTCACCATACCCACCTCATCAATGGAGAAATCGATGTTGATAGGTGATTATCTATTGGTGAGCAAGTTGAGCTACGGCCCAAATGTGCCGAACACTCCCCTCTCAATTCCATTCATGCACAACACCTTTGTATTTACCAAAGACACACCTTCTTATAGCGAGTCAATTCAACTGGGATATAATCGACTTCCTGGATTCGGTAAAATATCCAATAACGATATCGTGGTATTCAATTACCCTGCAGATGAACTACGCGCAAACTTACCTTTCGATAAAAAGACGCACTATGTAAAACGTTGCGTGGGTATTGCAGGTGATTCACTAGAAATCATCGATCAGAGAGTTTTCATCAATGGAAACGAACAAGCTTTACCAGATCGATCTCATGGACAATTCAGCTATATCGTAAGCACTGAAGGTAGTGGACTAAGAAAGAAGTACTTATTAGAAAACAATATCACTGAGGGCTATCCCGTAAATAGTTATCGTTTTGAACTCTCGCAGGAAGAAGCTTTATTATTTAGTCAACAAGGCTATATCCGCGAAATTAAATTAGTTGACAGCCTACTAAATGAGGATGGTCGTAATAATTATCGGGTAACAACACAGGGGGTACAGTTAAATGCGAATGTATTAGCAAGTTACCGAGGGCAAGCTGAAGCTAGCAACAGCAGCTTAATGATGCTCACTGATGAAAATGTGGTAAAACTACAATCGCTGAAAAATGTGATTAGCATTGAAAAGCCGGAACTACTTGCTAGCCAAAAAGGGGCCGTCATGTATCCTAAAGGGAATGAATTTAACTGGAGTACCGACAATTACGGTCCGATCTATATCCCTAAAGCAGGTGCTACTATTGTGCTCAACGAAGACAACCTTGCTATTTACAAGCGCATTATCACCGATTACGAGAATAATGAGCTTGAATACAAAGAAGATGGTCTTTATATAAACGGTGAAGAGACTGGAGAATACACATTCAAAATGGATTACTACTGGATGATGGGTGACAACCGCCACAACTCCTTAGACTCTAGATTCTGGGGATTTGTACCCGAAAATCATGTAGTTGGAAAACCTGTTTTCAACTGGCTAAGTTTAGACCCAAACAAATCTGGTTTATCTAAAATCAGATGGGACCGAATGTTTACAGTCATTCATGGAGAAGGAAAGGCTAAGTCCTACCTATGGTACTTTATCGGATTCCTCGTATTATGGAATATTGGAGGGAAATTACTCAATAAGAAAAAGTTGAATGACTAAAGCTTTTGTGAAAAACACAGTCACAATAGCCCTTGCAATTGCCTTTGCTCTAGGGGTGAAATCTCTAGTCCTACAGCCCTTTATGATTCCATCGAGCTCTATGGAGCCTACACTGCACATTGGCGATTATTTACTGGTCAACAAATGGAGCTTGGGACCTCTATTCAAAGGAGAGCGACTCTGGGATTGTAACGAACTGAAAAATGGTGATGTACTCGCATTCCACTACCCGCTTCAAGATGGTGATATTAACGACAAAAGCGTCTATATAAAACGCTGCCTTGCTTTGCCAGGAGAAACAATCACAATTAATTCTGGATTTACAATATCAGAATTATTAGACGCTGAAAATACAGTCCTTCAATTTGATTATTGGATTAAAGATTCTTTAGAACTCCTAAATTGGGATTTACTGTCTGAATTAAATATTCATGAAGGTGGGAAGACCATTCATCAGAAATGGTTGTTAAGCCTTTCGGGAAATCATATAAATGAACTTAATAATAAGCTCCAAGGCTTGAATTTCACCCGAGCCATTCAAGAGCCTTCGTTTAGCGATTTTTCAGTATTTCCTTCTGACTCGAATCTCATTTGGAATCGAGATTTCTATGGTCCTCTTTATGTACCTAAAAAAGGCGATCAAATTCTATTGAATTCTGAGAACTTAAAGCGCTATCAAAAAATCATTAACCAATACGAAGGACATCAGATTAGACTGGAAGGGAGATTAGTTTTTATCGATGATACAGAAACTACGGAATACACCTTTCAGCAAGACTACTATTTTGTGATGGGCGACAATCGGCACCACTCGATGGATTCCAGATATTGGGGATTTGTCCCAAAAGATCATCTTATTGGTAAAGCATTCATGGTTTTATTTAATGTGGAACATTTTTCTACGGATAGACTTTTTAAAATCGTAGAATAATGGAAGGCACAAATTTAATACTCAGCTCCCATTATTTCCCAAGCATTGCTTATTTCGCACATATAGTGAAATATGCAGAGGCAAGAATAGATATAGCGGAACACTTCGTTAAACAAAGCTATCGGAATAGATGTGTAATATACTCCGCAAACGGAAAGCTTTCTTTAAGTATCCCAGTTGTTAAGAGTGGGAATACCCCTATGAATCAGGTGTTGTTAGGCGAGGGTCAACAATGGAAAAAACTACATTGGAAATCTATCTACTCCGCCTATCAATCCTCCCCTTTCTTCGAGTTTTACTGCGATGACCTTAAAGATGTTTTCTTTAGAGAGCATACTAGTTTAGTAGGCTTAAACAGAGATTTACTGGAACACCTCATTCAAGAAATTGGCGCCAGCTGCAAAATTGATTATGCTGAAAGCTATATCGAATGGAGTGATTGTAATTGTGATTTAAGAGATACGTTACATCCAAAGAAAGACTTGGAAGAGGCGAAAGGATATCAACGCTATATCCAGATCTTTGAGCAAAAACATGGCTTCTTGGCAAATTTGACTATTTTGGACTTATTATTTCACGAAGGGCCAGAAACGATTAACTATCTGAAAAATATATACGATTAAATCATATTAATATTTAGACTCGTTTTTAAACTGCAAAAAAGTATATAAAATCAAAAGGGGAAAGCTGATGCTCTCCCCTTTCTTTATAACTCACTTTGATTAGATAACCACAAACAATCAAAGCGCGATGCCTAAGGCACCGTATATTGAGGGGGTACTCGTCAATGGATGTGTTTCTCTACAGTCCCATCGGAATAGAGATGCAAAACAACATCACCAAGGCGAATTCCATTATCATACACCTCCTGACCTAACAGGTTGAGCATTTTAACAAGAGTCCGCTCTGTATTGGGATGTTCTGGGGCCATTTCCAAAGCCCATTGTGGTACGCTTGGGGTAAGTTCCATCTTTTGTCCAGATACATCTGGGAAGATGAATCCATCACGAGCTACATTCATTTTTACTTGATAACCCTGTCCAGGTTCTAACACATCTAAACCATTAAAACCAAATTCTGGCCAGTATACCTGACCTTCATTTCCTTTAATCATAACCATATCAGCTACAATCTCTTGAAAGGAGGCTACAGGGTCCATTTCTTCTCTTAGGGTAAAACCAATCATATTCCAGCCTTGTTGAAGGGAAATAACTATTGGCTCACTATTTACATCAATATTTTCTTCGAGCGCTTCAATAATGCTCTCTTTTTCACTTAATTCGCTTTCCAAGGCACTGATATCACTTAATATATTTTCAAAAGAACAGCTTCCATCGTTAAGGCTAGCAATAGCTGTATAATTATCGGCTAGGATACTTGTGCAACCTAAAATATGAGGAGTAACACAAGATCCGTCGTCGAAGACTGCTTGAGTATTGTATTCTTGGAACAAATAATCGGTACATCCCATTTGGTGATTTACTAAAGTAAACCCTAGTACTACCGACATACCATTGGTCGCATAAGTAGACATATATTCATCTTGATAAGTGGCTTGCATTTGATAGACTTCACCACTGTTTTTTTGAAGGATCCAAGTGAAAGCTTCCCCCTCTTGAAAACCACCTTGATCTAATTGCGCCCCCCATGCAACCATAGGCATAATACCGTTTTCGAGCCATGGAAAACTACCTGCACATACCAGCTCTCCTAAACTATTGGCATAGAAAACACCTAACATGTCGCCAAAGTCTATCGAAGCTCCTTCTACAGGAATATCATCCAAAATCAAAATTGAATGATTAGCCCCTGTGTTTTCATGACTAAAATCAATCTCCATAGTACATGAACCATCATCTTTGTTGGCATATGGGCTATAGAGATAAGAACTAGAGTCTGTACAACCTAAAACTGCTATCTCTGAACAAGAACCATCATCGGTACTAGCTAAAGAATTAAACTCTAAAAACTCAGGATAAGTACAACCATAAACAACATCTAAGAGCTGTATGGTTTCAACCCATGTGATGGAATTTGTTGTATAAATATTTGGTGCTGCGTCTCCAAACTGAACAACTAGTTCTAGCAAGTCTCCATTTGGTTTTTGAAGAAGCCAAGTAATAGACTCCCCTTCATCAAAACCATTATCTTCACCTGAATACTCACCCCAAATGGGGATGGAAACAAAATCATTATTTGTCCAGATAGCACTACCTGCACATTGTAAATCACCTTGGTCATTAGTAAAGAAAGCACCTAGCATACTACCCTCTTCAATAGTCCCAATAAGACTTACCGTTGGTGGAATTAAAATCGACTGGTTGGAGCCCGTGTTCTCAAAGTTGAAATCTACAGCAAATGCTATAAAACAACTGAGCCAGGCCGTGGTTAATACGAGTACCCTTTTCATGGCGGTCATTTTTAGCGGGGGGTGGTTCAACACTAAGGGCGGAATTAAGAACCAACAGCCGGAGGGGCTAGACAACGCTAAAAAATCTGGGGTACAATAGAATCGTTAAACATTAAAACAATGTTCATGTTCCTGGGAAAACAAATGAATCGTACGGAAAACCGATAAAATTAGATCTGGGGTTAAGGGGTGATTTTAATGCTGGAGAGTAAAGAAGCCTTCTTAAGGCCTTAATCTCGAGTAGGAATTTATTGGGAAGGTTATTTAGTCTATTATTGAATTCATGAATAAAGATATATAATTTTATCTATATCTACAAAAGATATTTATTTATATTTCTAGAGGCCAAGCAAATAGTCTCTACAAAGACTATATACGCTACAAATAAAATATTCTATTAAATTATTCGTTAGCAGATTACTATGCATGCATAACATTTCTTATCTTAAACAAAATTCAATTCATTCTGTAATGAAAACATTTATTAGTAGCCTAGTCTTTCTATCAATTAGCTTCTCAATACTTTCTCAAGATTTAATATCCTACACAAAAGTGTCTAGCCTTAGTAAAAAGGAATTGAAGGAAGCTTGGAAGAAAAACGGCATGCCTAGAATCATGCTCAACATTTCTAATGAGTTTGATCTCTACGAAATCATCTACAACACCAAATGGCATGATGGCAGCACCATAAAAGCCTCAGGGCTTTATTACCTACCAACGGATATCAAAAAAGAAATCCCTCAATTGATATATCATCACGGAACAAAAATCAAAAAATACAGAAGCACTGAAATTTATAGAGAAAATGCCATTTGTGCAGGCTTCGCCGCTGATGGTTATGCGGTAATCATGCCCGATTATATCGGCTTAGGAAAAGGAGAAAAAACACACCTTTATCAACACGCACAATCAGAATCGGATGCGGCTATAGACATGTATTTTGCCGTGCAAGAATTAAATAGAAAGCTTGATGTTAATACAAACGAACAACTCTACTTAACGGGATATTCACAAGGTGGACATGCTTGTTTGGCAACTCACAAAAAATTGCAAGAAGACTATCCCGAAATAAAGATTACTGCCTCTTCTCCTATGTCGGGAGCATACCATATGTCGGGAGCACAAGCTGATGTAATGTTTAAACCTTATAAAGACCCATCCTACCTACCCTATCTATTAATGTCATACAATGAGGTTTATAAGATCGCAGGGGATTCTTATTCCGATTTATTCGTAGCACCTTACGATAGCATTATCCCAACCTTATACACTGGCGATATTGATCTATTCGAAATCAATACGCACCTACCCGAAATTCCTGTAGAAATTATTCAACCATATTTGGTTAACGAATACCTACACAACCCTAATTTTAAATTTAAACTAGCCCTAGAAGAGAACAACTTGATTGACTGGAAGACTAATACTCCTACTCAGTTTTGCTACTGTACGGAAGATAAAAGGGTGCTTAAAGAGAATTCATTTATTGCCTACGATACCATGAAGAAAAATGGAAGCTCCAATATCAGTCTTCGTAGAGCAGGTATTGATGTTGACCATATTACTTGCGCGGGCTATGCATTTGTTTATACCAAACTTTGGTTTAACACTTTTAGAAAGGGAAGCAAAAAAGGACGAAAAGGAAATCTCTTCAAACGATTTGCTTTAACAATTAAAAAAGCGGTTTCGTAATCAGCGAGACCTGAACGCTTTCAGCCATGAGCAGTCAGCTTTGAGCAAAACTTTTAACGAAAATTTAGCCATAAAAAAACCTCACATTTCTGTGAGGTTTTAGTGAGACCGATAGGATTATTTCATAATCCTTAATAAGGAAATTAGCCAAACATGAAGTTCACATGCTTCGCATGTAGCTTATTTGTTTTCCTTCAGGAAGGAAATAAATTTCAACCTGAATACAAACAAAAAAATCCTGCATTTCTGCAGAACTTCTTTTGTGAGCCCGGAAGGATTCGAACCTTCGACCGCCTCCTTAGAAGGGAGGTGCTCTATCCAGCTGAGCTACGAGCCCATTTCCATGGGATGCTCCTTTTTGATCCGTGGAGCTTACGGAGAGTGTTTAAACTCATCATGTTGCATGAGCAACAAGAATTTCGTCGGGGTGGCAGGATTCGAACCTGCGACCTCCTCGTCCCAAACGAGGCGCGATGACCGGGCTACGCTACACCCCGAAATTCCATTTAATAGTGCGGAGAGACGGGGATTCGAACCCCGGGTACCCGATTAGGGTACGCTTGTTTAGCAAACAAGTCCTTTCGGCCACTCAGGCACCTCTCCTATTCAATGAACTCCCTCTTTTGAGGAGTGCAAATATAGTTTGCTATTTTCAATGAAACAAACCTTTTTAAAGAGTTTTTTTTCAGCTAAAAATAAACAGCTATTATCCAAGTATATATAAGCTATGCGCTCGGGTATTCGATGCGTAAATGGTGAATATTAATCAGCTTTTTGATGAATATTTTCTTGATAATGCTAATCTCTTTTAAGGTAATTGACGCGTTATCAAATTGCCCAGAACTCATCTGACCATCAATGAGGCGTCCTACCAATTCAGAAATGCTATTCATATTCTTCTCAGGAAGACTTCTACTGGCAGCTTCTACAGCATCAGCCATCATCAGCACGGCAGTTTCTTTAGAAAAGGGTTTAGGCCCTGGATAACAAAACAAATCTGTTTCATTAATCTTATCTGGGAACTTCTTGATGTATTGACGATAGAAATATTGAACCATACTATCGCCGTGATGTGTTCTGATAAAATCGATTACCTGATCGGGTAGATTGTGCTTCTTCGCTTTTTCCACTCCTTTAATCACATGCCCAATAATAATTCGAGCACTCTCATCAAACGAAAGTTCATCATGTGGGTTCATTCCGGCCATCTGATTTTCGATAAAATACAGTGGACTCTCTAGCTTACCGATATCGTGATACAAAGCTCCTGCACGCACTAGCAGCACGTTCCCCCCTACTTCCATTACGGCCCTCTCAGCCAGATTACTCACCTGTAGCGAATGTTGGAAGGTTCCAGGCGCCTTTTCTGCCAGTTCCTTTAAAAGCGGATGATTCGTGTCTGATAATTCCAATAGAGAGATGTCGGATACCAATCCGAAGATCTTCTCAAACACATACACTAATGGGTAAGTAAACAAGGTTAAAAAGGCACTAATCAACAGAAATCCATAAACCAGATAATCCTGTCCTCCCAAATCACCTTTGGTGATTAAAGAGATGCCTAAAAAGGTGAGGAAGTAAATCCCAGCTATTTTGGCTGCTGAAACAAAAAGATCAGATCGTTTGTATAAGTTTTCAATAGTTAGAACAGCTAAAATACCCGCCATCAACTGGATGAACACAAAATGGAATGGGTCGGGTGCTAATAAGCCGACTAACACTATCGCTACGGTATGTACAAACAAAGCCAAACGAACATCGTAAAAGGATCGAATTATTAAGGGGAGCACACAAAAAGGAACGACATAAATCAAAGATTTATTAGGAAATATCTGTGTAAATCGTGCCAATACTAATATTAAAATGATATTCAATAGTAAAAAGCGCAAGGCCGAAACATCTCTAAAAATCTTAATACGATTCTTCTTAATAAAGAGAAATAATATCAAGAAACACAGTGATACAAGTATCAACTGACCGGCGATAATAAAACGGTTTGAACGCTGACTAATCTGCTTGTCTTCGTACTCTATCTTATAGGAGCGCAACTTCAAGAATTTATCGGAATTAACTACTTCACCTTTCGAAATAATCAGCTCCCCTACTTCAACTACTCCACTAAATCGCACAATATCATTCAATTGAGTAGTTTGATTTTCACTAGTGGCATAGCTATCAAAAAGCACATTCTTCTCGATAGATTCTATTAAAAGGTCTACCAATTCTTTTTGATCTGATTCATCCTTTACATCTAAGGAACGGATTAACTCTGAAGCCTGACCAATGGTATAAAAATCGTTTAGATACTTACGCTTAACATCATTGCCATAAGCAACTTTAATTAAATAGTTGGCGGGCTTTCCTTCAATTTTTCCATTGTTTTCAATAAGCCCTTTTGAATAAATCTTATTCCAAAGATTATAACTCTTTTGCTCTAAACGCCTGATATAATTACCGTGCTCTTTCGCAGAACGAAGACTCGGTTTATCTTCTTTTTTAGCCTCTAGAAAACGTGAGAGTTCATAATCTAAATTCTTTTTACTCTCTAGCTTCAGATCTTCTCGAAAATCATAAAACTGCTTGGCATTATTCTTTACATTAGCTTCCTCAGCACTAATAGCTACATCCGACTTCAAAATGGAAAACTCCATATCGGAAATTAGATTCTCGTGTGGCCAAGGCTTTCCCTGAATAAGTTCGTATTCGAAACTCTTTTTCTTAGGCATTAAGTAAACACCTAAGCAAATAGCTATAATAAAAAGGAATATTCGATAGATAGCATGATGCTGATTACGAATGATTTCCATTAATTTTTTCATATACAATTGCTTTACTACGAACTTAAACAAATTTGTAGTGCTTGCAAAGTTAATTTGTGCTGAATTGAGGCTTCATTTTTTGTAACTTGCGATGCTTTAAAAAAGACACGATATGAAAGACGTAGTTATAGTTTCTGCCGTAAGAACTCCAATGGGTAGTTTTGGTGGAGTATTATCATCTGTTGCAGCTCCTCAATTGGGTGCCGCTGCTATTAAAGGTGCTTTAAATAAAATCAATTTAGACCCAGCACTTGTTCAAGAAGTGATTATGGGTAATGTATTACAGGCGAACAACGGACAAGCTCCTGCACGTCAAGCGGCTTTAGCTGCTGGACTTACGCACGACGTTCCTTGTACTACTGTAAATAAGGTTTGTGCTTCGGGTATGAAAGCTGTTATGATGGCTGCTCAAAGTATTAAAGCTGGCGATAACGACATCGTTGTGGCTGGTGGTATGGAAAATATGTCTGCCGTGCCTTATTATATGGATAAAGCACGTAATGGTTACCGTTTAGGTGATGGTGCTATTATCGATGGTTTGGTAAAAGATGGTCTTACCGATGTGTACAACAAAGTTCACATGGGTGTTTGTGCCGAAAAATGTGCCGACGAAATGAACTTCTCTAGAGAAGAGCAAGATCAATTTGCTTTAACATCTTACGAGCGTTCTGCTGCAGCTTGGTCTGCTGGTAAATTCTCTGATGAGATTGTTCCTGTTGAAGTTCCTCAAAGACGTGGTGATGCAATTATTGTTTCCGAAGATGAGGAGTACACAAAAATCAACAAAGAGAAGTTCTTAAAGTTACGTACGGTATTTAAGAAAGACGGTTCAGTAACTGCGGGTAACGCTTCTACTTTAAACGATGGTGCTTCTGCCCTAATATTGATGTCTGCTGAAAAAGCAGCTGAATTAGGTTTAAAGCCTTTAGCTAAGATTTCTTCTTATGCTGATGCAGCTCACGAACCAGAATGGTTTACGACTGCTCCTGCTAAAGCGGCTCCTATTGCTCTTACTAAAGCTGGAATTGACATAAAAGATGTTGATTACTGGGAATTGAACGAAGCCTTTTCTGTAGTTGGTCTTGCCAATATTCAGAAATTAGGTTTAGATGCCGATAAAGTAAATGTAAATGGTGGTGCCGTTTCTTTAGGTCACCCATTAGGAAACTCGGGTTCTCGTATTATCGTTACTTTGATCAATGTACTCAAACAAAACGGTGGTAAATACGGTGCTGCTGGTATTTGTAACGGTGGTGGTGGCGCCTCTGCTATGGTGATTGAAAACTTATAAGCACTAGGTATTAAGTACCAAGTATAAGGAATATGGTGGGTCTCGAAAGGGGCTCACTTTTTTTATGTTGCTTCGTAAACTAGGAGCAGTTGGTCTTAGCATATCGCTGACAAGCTCATGTTAATTACTTTATATAATCCAAATCTCATCAATCACAAAACACCCTATATTAGCCAATAGTAAATGAAGTACGGAATAGCACATATCAGCATCATCCCGATGCGCGCCGAAGCAAACGACAGAGCCGAAATGGTGAACCAAATTCTTTTTGGGGAGCACTATAAGGTGATTGAAAAAAGAGCCAAATGGCTTAAAGTACGCTTGGCACACGATAAGTACGAGGGCTGGATTTGTCGCAAGCAGTATTTCGAAATAGACAAGGCTCAATTTTTAAGTTTATCCGAGGAAACTCAACATTATAATTACAATTTAATTGATGCTTTGAGTACCGATAAAGGAGATATGATTCCTATTGGATTGGGTTCTACCCTACCTTTCTACGATGGAGAGCACTGTTTGATAAACGACTCAAGATTCCACTTTGAAGGAGCTCATAAACCTTGCGAAAAGCATACTAAGAAAGATATTGTAGATACTGCTTTTATGTATTTACATGCTCCTTATTTATGGGGTGGTCGTACCCCTATGGGTATCGACTGTTCTGGATTCACACAAATGGCATATCGATTAAATAGTAGAGCTATTCCTCGCGATGCTTCGCAGCAAGTAAAATTAGGAACAACTTTAAGCTTTATAGATGAAGCTGAACCTGGCGATTTAGCTTTTTTTGATGATTCTGAAGGAAATATAATTCACGTTGGGATAATCCTTGAAAACAATCATATACTTCACGCCTCTGGAAAAGTACGTATCGATCGGATTGACCAACAAGGTATATTTAACAAAGAACAGGGACAACACACACACAAATTGAGAATTATTAAGCAAATTTATTGACTTTTCTCTCAGCGTTAACATTAAATAAAATGTCATTTTTCACACTTTTATGGGAAGGAATAAAAGCCACATCAATGATTGAGTGGTTAGCAGTTGCTTCTAGTATTATTTATGTAATTCTAGCCGCAAAAAGAATCATTCTCTGTTGGTTATTCGCATTTATTGGCTCTACACTTTTTGTATATCTGTGCTATATTGGTCAATTGTACATAGAATCATTTCT
>Ga0208879_1000560_pt1 | contig 38185 bp, 31 predicted proteins | sample Knorr_S15_td_Bot_FD_185605 | JGI IMG/M metagenome (GOLD analysis project Ga0208879, IMG submission 185605) | Marine microbial communities from Southern Atlantic Ocean transect - Knorr_S15_td_Bottom_ad_5009_LV_A (SPAdes) (version 2) | ecosystem: Environmental > Aquatic > Marine > Oceanic | place... | reverse complement strand
GATTATTTATCTTTATTATCATCCAAAAAAAATCAATAGAATTACTATCCCCATCATAACCCTCTCAATAATCATCTCTTTGTTTTTTTTGATGTATGGAATTATATCTTCAACTTTAAACTTTTGAATATTATTATTCATTTTTTTCCTTAAAACCCATTGAAGTGGGGTTCAAATTAATTCTTTTTACCTAAAAAACTCTAACTTATATAGTTTTCCTGTAACTTGTATAGTTAGAAAAAAGAAAGTGTTTATAGACGGTAACTTATACTTCTAACTTGTAGTGTCAACCCCAAAACCTTGATTTATTCCACAGTGACGGAATTCGTTTTGGAAGTAATAAAAAACTGAAACCATTTATGTGTTTTGATTATGTAACTATCTATCATAGTAAAATGAAAGGAACTGAATTTAATGTTAAGAATATCAATAATTTTAGGATTGAGTGGAGATAAGGTTTTTCCAAACTTTTTTTTCAATAAGGTATGAATATTTATCATTTTCTTTTAAACTTAACTTTCCTCCAATTTTTTCAATAGATTTTTGAGATCTGAAGTTTGTTTTTGAAATTTCAAAGTACACTTTATCTAAGAATTGAAAAATATAATCCAACATTAGTTTTTTAATTTGATAATTCATTTTTGTACCCCAATAATCTTGAGAAATAAATGTATAACCAATTTTAATTGAAAGTTCTTCTTGATTAAAGGAATAATATCTTGTTGTTCCAATTATCTTATTTATTTTTTTATCAATTATTGTAAAACAACCCTCTTTATTATTTAGACCACCATCAATATATTTTCTAAAATTATTTAATTCCCATCTATCTTGATTTTGGTGTTGTTCCCATATAACTGGATTCATACCAACCGTATATAATCCCTCAAAATGATTTTCTTGAGTCTGGACTAAACTAACGATATCATTTTCTAAATGAACTTTGAAGTCAATCATTAATTAAAATAAAATATTTTTTAAGTTTACAGAGAATTTAAATCTCTCTAAGTCTCTATATTATTGGATTTATTCGACTGTGATAAAAGACCTCTTGGAGTGAGAAGAGAACTTATTCCTTACTTGGTCTTTGATTATGTAATTACGACTCATCAGTTTAATCCCTCACCTTATTACAGAGAACTCTCAAATGACAGAAAGAAATTACATAATAAGGTAATGGAACTCCATAATAAAGGATGGGGTTATACTAAAATTCATACCTATCTAAGAAAAAATGGTTTCAAAATTGGAAAGAGTAGAACTACTGTAGATAAAATTCTGAAAAAGATGAAGAAGAAACACGAGTACTTATCTCAACCAATACTAGATGGAATTGGGAATTTTAGGGTTGAGTGGAGAGAGGTTTAATCACTCCTTCACAGAACCATCTTCTTTATAATAAATCAATTCACCAAATCTTTCTCCGTCTTTGTAGGTTTCTTCACTATACTTATTTCCATTTTGATCCCAAATAGTATATAATCCATCAAGTCCATTATCATTATAAGTTCCTTCCGATTTCTTCTCACCATTTTCATACCAAGAAAGACTTAATCCATATCGTTTATTATCTGTATAAGTATTTTCAGAATCCTTCTGTCCATTTTCATACCAACCAGTCGATAACCCAATCTGAATACCATCCTTATAATTTTCTTCATAACTCTTCTGTCCATTTTCATACCAAAAAGTATATGATCCATCTACCTTACCATCTTTATAGTTTCCTTCAGACCACTTTTGTCCATTTTCATACCAAGAAATTTGTAATCCATTTTTTTTATTATTCATAAAATTATAAACGGATTTCTTTTTCCCATTACTATGATAAGACTTCCATCTACCTTCTCTTTTCCCATTAAGGAGATTACCCATATAAAGTTTTTTAAGATTACCTTTTTCACCAAAACTACCATAAACCTTACCACTAATAGGTTCACCACTAAACTTTTCAGTATATAATCCATTATCCATTTCTATGATGTCATTAGTAAGGTATTCCTTTTGACCACAACTAAATAAGAGGAACAGGAGTGATATAATTAAATAGTTTTTCATTGGATAAAATTTACCATGAATTACTCTATAAAACACAAAACCCCATTGAAGTGGGGTTCATACTGGATGAGATTGGGAATTTTAGGGTTGAGTGGAGAGAGGTTTAGTTAATTGTTTGATAATATTTTTCCAATTTAATGTTCAAACTCATTACTTTTAGTCTGTATTCTTGAGTCAATTCAGAAAGTTTATTTGATTCTTTTATAGATTCAAACATAAGATCAAGATTTCCAAGATCATCCCTAAACTCATTTGATTTATTTAATACGTAACCGAGTTGAGAGGTTATTTGATATAATAAAGATGAATTATCTATTAACTCTGTAAATAAATCAGACTCAAACTGAGATAATAATATCCCACTACTCATCAAATCATTATAGTTGTTCTTACTGTCCCAAATTTCTTGACTTAGACTGTCCAAACTATTTTTAATTTGTAAAAAGTTTAAATTATTAAAATCATATTCAACTCTCTCATAAATTAAATCATTATATTCATTGAATCTGTTTGAATGACTTAGATGGATGTAAAGATATTCTTTTGTCACATTTGATAATCCGTATTCATCGAAATTATTATCAACCGAAAGATACTCTCTTTTATCAGTTATAGATTTTTCTCTTAGATTATCAATGATAGTCGGAATACCGAATAAAATAAAAACTAAAAAAGAACCCAAAAAGAATTGGAAAGTCCGATTATGAAATAGTTTTTTCATTTCGAGTATAATTTACGTAAAATTATTCTATAAAACTAAAAACCCCAAAAAATGGGGTTCAAACTGGATGATTATGGGAATTTTAGGGTTGAGTGGAGAGAGGGTTAATATTCAAACTTATAGTCTTTATCAATGATACCTTTTTCTTTCAAATGTTTTACAAGATTATCATATTTCCGTATACAAATAATTCCAAATATAAATCCCATAGAACCCAAAGACATACCCATTAGTCCAAATACAAATCCAGTTTCTCCCATATCAATTCTCCTATTCTAATTTATGTTTCAAGTGATTCAAAATCGTAAAGTAAATTAAACATCCCATGATAATCTCTAATGTTTATAGTTTTTCTGTAACTTATATAGTTAGGAAAAAGAAAGGGTTTATAGACGGTAACTTATACTTCTAACTTGTGGTGTCAACCCCAAAACCTTGATTTATTCCACAGTAATGGAGTAAATGTGAGTTATTTTATCAGAATTAAACTTCATAGTTGAATCCTTAAATATTGTTGTAATTCAGTTTTAGTATTTGGATTATTTATCTTTATTATCATCCAAAAAAAATCAATAGAATTACTATCCCCATCATAACCCTCTCAATAATCATCTCTTTGTTTTTTTTGATGTATGGAATTATATCTTCAACTTTAAACTTTTGATTATTATTATTCATTTTTTTCCTTAAAACCCATTGAAGTGGGGTTCAAATTAATTCTTTTTACCTAAAAAACTCTAACTTATATAGTTTTCCTGTAACTTGTATAGTTAGAAAAAAGAAAGGGGTTATAGACGGTAACTTATACTTCTAACTTGTGGTGTCAACCCCAAAATCTTGATTTATTCGACGGTGTTTGGGTGAAGTTTGGAAGTTCTGTATAGATTAGAATATTCTGTTAATATTTTTTCATCTACGATTGATTAATTTCTATAAAATTTTACTTACTAAGTTTTTTTGTTTGTAGTATTACTTCCCTATTATCAAAACCTTTAATCTCCCAACCTTGTCCACATTTCATATCTATAAAATCTAATATTTTACCCTCTTCCACTTTATCATCACTTAATTTTATATACATAATATTAGTACCAACTAATATTGTATTTCCTTTTCCCCAACTACCTTGTTTACTTACTTCTCTCATTTAATAAATCCTTTTTTCTATTGAAGATAATCTTTCTTAATTTTGTCAAACCAACTAATAATATTTTTTATAGATAAACAATCCTCATATAAAACACATTTTAATAGAGGGTTTCTTGTATAGTTAGGAAAAATAAGGGTTTTATAGACGGTAACTTATACTTCTAACTTGTAGTGTCAACCCCAAAACCTTGATTTATTCCACAGTAACGCTTTTAGCCAGATTCCGAGGTTTGTCAACATCACATCCACGAAGAACCGCTAAATGGTAAGCCAACAATTGAAGGGGAATTGATGCTAGTAATGGAAAAATCCGCGGATGTATTGATGGCACATCAATAATATAATCAGAAATATTTTCTAAATCTTTTGTGCGTTTATCCGTTACAGTTATGATGATTCCTTTCCTGGCTTTCACTTCCTGAATATTGGAAAATACTTTATCAAAAGTACTATCGTGAGGAGCCAGAAAAACTACCGGCATTTTTTCATCAATCAATGCAATGGGTCCATGCTTCATTTCTGCTGCGGGATACCCTTCTGCATGAATGTAAGAGATTTCCTTCAGTTTTAATGCACCTTCTAACGCAACAGGAAAATTCATCCCACGACCCAAATAAAGAAAATTATCTGCCTTAAGAGTTTCCCGGGCGATTCCCTCGATTTCTTTTGAATTGGCCATCACTTTCTCAACCTGCTCATTTATATCCCACATCGCTTTAGCTAATTTTTGCCCTGCACTCTTGGACATACCATTCTTACGTCCGAAATAAAGTGCCAGTAAATATAGGACGGATAATTGTGCTGTAAAGGCCTTTGTAGAGGCGACACCAATTTCAGGTCCCGCATGGGTATAAATACCACAATCGGTTTCCCGGGCGATAGAAGATCCCACCACATTGCAAATGCCCACCGTGAGTGCACCATATTTTTTTGCCATTCGTATCGCTGAAAGCGTATCTGCTGTTTCACCAGATTGCGAAATGGCGATGATAACGGTATTGCTATCGATAATAGGTGAACTATATCGAAATTCAGATGCATATTCTACATGGACAGGAATTCTAGCAAATTCTTCCAATAGGTATTTCCCCATGAGACCTGCATGCCAGGACGTACCGCATGCTGTAATATAAATCCGATTCGCTTTTTCAATGCGGTCTATATATTCACTTACACCACCTAAAAATGCAGTACCTTCATCAAGGTTTAGTCTACCACGCATGGTATCCGTTATGGTGCGAACCTGCTCATGAATTTCCTTTAGCATAAAATGAGGAAAATCACCTTTTTCAATTTCTTCAATTGAAAATTCAATTTCAGTCGCTGTTTTATTGATGATTGTATTATCAGAAATTAATCTTATTTCATGACCATCATTAGAAATGGTGACCATTTCACCCTCATCTAAATAAACAACGTTTCGGGTGTGTTCCACAATGGGAGATGCATCACTGGCAACAAAATATTCATTCTCGCCAATGCCAAGAACAAGCGGGCTTCCTAATCTTGCTGCTACCAGTTGATTCGGTTCATCATTACAAAAGGTTACAATGCCGTACGCACCAACAACTTCATTCAGTGCAATCTGAACAGCTTGAGAAAATTTAAGTCCATCTGAATAATAAATATCTGAAATAAGTTGAACTAATACTTCTGTATCTGTTTCACTTTCAAATTGATATCCTTTATTCTCTAAAACGGTTTTTAATACAGAATAGTTTTCAATAATACCATTGTGAATGATTGCAATATTGCCGGTTTGATCCCAATGGGGATGAGAATTGATATCGGTGGGTGCACCATGGGTTGCCCACCGTGTATGCCCAATCCCAATGGTTCCATTCAAAGATGAATCATCCACCAGTTTTTCCAGTTCAGACACTTTCCCCGCTTTTTTAATTGAATGACTTCCGTCACTATTCAATACAGCAATACCAGCAGAGTCATACCCTCTGTACTCAAGCCGTTTAAGTCCCTTCATCAGGATGGGAACAGCATCTTGCTTACCAAAATATCCTACGATACCACACATATTGTTTGAATTTAGTTAATTATTGATTTGTTGAGGTGTGAACTAAATCACCTATTCGAAACTTTAACTAATATAAGAATGATTAAAAATCATTCCCATTCAATTGTTCCCGGCGGTTTTGACGTAATATCATAGACAACACGATTGACTCCTTTGACTGAATTGACAATTTTATTCGAGATTTTTGTCAATGTCTCGTCAGGCATCCGAAACCAATCTGCTGTCATCCCATCGCTACTGGTCACAGCTCTCAGTCCTAATAAATACTCATAAGTTCTTTGATCACCCATCACCCCTACTGTTTTCACAGGGATTAAGACCGCAAATGCCTGCCATATTTCATCATAAAGGCCATCCTCATGAAGAATATCCATATAAATTTGATCTGCATTTTGCAATATGGCAATCCGCTCTTTTGTGATTTCACCTAAGATACGAACGGCCAAACCGGGACCGGGAAAGGGGTGACGATTGATGAGTGAATCAGGCAATCCTAATTCTCGTCCCACATTTCGCACTTCATCTTTAAAAAGTTCTCGCAGCGGTTCGATGAGTTTAAAAGTCATGTCATCGGGTAATCCGCCCACATTATGATGACTTTTAATGACGTGAGCTGAATTTCCTATACTGGCACCACTTTCAATCACATCAGGGTAAAGGGTTCCCTGGGCAAGAAAAGAAACATCCCCTAACTTGTCGGCAATTTTTTCAAATGACCGAATAAATTGTTCTCCAATTATTTTTCGTTTTTTCTCCGGCTCCACCACACCCGAAAGTTTGGATAAGAATAGGTCAGAATCATCGTAGGATGTGATGTTTACACCCAATCCATCTTTCAATGCAGAGACGCAATCATCTGCTTCGTTCTTTCTTAATAAGCCATGGTCTATTAAAACAGATGTGCACTGATCTCCCACCGCTTTGTGCATTAATGCACCAACAACAGAAGAATCCACCCCGCCACTCACGCCGCAGATGACGTGCTTATCGCCCACTTGATTTCGAATTAATTCAATCTGCTCATGGATAAAATTTCCTGCTGTCCAGTTCGGTTCACAATGAGCATTCTTAAATAAAAAGTTGTTTATAATTGTATCCCCTTCTACAGTATGAACCACTTCCGGATGAAATTGAGTAGCAAATCTTTTGGATGCTTCATTTGCCACAGTGGCCACTATGCCATTTGTAGACTCAGCTAATATTGTCCAACCCTCCGGTACTGATTGAACTTTATCCATATGGCTCATCCACACTTGTGTGTCATTGGAGATACTGTCCAAAATAGATTCGGGTTTGACCTTCATTAAATTGGCGAACCCATATTCACCTTTAGATCCCGGTTCAACTTGCCCCCCATAATGATGTACCATCAATTGAAGGCCATAACAAATTCCTAAAATGGGAATATCCAAATCAAATATTTTTGGATCATATTGAGGTGCCGAATCTTCGAATACACTATTAGGGCCACCGGAAAGAATAACCGCTTTGGGTTTTCTTTTCATCATAGAATCAGCTGAAGTATTAGAGGAAAGTATTTCTGAAAAAACGTGCTGCTCCCGTATTCTCCTGGCAATTAATTGCGTATACTGGGAACCAAAATCAAGAATGACAACACCACCCTGGTGCAATGGATTCATCCAATTTTCCATTCAGTTAATTCATCCATATAATCAAAATTTGTCAATTGGGGTTGCAAAGGAGTAATACTAACATATCCCTCTTTTATAGCAACACCATCACTTTGTAATTTCGTATCAGGATTTTTAATTTTCCCCGTCATCCAATAATATATTCGGCCTCGAGGGTCTTCTCGCTTTTCAAAACTGTCTTTAAAATATATGGAACCCTGATGCGTAACCTGATACCCCTTAAATTCAGCCGCAGGGCAGTTGGGGACATTCACATTCAGTAAAGTACCATGGGGTAAATCATTTTCCATCATGGCTTTAACCACCTTTTTAGCTACAATTTTGGCCCCAGACCAATCTCCTCCTCGTATTGAATCCAAACTAATGGCTATGGACGGAATCCCTAAAAAAGTTCCTTCTGTCGCCGCTGAAATGGTACCTGAATAAAGTAAACTTTGTCCAATATTCGCACCGGCATTAATACCGGATATAATGATATCCGGCTTCTTATCCATAATGGCTTTCACCGCAATTTTAACCGAATCAGCTGGGGTCCCGTTCACCGCATATCCCCGAAATCCACCTGATCTATTAACCTTTTCTATGCGGATAGGGTCAGAAATAGTAATGGCGTGTCCTACGGCACTTTTTTCTGTATTGGGCGCCACGACAGTAGTTTCACCAATATCTGACATTGCTTCCCACAAGGCATAAATACCATCGGCGAATATACCGTCATCATTGGCGATTAAAATGGATGGACGTTTCAAGATGTAAGCATCGATATTAAATTTGAAATTGTTTCTTTTAGATTTTCCCGGGGAACAATATGATCCACAAACCCTTTATCCTGTAAAAATTCCGCGCGTTGAAATCCTTCCGGTAAATTTTCTCCAATCGTCTGTTTGATAACTCTTGGACCGGCAAAACCAATGAGGGCCCCCGGTTCAGCCAATATGATATCTCCCAACATGCCGAAACTTGCTGTTACTCCACCAGTCGTTGGATCCGTAAGTATAGGAATAAATAACCCACCTTCGTCCTGAAAACGAGCTAATTTAGAGCTGGTTTTAGCCAATTGCATGAGTGATAATGCTGATTCCTGCATCCGAGCACCTCCGGAAGTACAAACGATAATAAATGGTATTTTTTTCTCTCGTGAGAGATCAATTGATCGGGAAACCAATTCTCCCACCACAGATCCCATACTCCCACCAATAAATGCGAAATTCATTACGCCGAGAATTATTCTTTTTTCATTGATCTTTCCGGAATAACAATTGATCGCATCGTTCTGGCTGGTTTTAGAAATAGCTGTTTCCAATTGAGTTGAATATTTTTTCTTCGCTTTAAATTTTAATGGATCAGCCGATTTTACAGTTAAATATAATTCTTCGATGTCGTCCTGATCCAAAAGTAAATCACGGTACACTGTTGGCGACACACGAAAATGATGGCCACAGTGTCTACACACAGAATAATTTTTATCCAATTCAGGTTTATACTGAATTTCTGTACACGTAGGACACTTTGTCCACAATCCACTGGGGATATCTTTTTTCCCCAACTCTGCAATATTTTTATCTTTTCGGCGAAACCAAGCCATACTGTTTTTCTTTTTTTACCATGATTACTGCATCTTCTCCGTCAGAATAATATTCATTACGAATATCTATCTCTTCAAAACCAAAGTTTAGATACAAATTTATAGCGGGGAAATTAGACCGTTTAACCTCTAAATACACGTCTGCATATTGCAGATAATTTTCCAATATTTGGTCTAAAAATTGGCTGCCGTATCCTTGGTGCTGAAAAGGGATATCAATGGCGATATTTAAAATATGTGCTTCATTCTCTAGGAAGTGAGCAAAGAAATATCCAATGATTATTCCATTCATTTCAGAAACGAGATTTAACGAATAACGTTTCCGCTTCAATTCATTTTCTATAGCTTCTTTTGTCCACGAATCGTTGAATATCCTTTTTTCCATTTCATAAATGGGTTCCAAATCATTTAGCGTCATTTCACGAATATTCATTTTTTAGTACCTAATGTAAATGATGCGATATAATTGGGCACCAAATCATATGGGGTTTTCTTCACCCAACAATTATAGTTTTTTTCAGCCAATATTCCGGTCATTTCTGCTGTTGGTGGAACCGATGAAATACTTGAGTCACCCAAAAGCTTTTCACATCCATATTGGCCTGCTTCACCTGAATGATCAATATCATCCCATATACCAGCTTTTGCTTCGCAGACCTCCCCTAAGTTTAGTTGACTTACCGAAAATTGCTGATAGAATACAATATTCCCATGAGAATACAATAATATGGTGAATGCTTCCGATGTTAATCCACTATTGGCAGCCATAATCTGTAATGTTGGAACGGGTACAATGGGCAATCCCTTTGCAAAAGCTATTCCTTTTGCGAAACCCAGTCCCACCCGCAATCCCGTAAAAGAACCAGGTCCGATTGAAACAGCAATGGCATCTAAATTTATTTCATCCAATCCCATTTTATCTCTCAGAGAGTTATAAAACTCGGGTAGTCTTTCCGCATGTTCTCTCGGAATTCGTTTTTCGATTTTATACTGACATTTTTCATTTTGAATGAATGCAATGCCGCACCAGTCCGTGGATGTTTCAATGGCAAGAATGTTCAATCAACTAACCCTGATATCTTAATTGACCTGGCGTTGACATTCTCAGATAACCGATTAAAATGAATCAATATCCAACGATCGGTCCAAAAAGGTTCGATTCGCTCAGCCCATTCAATTAATGTAATGCCATTCTCCGGATTTAAATAATTTTCTCCCCCAATATTTAAAAAATCCTCTGGGGAATCTAACCGATAACAATCAATATGGTAAAGTGGATAATGGGTCCCTTCATATTCGCTCACCAGTTTAAAGGTTGGAGAAATAACAGAATCCTGAATGCCCAATCCACGGGCAAACCCCTGAGCGAAAGTTGTTTTTCCTGAACCAAGATTCCCAATGAGTGCAATAATGGTACCTCCAGGGATCTTTTTGGCTAAATTTTTTGCAAATGTTTGCATTTCTTGGACTGAATTCAACACTGTTTCCATCATTTTGGATCCATGATAAAAATGGGAACCATCATTTCTTCCATAGAAATACCACCATGTTGAAAACTGCCTTTCAACATATTTTTGTACTTATGCTGTTCATTAGGGTATAAGAAAAAATAATCATCCTTCGCCAACAAATAGTTATGCTGATGTCCAAGCGACGGCAATTTATACGTATCAAGATTCCGAATGTCTATGGCACTTTTATCTTTGGCATTAATATTACGGCCGTGTTTATGACGAACACCGGAAGAAGTATGTTTATCCGCCGCCACCATAGAACTCCGATTAACCATGATGCTGCCATGATCACTGGTTATGACGACCTTATATCCAGCAGACCCTAATTCTGCCAGGACGGATCTAATCCAGGAATTCTCATACCAAACCCGAACAGCGTGCCGATACCCGGATTCATCCGGGACCATCTCTTTTAATACATCGGATTCTGATCGACGATGCGCCAATTGATCCACAAAGTTTATAACAATGGCCAGCAAATCCATATTTAGATATTCTCCCACTCTAGACTGAAACTTTTGTCCTTCTTCTGGCATCCATATTTTATGATAATGGAGCGATTTATCTACCAGTCCTGTTCGAGTTAATTGATCCTTAAGAAATAGGTGCTCTAGTTGATTTAAACTCCCCTTATCTTTAACCATCGCTTCTAACTGTTCCGGATATTTTTGACAAAATTCTTCGGGGAATAACCCGGAGAAAATAGCGTTTCGACTGAAGGGCGTGGCTGAGGGAAGAATCGATGATGATGGCTCAATTCGAATGGAATAATTTTCTGCCAATAACGGATACAAAGCCATAAACTGATCCAAGCGCATGGCATCCATTACGAGGAGGCAGACTTTTTCATTTTTCTCTAATATGGGTTGAACAAATTTTGAAAATATATCTGTTGAAAGATTTGGGCTGTCTGTTCCTGATACCCAATTTTCATAGTGATCCTGAACAAAATGAGTGAACTGTCGATTCGAAGTTTGAATTTGTTCATTTAATATTTGGTTTAAACTTGCCTCCTTCTGTTCGTCAAAATCCAATTGCCATTTCACAAGACGGCTATAAATTTTCCACCAATCATTAAAAGAAACCGAATCTTCTATATCTAATTCAATTTTTTGAAATTCCTGTAGATATCCACTTGTCGTTTTTTCACTTCGGATCTTTATTTTCTCAAGTACTTGTTTACAGGCCATAAAAATCTGGTTCGGATTGACGGGTTTAATCAAAAAATGTGCAATCTTTTCAGAGATGGCTTCATCCATGAGCCATTCTTCCTCACTCTTGGTGATCATTATAATCGGCAACGCAGGATTATTTTCCTTTATTTCTCTCAGGGTTTCCATACCATCAAGTCCGGGCATGAACTGATCTAAAAGGACCAGGTCAAAGACTATCTCTTTGGATAAGGAAATGCCATCCCTACCATTGGCACATGTGGCAATGGTATAGCCCTTTTCTTCTAAAAAAAGAATGTGAGGTTTTAGGTAGTCGATTTCATCATCGACCCAAAGGATTTTACCGCGGGATTTTTCCATCATAATTAGAGTGTGAAATTACATTGAAGCATGATTGCTTCAGAAGTCGAAATGATCTTATTTCGTTGTCATGGTCCAGACCCAATCCCAGTCCTTCCCCGGCGGGTCGTTTTTATAATAATCACATCGGTCTAAGTAGACTGCAGATGGTGTGGTGGGTCTATCGAGAAATTTTTCCTCCAATTTTAAAGCTTCTTTAAACTGTTTTTTAGCTTTTACCCAATTTTGGTCATGATATAATTCCATTCCTTCATCAAATGCTTGAACTAATTGAGAATTCTGTTCTGACAATTCACCTTTTAACGATAATAATTCGTATGCCTTTACGGGTTTTTTCTTCCCTTTTACCCTAAGATAATCTAGGAATCGCCATTCGAATTGATCTGCCACAACTTTGTAAGTATTTTCCGCTACAAAAATGTAAACGCCATATTGCTTCGCAGCCGGTTCTAATCGTGCCGCCAGATTGACAGTGTCACCCATCATGGTGTAATTCATTCGCATTGCTGAACCCATATTTCCTGTAACCATTTCACCGGAATTCAACCCGACGCGGTGGCGAATGTTGTGGACTAAATCCGGCCAATCACCTTCTTCCTTCCATCTTTGTCTCATATTCACCAGTTTCTTTTCCATTTCAAGGGCGGTTAAACAAGCGTGATATTCATGATTTTCTAATGGAACCGGTGCACCGTAAAAAGCCACAATTGCATCACCGATATATTTATCAAGGGTCCCTTTATGTTCCAATAAAGTATCCGTCATTTCAGTTAAGTATTGATTCATTAAACTCACCATACGTGTGGGCTCTAATACTTCCGAAAAAGAAGAAAAACTTTGAATATCAGAAAAGAAAGCAGTGTGATATCCAGCGACACCGCCCAATTTTGGTTCCTGTTTATCTGCATACATTTGGTCAATTAAATCCGGTGATATATAGGCACCAAAAGTGTCTTTCAGGAAATTCTTATCTTTTTGTTCAACGATGAATTTATAAATCACATTGGCAGTATAAGTGACGACTAAACTCACAATAGGTGCCACAATTGGAATCACAAGGGATTGTCCGATACCTGGGAGAGCTGTTGCAAAATATTCTGGATAATCCGCCACGGTCGCATTAGGAAGAATGGAAGCCATAGAACTTTTAATCATCCAGAGCAAATCATCAACGAATAGCCCACAGGCGATCCCAAAATAAATAATGCCCTCTAAAATAATCAGAATACCCGCAATGACTGGATTAAAAAAAGACAAAATCAAAAAAGCGACTACACTCAAAAGTGCGATTAATAAAGTATGACTCAAGGGATATCCATAAATTAATTCAGTGAGTTGACCTCCCAAAACCTGGATATAATTATTATCCAATAAAGTTTGAATGGCATTTCCATGAGTCTCCATCCCCGGTGTGAGTTGCTGTATGCCCCAAAAATTATAAAATGGGGTTTGTTTATAATCGTGATGCACTTCTACGGAAGTACCAATCACAACAATTTTGTTATAAAAAGGGGAATTGGTAATATCAAATTCTTCGCCAATGCCCATAACATCCATCATTTCACTTCGTTCTTGTGGATCCTCAATGGCTTGAATCCATTCGGGAATTTCTCCCGGTAAGAATTGGCTCATCCAATCCAAATCTTCCATGGGATCCCGGAGGGTTACATCTTCTGTATCAATCACATATGCCAACGAATATTTTGGGTAGGTTCCCCAAGCGGGCAGATCTTTTTCTCCCGGATATTTATACCCGGAAGGGGGGCCATAATAATTCACCAGAAATGAATTGCCGGCGCCATAAGCCCTTATTTTATTATCCCCATAGGTCCATGTTAAGTTATCCCGATCAAAATAGGGTTTAGCCGTATCGGGAATGTTGTGAAATGCTTTAAATGCCTTTACGGCTAAGGTTAAATAATATTTACCCGGTTCATGGGCCATCTCCCCAAAAATAGCATAGCGGCGGGAAAATCCGTCAATATCCATTTGATCGTTAATGAGTCCCATTTCAGGTTTGGCTTTTTTCACCGGTTCCACTGGGTAAGAAATATATTGAGGCGGAACCAATGTGGGTTCTGTCACCATTTTGACATTCATCACAACAGTCGTCCCAAACATTTGAGCTTCGGTGATTGCTTCTCCAAGTAATATATCTCCGTGTCGTGGAATTAAATAAGGTATGGCATTCCAAATATTTTTCGCCTGTGTTATATCCCGTATGTACGGCACCTGATCCATAATATATTCCGGTGAAGTAGATTCGATCAAATCCTGATATATCTCAGATCGGCTTTCAGGTGCATCAAACTGAATATCAAAAACAATAACCTTGGCCCCTGCTTTATATAAATTCCGAACGACCCTTCCCCACACACTGCCTCTGGGATAGGGCCATTCCTCCGGCATGAGACGCCATGCTTCATCATCCACTTCGAGCAAGACTACATCCGTACCGCGGTTGATATAGGTGGAATCGGTAATAGTCCATCCTGTTAAAGGACCGCGGACAGAACTAAATCGATAATCATAAGTTTTGAGTTCAATGGTGTCGAATGCACCAATCCAATGAAAAAGAGATACAACGATGATCGCACCCAAGGTAATGACCCAACCCACCCAGTTGTCTTGGATGTACTTTTGAATATTTTTAGGGGTAAGCATCATGGTCAAAAGTTATATTGAAGAGTGAGTATAATCCCTGTTGAATTTACATCAATTACTTCACTGGCATTATCCACTTTACCATCACTATCATTATCTAAATTATCCTTTTTATAACTAGGGATATAATTCAACCTGATTTGACTCATCAACGCTGCTGATAGATTTTCATTAATTCGATAATCTGCCCCTGCTCTAAAACCAAGTAATTGTGATTTGATACGGCCTCGGCTATTTAAAAGAGAGACTGATCCTTTCGCCAACACTTTATCCTGCAATAATCGATAATTAGCCGATACAGAAATATTGGTCCATGTATAGGGCGTTTTAACCAGGGTATTTCCATTCATAGTGGGGATCTCAAGTTTTGTCTGGCTGAATTGGGTAATTGTTTTCAATTGATTTGGAAATGAAGAAGATAAATTGACAGAAATAGTTTTTGAATTTGTTTTGGGAAATAAATATCCTGAACTTCGTTTTTTGATTAGGTTATCTACATTGGTCACATTTCCGATATTAAGGGTCAGGTTTTGTTTGACATCTCCACTGGTAAATGGAACGGTTATCGCCATCATGTTGGATGCTGCTTTGGAATTTTCCCGAAGATCTACAACGGTACTTCCAACTGAATCCAGCTTCGTCTTTTCATTGTTTTTACCAATGGATTGATAATTAACAATGATGGACGGCATTCCCGGGCCTGGCAAAAATGTCATATTCATGAAAAACGTATTTGTATTGAGAGGATTAATGGTTGTTCTGAGAATTTTATTATCCAAATGCTTGAATCCGAAATTGAGAAACAATGACCGATTCATTAAGGAAACTCTATCTGAAATAGTAAACTGGCGCGCATTACTCCTGAGAAATGGATTTGCCAGTGAAACATATTCAGGGCCCACTTGGCGATATTCCAATAGAAAACTGTTACTCGCATAATGGCCGCGGAGCCGGATATTAAAAGCCGAGGACGGCATATTAATGATAGATGAAATCGGATGAGACTTCATCGCATTGATATCTATAGGAACCAAGGGAGACATATTCGTATTGATGATGAATATATCTTGAAATTTTATCGGATTTATTATGATTAAAGCTGTATCAATTTTGGTCGATCCTTTTATTTCTTTTCCATTCTCATCATACTGAACACCAATCCATCCATCCAACGAATCGTCCAATGCTGTGTCCAAGTCCGCTCGAGACATGGCACCACTCCAAATATCTCGATTAAACAAACTCATGTTCCAATTGAAATCCAGAGTCATTTTCTTTTGATCAAAAGATGTGCCCAGATTAAAACCAAAAACCAGATTATCCAGCGGTTTCTGACCCTTCCATTTAGATGTGGGCGCTTCAAGGGAATGTCCGGCGGCAGCCAAAGCATCCCTAAATGAATCAATTGTGTAAGTGCCGGGTATTACACCAAGCACTAACGAATCTGATGAAAATTCTGCGCTGTTTAGCACACGATTTACGGATGTGGTATCATCTCGTATTTTCAAAAAGTGAACACCGGCACGAAATTTTGAAAATAAATCTAAAGACAACTTTAACCCGGATATTTTCCTTTTAAATGCAAAACCAGTACGATCTAAATAATAAGTCTTTGAGCCATCTTCTTTGGTCTCCGTTAAATCTGATAGAATTTGATATCCGCCATTCATATAATTTTGCTCATGGACTTCCCGATTCAAGTCACCTTGGATAAATTGGAGTCTTACCCATTTTAAATCTGTATCCAGGCCGAGACCACGAACGCGTTTCCCGTCAATGATAAATGGATTAAACCGAGGGTAAAAATCACCAATATCCAAATCTATAATTGACCCAAAAGAAAATCGGGTACCCAATCGGTTTTGTGGTTGAAGATATTGAGATTCCCTGGAAGTCAATCGTATGTCAGTTGTCAATTTTGCCCATTGGGCATTCAGGGATATTTTTCCCGTAATTTCCGCAATATTCAATGGTGTCCCCGCTACTGTTTCAGCAGAAATACGACTGTTGGCACTTCCGCTGAAATCTATTATTTTTGTAACGTTTTTTTGGATTGTCCCAAATGTAAATGACCAATGTACAGAGGCTAAATCTTGTTGATCTAAATCTTTCATTTGAATTTCAATTGTATGATTTCCCGTTTCCATTCTACCTGGATCATAACTTAAAATGCCATCTTCTAACATCATTTTATCAGATACATCAACGTCATCAATCAGAAGACGAACTGTGGATTCATCTACATTTGTCGCATTAAAAAAAGATGCAGCAACCAAAAGAGAATTTTTATCTACAATTGCATCCGGCTCTGGGGAAAGAATGAGAACCTCCGCATTAGGAAGGCTGCCAAATACGCCAATATCAACTGGATTCTCCGGCGGAATTGTTGAAAGGAAATGAGGTCTGTTAAATGGGTCATCCATGGGAAAGGAGGCGATTCGACCATTCTGAAATTGAAATGCGACTACATATTCCAACCCAAGTTCAGTCAACGCAAATCCGGGTATCATCACTTCCCAGTTAAACCCCGTTTTATAAAAATTAATTTCCTGGTAGGATTCACCACCAGGCAACCGATAATAGAGCGTAGCATCTATGGGGTCTGTGGTTTCTAAACTCGCGGAATAAAGAATTAAATCCTGGCCAATAATCCCCTGTGGTGGTGGGATGTGATGGATAATCTGAGTTTGAGAGAAACCAATTTGGATCAGAAAAAGAAAAGGAATAAATGATATTCCATTACACGGTAGCCACTGTCGATATTTCACAGAACAGTTTAATTATATTTTATAATCAAGGTCTTCCTTTTACCTGAAGCATCCTTGAATTCAATTTCTAATTTTTTATCATCTCCTTCACCAGCTGTCGGATCATTTGGAATCGTTTTTGGATCCGTTTTAAATGATTGGATTGCACCATCTTGCGTAGAGAAACCGGTAATGCCACTTGTGATATTTAAAGATTCGCCTGATTTTTGATTCATAAGCATGACGACCCCTTCTATTCCAATAATAGAGTCCCCCGTATTTTTATCTGAAATAAACCAAAAATCTGTCCCTTTAACTGACGCGACAGAAACGGAAGTCCTGATAATAAAATCACCCCTCTGTTGTTTATTCACCTGAGCACGTATAATCCCCCCGTCTAAATTGATTTCTTTTGCAATGGCTTTTGCTGATCGCTTGCCCGAGATAATTATTTCTGTATTTTCTTTTACCTTTAAAGCAGATTTATCATCAATAAAAATCAAGGCGGCAAAACTCCCTTTATCTGTTTTTAGGATATCGCCACTTTCAAATATATGTCCTTTTTTCAGAATGGTAGGTTCCCCTTTTCCTCGAATATAATGAACAGAGCCAATAACTTTTGTTGCCACTGCAATTCTGTCACCACCCAAAACCAATGACAGAAAGAATAAAAATAAACACACTTTTCTTATCAATCGCATTTTACTTCTCAATTTTCACCGAATTAATCTTTGCTTTTTTCTGAGCCATCTGATTTAATATTCCTAAGAGTGTTGCGTCATCAATCGTGGTATTATTGAGTGATATTTTTCCCGTCGGTTTAAATCCTTCCAGGGGGCTGTCCGGGCCAAATAATGCATTAAATTGGTCGTCACCCATCGCCTGTCTTAATTTTTGATCCATCATGTTATTAGAAGATGAATTGGATGCCTGTGATGGGTTCGAAATCTTAAATGCATAAATAGGAGACACTTGATCCTCTAAACCATTTGTGGTGGGAACACTTGTTTTTACCTGCCATAAATAAATCTTTCCATAATCTAATGACCGTGCACCAGATATAGGATACTGAAAAGTACTCACATCATCAAGTTTCACCCAGGATTCCGATTGGTTGAATGGCAGCATGCGTTCATCACCCATTGCCTCTTCCGGCGAAGAATGATATCCCACTTTGAATTCAGCCACTCTGATATACGTGTCACAATTACGGCAAAATCCCTTATTCCAATTAAAAATTGGATAGGTGGAATAAACCAAATTAAATGAAGTGTCAGCTAATTCACCACCGGGAGATTCAAGGTTTATTCCGGAGGGTGATTCTACAAAATTTGTTTTTGATCGGGAATCAGACAGAGAGAGATCTGATTGTGTGGATCCTGAATAGACATTTAACTCAAATTTGTATTCTCCATCTGCTAACTGTCCCGTGGTCATAACGGCACTGATCATTGATTCAAATTCAGAGAGATTAATCGATTCTATTACTTGAATATAAACCGGTACCACATTGGGTGGATTCCCTTCATCAATAAGAGATGTGGTATTACTGGTAAAATTTCGATTATCCAAAACCACGTCCGCTTTCATTTGAAACGCATTGGTCTCAATTGCGACTAAGGTCGTCCATGCATTGATTCCAAGGGATGGAGAAAGGATGGACGCCCTAAACCAGGCTTTCGCATAAATCGGGTATGAATCTGAATAAATTCGAAATCGAAAGAAGGGTACATCAGATTGCCCCGTTTGCACATCAATATTGCTCATATAATACGTAGCATATTCATAAAACTGGCCCTCCAGTTTAGCTTGTGCAGATATTGAAGCTGAACAAAAGACAAATGAGATTATTAATATTTTATAGATTGTTTTCACCATATCAGTTATCATTTCAGATTTCAAAGGATAATTTACCGAAGCATACAGGTCTCTTCAAGGAATTTTGGAAGGTATGTGTTTTCCCTCACATGAATCAGCGAACAATATTTACCATTCAGTAATGCATATCAAACAAGTTATAAAATAGAAAAGCCCCGATAAAAATCGGGGCTTTCTAAAGTTCCCGGCGACGACCTACTCTCCCACGCTAGTTACCCGCGCAGTACCATCGGCGCTGTAGGGCTTAACTTCCGAGTTCGAGATGGATTCGGGTGTGACTCCTACGCTATGATCACCGGAGAAATTTCAGGGAATTGATGCGGATCTTCAATTGATCAAGAAAGATTGATAAAGCCATTCGGCTAATTAGTACCACTCAGCTGAATGCATTACTGCACTTACACTTGTGGCCTATCAACGTCGTAGTCTACAACGAGCCTTATTATCAATATGATAGGGAGAACTAATCTTAGGTCAGGTTTCGCACTTATATGCTTTCAGCGCTTATCCTTTCCGAACATAGCTACCCAGCGGTGCTTCTGATGAAACAACTGGTGCACCAGAGGTTCGTCCACTTCGGTCCTCTCGTACTAGAAGCAGATTCCTTCAATTCTCCTGCGCCCACGGCGGATAGAGACCGAACTGTCTCACGACGTTCTAAACCCAGCTCACGTACCACTTTAATGGGCGAACAGCCCAACCCTTGGGACCTTCTCCAGCCCCAGGATGTGATGAGCCGACATCGAGGTGCCAAACCTCCCCGTCGATATGAACTCTTGGGGGAGATAAGCCTGTTATCCCCGGCGTACCTTTTATCCATTGAGTGATGGCCCTTCCATACGGAACCACCAGATCACTAAGCCCTACTTTCGTACCTGCTCGGTCCGTCGACCTCACAGTCAAGCTCCCTTATGCCTTTGCGCTCTACGCATGATTACCGACCATGCTGAGGGAACCTTTGGGTTCCTCCGTTACTTTTTAGGAGGAGACCGCCCCAGTCAAACTACCCGCCTAACAATGTCTCTCACCCGGATTCACGGGATGGGATTAGAATACTAACAATACAAGGGTGGTATTTCAAGGATGACTCCACGAAGACTGACGTCTCCGCTTCAAAGTCTCCCACCTATCCTGCACATGCAGAATCAGTATCCAATGCTAGGTTATAGTAAAGGTGCACGGGGTCTTTTCGTCCTGCCGCGGGTAGCCGGCATCTTCACCGACACTTCAATTTCGCTGAGCTCCAAGTAGAGACAGTGCCCAAATCGTTACACCATTCGTGCAGGTCGGAACTTACCCGACAAGGAATTTCGCTACCTTAGGACCGTTATAGTTACGGCCGCCGTTTACTGGGGCTTCATTTCAAAGCTTCGCCGAAGCTAACCTTTCCATTTAACCTTCCAGCACCGGGCAGGTGTCAGTCCCTATATTTCGTCTTACGACTTAGCAGAGACCTGTGTTTTTAGTAAACAGTCGTTTGGGCCTGGTCACTGCGACCACTCAAAAAGCAGGACGCGAAGTCCTTTTCCTTAAGTGGCACCCCTTCTCCCGAAGTTACGGGGCTAATTTGCCTAGTTCCTTTACTTGGATTCTCTCAAGCGCCTTAGGATTCTCTCCTCGCCTACGTGTGTCCGTTTACGGTACGGTCAGTCTAATATCTCACATAGAGGATTTTCTTGGCAGCATGATTAGGGAGAGTTTATGGGCTAGGCCCTCCTATTCGTGTCTCAGGATAATGTTCCGGCGGATTTACCTACCAGAACTCCCTACACACTTAAACCCGGACTATCAAAACCGGGATCTCCTTTCACTTCTGCGTCCCCCCATAGTTCAAACAATATTAAACTGGTACAGGAATATTAAACCTGTTTTCCATCGCCTACGCCTTTCGGCCTCGGCTTAGGGTCCGACTAACCCTGAGCAGATTAACTTTACTCAGGAAACCTTGGGCTTACGGCGAGCCTGTATTTCACAGGCTTTATCGCTACTCATTCCAGCATACTCATTTCTATCTCCTCCAGCTGCCCTCACGGGTCAACCTTCGCAGGTTAATAGAACGCTCGTCTACCGATCCATTCGAATCGAATGAATCCCATAGCTTCGGTATGATACTTAGTCCCGGAAATTATCGGCGCAGAACCGCTTGACTAGTGAGCTATTACGCTTTCTTTAAAGGATGGCTGCTTCTAAGCCAACCTCCTAGCTGTCTGGGCGATTCAACATCCTTTATCACTTAGTATCAATTTAGGGACCTTAGCTGATGGTCTGGGTTGTTTCCCTCTCGGCTACGAATCTTATCACCCGCAGCCTCACTGCTGTACATCATGTATTCGGTATTCGGAGTTTAATTGGGGTTGGTAAGCTTGTAGGCCCCCTAGCCCATTCAGTGCTCTACCCCCGATACACTCATACAACGCTGCCCCTAAAGGCATTTCGACGAGAACCAGATATCTCCGAGTTTGATTGGCCTTTCACCCCTAGCCACAGCTCATCCCCCAGCTTTTCAACGCTGGTGGGTTCGGTCCTCCATTCCGTGTTACCGGAACTTCAACCTGGCCATGGCTAGATCACTCGGTTTCGGGTCTGCCGCATGCTACTTAACGCCCTATTCAGACTCGGTTTCCCTATGGCTTCGATCTTTGGATCTTAACCTTGCAACATACGAGCAACTCGCTGGATCATTATGCAAAAGGCACGCCGTCACCCCGATAAATCGAAGCTCCGACCGCTTGTAAGCGCACGGTTTCAGGTTCTATTTCACTCTCCGCTAGGAGTACTTTTCACCTTTCCCTCACGGTACTAGTTCACTATCGGTCACATGGGAGTATTTAGCCTTACCGGATGGTCCCGGCAGATTCACACAAAATTTCTCGTGTTCCGTGTTACTCGGGATCTGGAATCAACAAGATCGCTCGTTTTTGATTACAGGGCTATCACCTTCTATGGCTGGTCTTTCCATACCAATTCATCTAACGATTGATTTTTTGACTTGTCGAGTCGTCCAAGATTGACTCTATTCCAGTCCCACAACACCGTTAGCGCAACGCTCTTGGGCTTGACACGTTAACGGTTTAGGCTCTTTCCTGTTCGCTCGCCGCTACTGGGGAAATCATTAGTATTTTCTCTTCCTGGGGGTACTTAGATGTGTCAGTTCTCCCCGTTGGCTCAACCCACCCTATGTATTCAGGTGGGAGTAACCCGGCATAACCCGGGCTGGGTTGTCCCATTCGGAAATCTCCGGATTTAAGGTTGTTTGCACCTACCCGAAGCTTATCGCAGCTTACCACGTCCTTCATCGCCTCCATGTGCCTAGGCATCCTCCATACGCTCTTAGTAGCTTTACCAAAGGCTCTTGATCATTTGAATGATCAATATTTCTTATCTAACGATAAGAAATATTTTCACTTTTTTATTATTTCAGTGTCACAAAATGAAGTTACCGCCTTCCGCAGTTTGCAGAAGACGATTCACATTTGTGAATCGACATCAATTCCCAATTTTCAAAAAACAAAATCTTTCTGGTGGAGCTGACAGGGATCGAACCTGCGACCTCCTGAATGCAAATCAGGCGCTCTCCCAACTGAGCTACAGCCCCAAAATTATCGGGACGATAGATCAAGTGGGCCTGCGTGGACTCGAACCACGGACCTCATCCTTATCAGGGATGCGCTCTAACCACCTGAGCTACAAGCCCAAAAATAAATAGGTATGCGTGATCACAAGGAAATGAGTTCGACCATATCCCACATAAAGTGGGATTCTCCTTAGAAAGGAGGTGATCCAGCCGCACCTTCCGGTACGGCTACCTTGTTACGACTTAGCCCTAGTTACCAGCCTTACCTTCGACGGCTCCCTCTCCGAAGAGTTGGGACACCGGCTTCGGGTACTGCCGACTTCCATGGCTTGACGGGCGGTGTGTACAAGACCCGGGAACGTATTCACCGCGGCGTGCTGATCCGCGATTACTAGCGATTCCTCCTTCATGGAGTCGAGTTGCAGACTCCAATCTGAACTGGGGCCGGTTTTTTGGGATTGGCTTACCCTCGCAGGTTCGCAGCCCATTGTACCGGCCATTGTAACACGTGTGTAGCCCTGGACATAAGGGACATACTGACTTGACATCATCCCCACCTTCCTCCTGGTTATCCCAGGCAGTCTCCTTAGAGTCCCCACCATTATGTGCTGGCAACTAAGGACAGGGGTTGCGCTCGTTGCGGGACTTAACCCAACATCTCACGACACGAGCTGACGACAGCCATGCACCACCTGTGATAGTGTCTTTGAGCAAGCTCGCAGAGGGCCCGACTTTGATCGGGCTTACACTAACATGTCAAGTCCAGGTAAGGTTCTTCGCGTTGCATCGAATTAAACCACATGTTCCACCGCTTGTGCGGGTCCCCGTCAATTCCTTTGAGTTTCAGCCTTGCGGCCGTAGTCCCCAGGCGGAGTACTTAACGCGTTAGCTCCGATAGTGAAGGGGTCGAATCCCCCACCACCAAGTACTCATCGTTTACGGCGTGGACTACCAGGGTATCTAATCCTGTTTGCTCCCCACGCTTTCGTCCCTCAGCGTCAATATTGTGCCAGAATGCTGCCTTCGCCATTGGTGTTCCTCCTGATATCTACGCATGTCACCGCTACACCAGGAATTCCACATTCCCCTCACATATTCTATCCTGCCAGTTTTGATCGCAGATCACCGGTTAAGCCGGTGGATTTAACGATCAACTTGACAAGACGCCTACGGACCCTTTACGCCCAGTAATTCCGGACAACGCTAGCACCCCTCGTATTACCGCGGCTGCTGGCACGAAGTTAGCCGGTGCTTTCTTATGAGGTACCGTCACGTCTGAACATTATTAACATCCAGATTTTTCTTCCCTCACGACAGATCTTTACACTCCTAAAAGCTTCATCAATCACGCGGCGTTGCTGCGTCAGACTTTCGTCCATTGCGCAAAATTCCCCACTGCTGCCTCCCGTAGGAGTCTGGGCCGTATCTCAATCCCAGTGTGGCTGATCATCCTCTCAGACCAGCTACCGATTATCGCCTTGGTGAGCCATTACCTCACCAACAAGCTAATCGGACGCAGGCCCATCTTGAAGTGTGAGCCGAAGCCCACTTTAACAACATATCCCGAAGGATACGCTGCATTATTTGGTATTAGTCCCGGTTTCCCGGGGTTATCCCAATCTCCAAGGCAAGTTGCCTACGTGTTACTCACCCGTTCGCCAGTTTAATAGTATCCCGAAGGATCCGTTCTCCTTGACTTGCATGTGTTAAGCACGCCGCCAGCGTTCGTCCTGAGCCAGGATCAAACTCTCCATTGTATGTTTGATTCTGTACTGTCTTTGTCGCTCCGGGTAGGAGCGACTCTCAAATCCAATTAATTGGACCACGCATACCCAATTTTCAAAAAACGAATAATGCTGTCTTGAACAGCCTGCAAAAATACTATTTATTATTATGCCAGTGCAATATTTATTTGCACTATTTTAAATTATTTTATAATAAAATCCGGCGTGTTGTAATCCATGAATCTTTCAATCAGTAATTTGGCCGTTACACGTCCAGCAAACCGCCTCACTAACTTGCGATTAGATTCATCAATATCATGGATTGCTTTCCACATACTCCCGGCATAAAGCCCGATGGCTATCATCACCGGTGGAATAAAAACCGCACCCCTTTTAGATTCCAACGATATTTTGTTAGGGATTTGGTAACCTAACGATGACTGAAATAATCCATTTTTAGTGACCAAATCTCCTGAAACAGGAACCATCCCCTGGCGGCTATCCATGACAGATAACCCTCCTTTTTGAACGATAGAAGGCATGGTCAACATTGCCGCGTATAACAAAAACGAAGCTCCCATGGCACCAATAGCATTTTCAGTCTGTTTTAAATAAATAAATCCGCCACCCGGTGCAAGTGAGGAAAGCAGTGCCGGTGTCTTTTCTTTTAACGGTGCATTTTCTGCCGTTGTGATTGCTTTATACCAAGGTCGGATTTGTTTTGAATAATGGGCGTGATCAAATAATGCTTCGGCGGCTTTAAACGCCTGGCGTGACTCCTTCCATTCCAATAACTCAAAATGAGCATAGGCACGAAAGACTAATTCATACGGATCTTCAGTATTTTTCGTGCTGTCAATAATGGTACCATATTCTTCTTTGGTTAACATTATATAATAGAGCTGATATTGCGCCGTATTTGCCGCAAGGGTCCCTGGCGGACTTTCTTCCAAAATGCGATTGTAATAATTCTGGGCCAATCCCCAGTTTTCCAATGATTCATAACATTTTGCAATCTGGAAATAGGCAGCCACTTCCAATTCGTCTTTAGGATATTTATATAAAAATTGAAAATAGCTTAGTAAAGCTCGTTCATAAAATCCCTCATCATATAAAAAGGTGGCAAAATTGACCAACTCCTGTTTTTGAAAAGTGGTATAATTTCCCCATTCCGTTTTAATATCCTCGGGACTAATATACTGTTGCTGTGCCCAAGAAATACTGAGTGTTGCAACGATGATACAATATCTGGAGTATAATTTGTTTTTCATGCCTCGGAACCGCACTTAAATATAAAAGAATCCTTTGAAAAACCTGATACAGAAATTAAAAAGTATTGCAAAAAAATTTAAAAGAAAAAAAGGAAAAAACTATGCCGAACGGCGGCTGCGACGCATGAGTGGCTTTTTACCTCGAAGGACAAATTCTTTTGTAATGGTGATTTTTGTGACACGATCTTCTGAATATTCAGGAAGATGAAACATTAAATCAAGCATAGAAGATTCCATTACAGAACGTAATGCCCGTGCACCAGAATTTCGTTTGATTGCCAATTTGATTATTTCCTGCAGTGCTTCCTTCCGGAATAAAAGTTCAACACCCTCCATCCGAAATAATTTTTTATACTGCTTCACCAATGAATTTTTTGGCTCCAGCAATACGCGCATTAAATCTGCTTCATCCAAATGATTGAGTGTGGTCACAATTGGCAGACGTCCAATCAGTTCTGGAATGAATCCAAATTTCACCAAATCTTCCGGAATAACTTCTTTCAATATTTCGTCTGCCTTCTCCGTTTTTGCCAATGTCTTCGTAAAACCGATTTCAGCCGTATTAACGCGTCGGCCAATGATCTCCGGTAAGCCGTCAAAGGAACCGCCGCAAATAAATAAAATATTTTTGGTATCAATAGGTATGAGACTTTGTTCTGGATGTTTCCGTCCTCCCTTGGGTGGAATATGGGCCACCGTTCCTTCCAATATTTTCAGCAGGGACTGCTGTACCCCCTCCCCGGAGACATCCCGCGTAATGGAAGCACTTGAACTTTTTCGCCCCACTTTATCAATTTCATCGATATAAACAATACCCGCCTGGGCTTTATAAATATCATAGTTGGCAATTTGGAGTAATCGCACCAGAATATTTTCAACATCTTCCCCCACATATCCAGCTTCGGTTAAGGTGGTGGCATCAGCGATAGCAAACGGAACAGCTAAAAATCTGGCCAGCGTATCTGCAATTAATGTTTTCCCTGTTCCCGTGGGGCCAATAATCAGAATATTACTTTTATCTAATTCAACATCATCATCTGCATGGTCAGAGAGAATTCGTTTATAATGATTATACACCGCCACCGCCACGGCCCGTTTTGCACTTTCTTGACCAATAACATATTTATCAAGATACGCTTTAATTTCAGACGGTCGGTGTAGTCTGGGCTCGGTGGATTCTGGTTCACCGGCTTTTGGATCTAATGGCGTTGGAATCTTCAATTTATCGGTTATTTCCGTCCCGAAAGAATGGTGTCAATGATGCCGTAATCTTTGGCTTCTTTTGTGCTCATGAAGAAATTTCGATCCGTATCGTTTTCAATTTTTTTAAGGGTCTTTTTTGTATTTTTGGCTAAAATTTTATTGAGTGTATTTTTTAAGCGCAGTATTTCATCTGCCTGGATTTTAATATCGGACGCCTGCCCTTCTGCTCCACCCATTGGTTGATGAATCATTATCCGGGCATTGGGTAATGCGGATCTTTTTCCTTTTTTCCCACCGGCTAAAAGAAAAGCACCCATACTGGCGGCCTGCCCCATACATATGGTTGCCACATCCGGTTTAATATAATTCATAGTATCATATATTCCCATTCCGGAAGTGATGATGCCTCCTGGGGAATTGATGTAAAGGTAAATATCCTTTTCACTGCTTTCTGCCTCAAGAAATAAAAGTTGGGCAATAATAACGGATGCTACTGTATCATCAATTGGGGTGCCTAAGAATACAATCCGTTCTTTCAGGAGGCGCGAATAGATATCATAGGCCCGTTCAAAACGCCCTGTCTGTTCCACCACCATTGGGATTAATTGATTTATTGGGTTTTCATGTTTCATGACTGTACATTTCCTTCAGATTGTTTACGGAGGTCTTTTGTATTCACTTTGACCTCTTTGATTTTCGTAAAGTTTTTTAAATAAGCCAAGACTTTCTTTTCCATCAAATCATCTTCCAAACGGCTGCGGTTACTGGGTTTTTTAAAATATTTTTCCAATTCCTTGGCTTCCTTCGGATTCGCTTCTTTTCGTTGATCAATATCTGCCTGAACGTCTTCTTTGGTAATTTCATATTCCTCATTTTTTATAATCGTATTCCGAATCAGGTACCATTTTAAATTGCGTTCCGCCACCGGTTGATATATTTCTTTTATTTTTTCTTTATCCGTTGCTGCAGGGTTATTTTTCATGACATCTTCCACCATATGGCCCAAGTATGATTCCGCCATGGAGGGTGGAAATTCCGGATTCACGTGGTTTATCATGGCATCGGTTAATTGCTCATCAAACGCTTTTTCTGACCGCTGATCATAGGCTTTACCCAATCGATCCTTGATGCGTCCCCGATAATCTGCCACATTTTCTGCTTCAGGGTCGGCCATTTTAATAAAGTCTTCATCCACTTCCGGTAATATTTGACGTTCCACATTTTGGACTGATAATTCAAAAGTACTGGTTGAACCTTTTTCATCCACGGGAACAGATACTTGGGTTTTTTCACCTGGTTTTATGCCTTCCAGTTTTTTCTGGTTATCTCCATCGAATGGAATTTGCCCCAGTTTAATATAGCGTGTTTCTAATTTTTTCCCAATAATGGGAACGCCGGAAGTATCAATTTCCTGAAGATCGCAAATGACATAGTCATCCAGTTGCGCCCCGTCTTCAACCGTTTGAACTTCTGCATGACCATGGCGCATTTCATCAATGGCCATATCAATATCCTCATCGTCGGTTATATAATTTGTTTTTTCAACTTTGAGGCTTTTTCTCTTCATTTTAGGAATTGTGACTTCTGGTTCAATCTCAAATGCCACTTTAAATTTAAAATGTTTCCCATGGTGAAAATGCACATCACTTACGCTCCCCATATTGATGGGGATAATTTCTTTTTCCTGAAGTGCTTTTAGATAATACGTATTGACGGATTTTTCTACAAAGTCCGCTTCGATGGCAGGTTGAAACTGTTTCATTAAAATCTTCCGCGGTACTTTTCCCGGACGAAATCCGGGAAGCTTTACCCGTTTAGAAAATTGCTTGATTGCCTGTTCAAAATCCGATGCAATTTCCTCCCATGAAAGGTCAATGTCCGCTTCACGTGCATAACTACTGGTTTCTTTAAGTTGGATATCCACTATATTTCCTTGAAAAATTGAGCGCCAATTTAGGCTTTAATTTTTATTCCAAAGAGTGGTTTTACGGGATTATTTATATCCATAATTGGTAATCAGCATGGTGCCCCTATAAATGAAAACCATCCCAATTATCTGAATAATATGAAAAATGTCATTATGGTTAAAGTGCTGATGAAAGCCAAACTTTGTGACCAGAAAAAAAGCGCCGCATAATGTGATTAAAAAACCGCACATTATCCATAGGGCACCCGTATCCCCTTTTCCCAGCCAGCCATACAGCATAACAGCGATAATAAACAGCGCACTGGGCAAATATAATTTGATTGCATTCATAAAATCAGAATCAAAATAAATCCAAATGGTAAATCCAAAAATGATGGCCGTCACACCCAACTTCAGCATTTGCACCGTATCAAACGGCAGGATATAATAGAGCGTACCCATAAGCATGGTATATACAGAAAAACCCATGCCTAACATGGTCAGTTTCCAAATAAAATCCCGGACAATCTCATGCTCCGGAAGAATGGTATGATAGACGGCACCGGCCAATGCGGTAAAAGCAAGTATATAAAAATACTTGCCAAAATGCCAATGGACTTCCATAAGTCGCACATGATACCACATGTCGATTTCACGAGCAAACCACACGCCAACAATCAGAATTAATATATCAGTAAAAACAGTCATAGGTTCATAGATGGGAAATCGTTTCATATGTTAACCATCAATTTTGTGATTCATAAAAACAGGTTTCAAACCCATTAAAGACACAATTAAAAATAACACTTTATATATATGCTCATGAACATTAAATAAAATGGCGTGTCTCGGAATAAATATCCCAGCCAAATATATTCAAAATACCGCCTGCGAGATTCACACCAGATAGACTGAGAAATGTATCGAGTTGCCCATCGGGAAGCAGATAATAATCATAAATCAAATACCATATAATATAGATGGCGCTCACTTTTATTAAAAAACGGGTCAGAGGAGAAAGGGTCTGTTGATTTTTAAATTCCATGATAATTATTGGCGCAAATTACATGGAATACTAATCTTGAAAAATACAATTACAATGTTGGTTTTTCTTCACCACAATAAATACAGGTGTCTCCGGCCTGAACGTGAAACCCACATTCGGGACAATCCCATGCGTCCGTTTCAAGATCATCATATGTATCCTCCGCTCGGTTGGATCTGGCAATCAAAACAGCCACACCAACGAAAATGAAAATGATTATAATGAGAAGATAAAGTGATGCACCCATATTAGAATTTATCTAAACATTTGTTTTATCGAACTGAAATAATCATAACCCTCTTGCATTAGTTGGATCCTTTAAATGAGTTGAAGCGAAAAAATAACGACATTCAACACATGGACGGTGATGCAAATCGGGCAAACAGTTTTGAGTTTAAATAATCCATATATAAGATATAAACCAATAATAATGGTGAACGCACCCATAAAAAATGGTACGAATTCAGGAATCAAACGCATGGGAACTCCCATAAGCGCAAACCCATAAGCAATTAAAAATATGGTTCCGGATAAGGCATTTTGAATTCCGAAAATCTCTCCATATTTCGTTTTAATGATGGAAACACATTCAGCCAGGTCGAGTTGACAAACCCTAGGGACCCACCATTGGCTGTAAAGTATCCGATGATTAGAAACAGCATAAAAATAAAAAGAAAAAGCCCCACCGGCAAATGCCAACAGGGCTCCAATAAAATATAATTCAGCATTCATATTATTGCTTTAGACGATAGACACACCCTTCAATGGTACTGATAAACTTGTCCACTTGTGTATGCGTGTGAAACATGAATTCCATTTCTTCATAGGAGTCCACCGGATAGGATTCAGCATCATAATCCCGAAGAAAATTGGCCTCTAATTTCACCAGCATATCACGCATGACCATTTTGGGCAATTCTTTTTCCCGTAGAAAATTAATCTGTAGGTTGAGTTGACCATTGGATTTCATGTGGAATAGGGGCAGCATTCCAAAATCCGAATTACAGCGAAAGGTGAATGTGCCATGATCATCCCCCCGTCCCCAGGACATTTCAGTGGCATTTTTCTCAGAAAATTCAATAATCTGTTCACCAATTTTTGCAATCTCACGTGAACAATTATTCCGCAAATCTTCTACGAACTTTTCTTTAGTCCATTTCATCATTTATTCTTACCTCAAACATTAATAATGTGGCGCTAATTTCAGTAAGAATTTAATGTGTATTTTACCCCAGTGAAACCCATTAAAATGAAATTTGGGTCAATTGTTCCAAATCAAAATTAAAGGTAAATCGCATTCGCTCTTTCACCCAATGCCAATCTTCTGCTGTTTTGCCTTCCGTCTCCCAGCTTTGATATAAGGGCAAAATGATGGGGCCAAACTTTAATCCGGCCGCTGTAAAAGTATCTGTAAAATCATCACCGCCAGCCATATCAAGATAGATTGGAAAACTGGGGTCAACATTCACGCCCCATGTAAATCCTGTGGACGCAAAAGGGCTGCCATTTTCGTCAGCCAAAACACCGCGTAACCCCGGGCCCTGCTGGAGATATTGGTTTTGAATAATGGCCATTTTGGACTGGCCCGTTCGGTCGAGAATTAATGATGAAAATGTGGGATCTACACCACCACTTAAATACGAACGAAAATGGTTTGGAACCTTTTTATTATTGAGAAAACTACCGGTCCATAATCGGATATCTACACTCAATTTTTTTGTGAAATTCAGTTTTATTTTCGTTTCAAAACTGGCAGTAGAAAATCCATTCCCAAATTTGATTTCCGTATGGGTGCTCAAGGAATATTTCTCCCCTTTAGGCCTCCACCCCTGACGAATCCCGAGTTCAACAACGGGATGACCACCAAACGTATAAAGGGTGGTATCAAAGGCGGCTGAATCCAAATAGGCATATTGAATGCCCATATTCATAGATCCTCCAGATTCACTATCTCCAAACGATCCGGAATAAATAATGGCGCCTAAAGATCTTCCTCCCATTTGGGATCCTCTAAAAAATAAATTCGCTTTATTGAACCTGGCATTGGGATCTAACTTTTTTATATAAGATATATTGCCAACCACGGTTTCATTTTTTAAATCCAGCATAGGCTGAAATACGGCGGTGGAATTATATCCCGGTGTGCCCCCCTTATACATCATTAGCCCTGGTGCCCACCCGTTGTAATAATTATAATTAATCCATGGGAGCAAATTGATATCCCGATCATAATAAGTGGGCTGATCCCAGACAAAATGAAAATGGGTTTCTGCCCGGGTGGCGTTATTGGATCGATTTACATCGGGCATATGTTCATCCGGATCAATAATCGCATACCAGGCATTCGCCGGTGCTTTGATCACGGTACGCCATTCGAAACCTTCTAACCATCGCCGCTCCAATTCTTCATGATTATTCCCATATAAAACAACTTCTACGGGTATTTTCAAGTTTCCATTGTTTGTGACAGTGAATTGATTTCTTTTTTTCCGAATAGAATAATCTATATAATCCGTCGTTTCAATAACACCTTCAAAATACCAGCTTAAATCTTTATCCGTATGCTTTTCGAATACGGTTCGAATATCTTCAGGGTAGGGATGTTTGAATTTCCATGTTTCATAATAATCCTGCATGATTTCATCCATTTTATCTTCACCGAGATAGTGTTGAAGAAATCGGGTAAATACGGCCGTTTTTGAATAGTTCTGCCCGTAATTCCCACCTGTGAATTCATCCGCTTTTAGATTCAATGGCTGGGCTTTGGGGCTTTTGGCCGAAGCGGCATAACGGATATATTCAAACCAGCTGAATTTCAAATTGCGGCCAATACCCATTTTATTTTGGATAAAATCCACAACCACAAACCGTTCATCCTGTTCTTTATATTTATCCTGCCAATATCGGATATTCGTATAATCATTCAACCCTTCATCCATCCATGTATGGTATCGTTCATTGCTCCCGAGGATACCGTAAAACCAGTTGTGGCCAACCTCATGCATGATGACCATTTCCAGCATTTGTTTCCCCGGCATTTTTGAAATTACTGTAATGTTTGGATATTCCATACCACCGCCGGCAGATAAATCTCCATCCACCGCCGTAATGTGATTATAGGGGTAGTCCCCATAATAGCGGCTGTACCAATAACCGGAGTCATGAAGATATTCGATTGAATTTTCCCAAAGTTTTGCATTTTTAGGTAGATAAAAAGACCAAAGCGTTACTTTGCGTGTGGAATCTGCTAAGTTTAGTTTTCCCTTTTGAACCAGCCATTTTTTATCTGCAAACCAGGCAAAATCATGAACATGGTGCTGGTGAAAATGGAGTGTTTTCATTTCACTGCTTGTGGTATCTGAATCTGATTTTTTCTTTTGAGACTTCACCCATTTTTTAAAATCTTTTTCTGGTAGACTGTGAATTGAATCTGCCACCACGGTGAGAGAATCAAGCCAAGCATATTCTTCTTCCCCATCCACCAAGTCCCCTGTAGCCATGATACGGTAATTCTTCGGCAATGTAATCTTTACATCAAATGAACCATATTCTGAATAAAACTCGCCCTGATTCAAATATGGCATGGGATGCCATCCCTTTCGATCATATACCGCTGGTTTTGGATACCATTGGGTCATTTCATAATGTTTTCCCGTATGACCCAATCTGGAAAATACTTGGGGAATTTTAACAAAAAATGGCGTTTCAATACGGATGGATTCTTTAGGGTACAAAGGGAAATGCAATTTCAATTTAATCACATCAATCCATTCCGGATGTATTTCCCAATCTGCTTTTTGACCATCGATGGAAAAATCCAGACTATCTATAAATCCCCGCTGTGTGGAATCGGAACGGCTGAAACGGGAATTTTCTCCCGCTTGTTTCGCAAATGCGGTTGAATCATTTTTATAGGCATTTGGCCAAATATGAAACCAAATAAAATTCAATGTATCAGGAGAATTATTTTGATACACCATTTTTTCATAGGCCATAATGGTATGATTGGTATCATCCAATGTGACCTGAATATCATAATCCACATATTGCTGAAAATAGTCCGATTCCTGGGCGGGAAGTGTGCCAATAAGAACAATGATTAATAAGATGGACCGCATAAAGATTTTCTGGTTAATTAACTGAGAAATTACTGGAGTTTTAAGACAAGGGAACAGGAAAAAAGTTTTTAGCCTTTTCCTCCGCGAATTTTTGGTTTCACGAGACTCAATAGGGCTGGGAGAAATGTAAGATCGGCCACCAAAGCGGATAAAATGGTTATGGCAGATAAGGTGCCAAACTGAATGGTGGGTGTGAATTCGGATAAGGTGAGGACAAAAAATCCCGATACCAAAATGGTAGTGGTAGACATCATGGCGATACCGGTTCCCATGAGGGTTGCATCGTTGGCCTGTCGATAATGACAGTCAGCTTCCGCCAGTTCCATTCGATAGCGCGTGAGATAATGGACGGTATCATCTACGGCAATACCAAACGCAATGGCAAATGTCATGGCCGTGCTTGGGCGTAATGGAATTTGGAAAAAACCCAACACGGCAGCCATGATCATCATGGGGATAATATTGGGCAATACAGAAATCAAGGCCATTTTAACCGACCGAAAAAGGAATGCCATCAAAATAGTAATCACACCGAAAGCAATCAGAAAACTGCCGGCTAAATTCTGTACCAAATAATTATTCGTGCGTAAGGCGAGAAATGCTGTCCCCGTGACTTCAACCGTGAGTCCTTTTGGTACGATTGATAAAATATAATTATTGATTTCATTTTCCATTTCCGTACTTCGGCGGGAATCAATATCCTTTATCTGGATTGCTATTCGCAACTTGGTATAATCAATATTCATGAGCGATTCAAATTCACTTTCATACAGCAGCATATACTGGGCAATCATTTCCCGGGATTCAGGAATTTTATAATAGGCCGGATCGCCCTCATTCATGGCACGATGGATTTCTTTCATATAATCCGAAACAGATACCACTTTCCCCACTTCTGGAATGTCTGAAACATAACGAGATAATTGATCCAAAAAGGTAAGGACCGCCACATCCTGAATATCCTCAAATGGGCCATCCTCATCCACTTCTATAATTATTTCTACCGGAAGGACGGCGCCCATCCGTTCTTCCGCCACATGCATATCATCTAGCAGTGTGTTCCCCGGGCGCAAATCTTCTAACAGTTTTGAATGGGGATTCATTTGGACCGCACCAAATATTCCAATGAGAGAAATTAGAAGCCCCACCGTAATGATACGCTTTGGGTAGGCTCTGACAAAAATAATAATGCGATTGATGATCCGCATTCTGAATCCACGGGAATAAGCATCCAGTTTTGATTCAGGTGTACGCTTGATAATCATGAGCATGGATGGGATAAAAAGTACCGTAATGATGAAAGCAAAAAAGACGCCAACTGCTGTATAAATTCCAAATTCTTTCACAATTTTAATATTAACAAAGGACAGGGCGCCAAAACCAATTCCCGTGGTGATACTCGTGAGAAAAATTGCCGTTCCTATTTTTTTAACTGTCTGAAATAATGCTTTTTTTCGGTGACCAACTTCTTTGAGCGTATGAAAATATTTTACAAGAAAATGGACCGAGTCACTCACGCCAATAATCATAAGCAATGTGGGAATCATATAAGAAATAATATTGATGGTGACGCCAGAAGCCACCATGAATCCCAATGTCCAGATTATGGTTAGACTCACCACCATTAATGGCAGCACCAGTCCAACAAGCGTTCGAAAAAGAACCGAAAGAAAAATAATCAACATCATGGTAACCGGGAGTAAAAATTTTATATTATCGGCTATCATGTATTGTACATATCGTGTACGGATGACAGGCAATCCTGCTTGATGCCAATCCCAATCCACCCCTGTTTGGACCTGATCAATTTCGGATAGAATCCGTTCCCTTCCTTTATGCTCGTTGTAATCCTGATCAATCTCTACCAGAATGGCTGTTACTTCTCCATCGTCTGAAATCATATAATTTTTTATCAATTCGGATGACATGATTCGATTCTTCGCAACCATTAATGAATCCTCGGATATTGGAATTTCATCATATACCGGCTGAAGGAGATAATCGCCGCCTTCCGTAAACAATTCAATATTGGTCAGGCTCTTAACGGATTCTACCCCTTCGATTTGCGCCAGGTTTTCAACCATTTGTCTATTTTTCACTAAGTTTGTATGGGAGAAGGGGTTATCAGATTCATAGATGAGAAATACAATATTATCTACCCCGGCGAACTCTTCACGAAACGTCATAAACCTTTCAATTACAGGATCGTCCTGGCTAAACAACTGTTCGATGGTAAAATCCATTTTCAATCCAGGTAGATAACTGCCAAGAATGATAGTCACCGCCGCCAAAAATGATAATGTGTATTTGGGGTGGTCCAGGAGTTTAAGGATGAGTTTTTGTGTTGTCTGAAGCATCTTTATATTTTGGAATTAAAAAGCGGGGGCGAATTTATGGATTGAATGGTCATAAAAAAAGCCCCGCTGAATAATCAAAGGGGCTTTTTTTATATCAATATTTAAATATTATGAAGATATTAAATCTTCTGACCATGATTGATGAATGCTCCCATTTATTTTTTCAGAATAGATGTAATTATTATAGTGAATAGACAACGTGACTGATTCAGAATTGTTAGATAAAGAAACTTTAGTCTAATTCCATCATCAGCTTCGATCAAGTTAGATCAAAACGATCAAGATTCATCACCTTGTTCCAAGCGTCTACAAAATCACTTACAAATTTTTGTTGTGATTCTTCACATGCATAAACTTCTGCTAAGGCTCGCAGCTGAGAATTAGAACCAAACGCAAGATCAACTCGTGTAGCAGTTCTTAACTTTTCACCTGTAGAACGATCAGTTGCTTCATAGGAATTGCTACCAGTTGGCTTCCATTCTACTCTCATATCAAGTAGATTGACAAAGAAGTCATTGGTTAACTTGCCTGGTGTATCAGTGAATACACCGTGACCATTTGTACTGATACCTAATGCTCGCATACCACCTACAAGCACTGTCATTTCTGGTGCTGTAAGTCCAAGTAGCTGTGCTTTGTCAAGCATCATTTTTTCTGGGCTAACTGTAAACTCTGTCTTTTGATAGTTGCGGAAACCATCAGCAAAAGGTTCAAGAACAGCAAATGATTCTACATCGGTTTGTTCTTGTGTAGCATCTCCACGACCTGGACTGAATGGAACGCTTGCGCCTGATGCTTGCTCAATGCCAACATTACCGGCAAGGACAATCACATCTGCGACTGACGCACCAGTTTCTGCAGCAATACCTTCAAGCACACCTAATACACGAGTAAGTTGCTCTGGTTTGTTTGCTTCCCAATCCTTCTGTGGAGCAAGACGAATGCGAGCACCATTGGCACCGCCACGCAAATCTGAACCACGGAATGTTGAAGCGCTGGCCCAAGCAGTTTCTACCATCTCTTGAACAGTTAATCCGCTTTCTGCGATACGTGCTTTAACAGCATCTACATCATAGTCAGTGTTGCCTGCTGGAACAGGATCTTGCCAAATAAGTTCTTCTTCAGGAACTTCCGGACCCATATAACGTGTGCGAGGTCCCATATCACGATGTAGCAGTTTAAACCACGCTCGAGCAAATGCATCTACTAACTCGTCTGGGTTCTCATGGAAACGCTTTGCGATCTTATTATAGATTGGATCTTCACGTATCGCCATATCTGCTGTTGTCATCATAGTTGGCACATGAATTGAAGCATCTTCTGCGTCTGGTGCAAGATCTTCTTCTTTAGGATTTACAGCATGCCATTGGTGTGCGCCTGCTGGGCTCTTAACAAGTTCCCATTCGTATCTGAACATTAGATCAAAATAGCCATTGTCCCATTGAGTAGGTTTAG